>ERZ779992.1115-NODE-1115-length-15407-cov-5.409458_pt1 | contig 15407 bp, 21 predicted proteins | sample MGYA00511934_ERZ779992 | MGnify/ENA primary metagenome ERZ779992 (study PRJEB29588, sample SAMEA2163248) | human gut metagenome | biome: human gut; feature: human-associated habitat; material: faeces | place: Denmark | collected 2008/2010 ...
TATACTACTCACGTAATCAGGCAAAGCGCAGCCTTAAGCGCAAGGAACAAAGAATATGTATAAGACAAATGAACAATTAAAAAAACAGGTTAAACAAGCTTGTTTAGCTACGTACGGTTTTGCTCCAGCTCTCGCCGATATCGTTTTGGAAGAGTGCAATCGAGATGGGACGTATATCCGTTGTTATATGAAAAAAGGCGGACAAACGTACGTTTTTGCGAGCGAAATCATGACTGAGCGTGGACTCGAGGGAACGATTTGGTGCGGAAAAGGAACGATCACCGCTGTTTCTTCTGAATTTTAAGGAGCTAAAGAAAAATGAGACATCGTTTTACAAGAAAATTTTATAATAATTACGGGTGTAGAAACGCCTTTGCAGCGGATAAAGTGACTATAAAAGTAAAGGAAAAAAGCGAAAGCGAATACCGCATTTACGGGCGTTATTCCAGCGCGAAAGCTGCAAACGAAGTCGCCGATGATTTAAAAAATTTGTGCGGCTATGATGTCATCGTTGAATATTGAGCGGGGGGGGTGAGTAAAATGGACAAATATACTCCGTCCGCTGATTTCGTTCGCATTATAAAAGAGCTCTATGGTCGTCCGTTTCCTGAAAAAGACGCTTTTATATCTCCCGGGTATGATGCTTTTTCGGATCCGGAGCGAAAGAAAGTTAAAGCGTCGTACATTCCTCACCGACGCCGCAAAAAATGAGATGGCTCCGCGAAAAGTACGTTTCACCGGGTGAATTCAACAAACTTCTTCGTTATATTCGTAAAAATTATAAAGTTTGCTTCTACGCAAAGCCGCCCGAATTAACTTTCGAGCGGTGCGCGTATATCGAAGATAAGCTCGTAGAATGTCGTTTATCGGCGAAGATAGCCGGCGAAGCGTGTACTTTCATCACAAGAAAAGACAGCACTAAAGCAGCGCAGACGCTGAGCGGCGGAGAGGCATACCGGATCATGTCGCTTTATGCAAAAGTCCCGCCCGCGGATCCGTCTATTTGCGGTAAAGCGGACGAGGGCGGCTATTCCGCCTCGCCGATCTTGTTCAAGCGCGACGACTTCGAGGGGAAACGCGTAAAAGCGATCGGCTACGACCTGAACGGAGCTTATGCGCACGCGCTGTGTGGCGCTATGCCAGACACAACGCGTCCAGCTGGTCCCGGCGAAGTCCAAACAGGACAAATCGGTTTTGGCTTTTATGGCGAAGACGAGCGATTCGCCGCCGTTGAAAGCGGGTTTGCGCTTTTCCGCTTCCCGGCTGTTCCGTCGCCTTTCCGCGAATTCGTCCGGATCTGGGAAAAAAGAAAAACCGAAAGCACGGACAAACGCCAAAGAGAAAAGGCAAAACAAATTGTTAATTTCGCTGTCGGTAATCTACAGAATCACAACCCATTTTACCGCGCTACGGTGGTCAGCCGTGCAAACAATCTCATAAAAAGCCTTATTGACGAAAATACAATTTATTCAAACACCGATTCTATTGTTTCTCTTGTTGAAAGGAAAGATTTGCCGCTTTCAAAAGATATAGGCGGTTGGAAAGTTGAGAACAAAGGCGAATTTGCTTTTATTGGTTTCAATTATCAATGGAATAAAGAAAAGCCACATTATCGCGGAATTCCGCGTTCCTGGTTCCCTAAAAATTACGATATTCTAAACGACGAATTGCCCACATGTGGGAACATTTACGAACTCGACCCCGTCGAGCTCCAACTAAAAAAAGTTAATTACGCAGCCGAAGCGTTCAATTTCGGCAAGGAGTAAAAAATTATGAACAAAGTATTTTTAATCGGAAGATTGACGAAAGATCCGACCACACAGCCGAAGAAAGACGGAAAAGGAAATTACACTAAATTTTCGCTTGCCGTCAACCGTTTTCCCGAAAACGTCGATTATTTTGATTGTGTTGCTTTTGACAAGACCGGCGAAGCGATAATCGCATATACGAAAAAGGGTGCGAAAATCGCTATTTCCGGGCGTATACAAATGGACAAATACACGGCGACAGACGGAACAACGCGCGTACATACGCATATCGTTTGCGAAAACGTCGAATTTTTGAGTCCTAAAAACGAAGAAATTTCCGATGAAGAGGCCGAAAAACGCGCCTATGGAGATTTACCTTTCTAAATATGAGAGATACTCACTACTTGCCGACCGTCCGCGAGTGTGAAAGGTGCGAATTTCAGAACGCTTGCGGCGGCGGGCAAAAATGCTTTATCAAAAAAAGGAGCAAAAAAAATGAACATAACAAGAAAAGACCCTTGGCTAAATATTTCAGCAGCGAAAAATCGTGACGCTTACGATTTTATAAAAGGATATTTACGCGACAAGCGCGGCGACTATGAAAGCGCCGACGTGCGTATATTGGAGCGCCGGACGTGTTCAAGCTTTGAACAATACTTTCAAATTTCGGTTTTGCGCGAAAAAGGGCAGCCGCGACAATTTTTCTCGACGCGCATTTATAATGACGCCGAAGAAAAGCAAATTCGTGACAATGTGCCGGGGATCCCGACGTATTGTACGTATCCAATGTAAAAAAAGAGGGTATGAACAATGAATAAATCAAAAATACCCGCGGCAGCATGGGCGGAAATGCTTAAACGCAAAAATGTCGAATTTATTTCCGGAAAATGGTTTTTAAACAAAAAAGAGATAAAAGATATAGATAAATTTGCGCTTTCGACATTCGGCTTTGAAAATGTCAAACAAAAAGACGACGCGCTCGACTATTTCCGCCAAGCGTTTGGAACGTCCGGCGTTTGGTACGAATTGCCGATAATCGAAGAGGCAAAAGTCGCAGATTTGCGCCCGCTCTGCTACCCTCTTAATCCAAAACAATTAAAAATAATCAATTATTTATTGCGTCATGACGAGGAAGTATTTTTTATCCTGACCGGCGTCGGCGGAAGCGGCAAAAGTACATTTGCAAATATTATTTGTCAAATCTTCGAGAACGACACGGCGCCGCTTAACCTGTCCGAGCTCTCGGAGCCTTTCATGCTTGCAACGGCAGCGGCTAAACGCCTTATATATAGCGACGAGATAAATAGCGACGAGATAAACGGCGGAAAAATCAAGCAATTGATTTCAAACCAGGAAATCACAGTCAACCCGAAAAATAAATCGCCATATAAAACACGCATACAAGCTGCATTCTTTTTTAACTGTAATATCCCGCCCCGACTGGATCTTGCAGATAGTGGAATGATGCGCCGAATATTGTATTACGGCATGAACGAAAAAATCAAAAAACCGGACAAAACTTTAAATCATCGGACATGGACACACGACGATCTCGTAAATATCGTCGCACACGCTCTGAGCGTCGATATGACGAACTGGCGCGATGACTTCGAGGATGACACGAGAAGCTATCTCGTCAAAAATAATAGCGTGTTCATGTTTAAAGATTGCGAAAAATACCCTGAATATGTCACCAAGACGCGCGAAAGCGGCTTGAAACCGTTTAGCGAGCCTAAATGGGCAGAAATACGAAAGCTGCTAAAAGAATGGAATTTTATCGGATATAAAAAGAAAGAAGAGCTTGTCGAAGTACCTAACCAGGAGGAATTTCCGTTTTGAAAATACAAAAAAATATAAACGCTATTCTGCGGAATTTAGGTTTTAAGGCAAAAAAAGCGTTCAACAAGTATAAAGACTCAAACGCATGGCTCGACGCTGTATATCGCAATAATAAGGAGAAAATCGACGTTGCATACGCCGATATCCCAAGCAGATTGAGTAAGAAAACGCTTTTCAAAAACAACGTTCGGGAATATGTCAACCGCGGCACCGCGAGATCTATCCCGGAAGCGCTCGCACGACTTGAACGCACGACTATATTTATGACGAAAGCGCAAATTATGCATCGCAACGCGATAGAGGGAATGCGCAACAAATTTCCAAAGCAATACAAGCTTTTCAGAGAGCTGACGAAGGACTGGAACGGACGATATACGACGACGGACCCGGACAAGCTTTCATGGGACAAGTACAGCAAAGTCTATATTTACGACGCACCACGGCGGAAAATTGCGCTGAATTATAGGAATAGTCCGGAACGTCTCGACGTGTACGTAGTTTTAGAAAAGAAAAAACAAAAAGAGGAATAGAAGAATGACAGCAATTTTAATATGCATGTTCTTTGGAAGTCTGATGATAGCTCATTGGTATATAATTTTTAGGGCAATGCAATCACTCTACGACGACAAAAAAGACGACAAAAAAGACGATAAAAAAGACGACAAAAAAGACGACAAATAGATATAAATGCGGGCGCATTGGCTAACGTCGACGCGCATTAACCGCTTTATATATTTATCAGTGGCACCGGTATATATCGCTGTCAATCCGCGTGGTGTGAGCAGATCCGAAGAGGACCCACCCGCGGCGCGTATGCTTGCAGCGCAGTCAGTCATATCGGAGCGCCCCTACGATATATTTTTTAAGGAGATAAAAAAATGAACATGAAGAGTGTAATGCTTTCAATCAAACCGCAATGGTGCGAGAAAATTGCAAGCGGCAAAAAATCATTTGAATTGCGAAAGTTCGCACCGAAAGAAGTCCCGTTTAAGGCGTATATTTATTGCGCAAAGATACCCGATAAGAAACATCGTAGCGGCAAATTTAATATAGGCAGATGGGAAGGAAATGGACACGTTATTGGCGAGTTTATCTGTGATAAAACATATCCAATAAAGGCTTATACTTCCGACGGCGGAGACGCCGCCCGGGAACGGCGTAAATTTTTAGAAACATTTTCACCTGCCACAGTGCAGAGAAAAATATTGTTTGGGACTTGTTTATCGGAAGAAAAAATATTCGACTATATCGGAGAAGAAAAGTTCGGTTATGCGTGGCACATCTCCAACTTAAAGATATACGACAAGCCGAAAGAATTGAGCGAATTTTATGAACAGCAGAAAGCCAATTTGGATGTGGAGATTTGTAGCGAGTGCGAGCGTGAACAATCAAAGGCAATACACGAGCGAGATAAAGAAATTGACCGCTTAAAAGCCGAGAACAAGCGGTTATCCGGAAAGTTAGGGCAAATCTTGTTAAGCATAGATACGGTCAAAGAAATGAACGCTATGTGCAACATTGACGTGCAAAGGAAGCAAGCCGTCAAAGAGTTTGCGGAACAGGTAAAAAAATGTAGTTATTGTGACAATACTTTTATGGACGGGAAATGGCACAGATATGTGTTCGTTAACGATATTGACAAACTGTTCAAGGAGTACGAAAAAAGAAGTTGAAAACGGACATAAAAAGCGTAATTAAAGAGAAAAACCGTGCGGAAAAGAAACGCGAAATGCTCAATCGCGAATGGTATTCGCTGCGATCTATTCTCGGCAATCAATGGGCGATATTTTATTTCTTACTCGGCGGACGCGAAGCCGGCAAAAGCTATGCTGTAACCGATTTCTATGTTCGACAGTTCAAAAAATACGGACGTCCTTTTTATTGGCTGCGTTTGACCGACGCATCGCAAAAGAAGTTGTTAAACAACAATGCCGAAAAGCTCGTCGATCCCGATTTACGCCGCAAATATGGGTTAGATTTGGTGACAAACGGCGACGCCGTATATGAAGTCACCGAAAGGACGGCAAAAGGTAAAATCGCAAAAAAAAGGCTTATGGCACGCGTTCTTGCTCTCTCTACGTTTTACAACGACAAAGGCAGCGGCTTGTTTGATAAAGACTTTTTGAACGATCCAAATATGTTTTATAATATCTGCTTGGATGAAATGAACAGAGAGAAAAACGAAAAGAATTCGTTTGACATTGTCTATGCGTTCACCAATCAGTTGGAAAACCTTGTACGCTCGACGAAAAAGCGTTTGCGCGTTATCTGCATCGGCAATACGCTGGAAGAAGCAAGCGACATATTATGCGCGTTCAACTTTCTACCGGAAGAATTCGGGCGGTTTAAGCTCAAAAAAAAGCGCGCTGTGATTGAATATATTGCTCCGACAGAGAAGTATCTCGAACGACGCAAAGGCACGATCGCGGACATTCTCATGCCGACGGCAAGCACTTTTACGAATAAAATCGATACCGACACGTCGCTTGTAAACAAGAAACGTTTAATTGTGCCGACGTTCAGCATTGTTTTCCGGAAAGACTTGCGTTTTACGATGTGGGACAGTAACGTTATAGCCGAATATAACGGAGAAAAATGTCCTGAGATCTACATGAGACCGTACCTTGACGGAGTATATTCCCAAGACCAAAAAAATACCATCATCGCGAGATTTGACGCACGTGCGTTCACGTTTAAGAATTTAATCACATTTAAGAAGTTTCAAAAAGAGTTATCGCTCTTGCGTCCTGTTATAAGATAAAAGGAAAGCCCCGGCAAACGCCGGAGCCTTTCTTTTATTCGTCTTTTTTTACAATCTCATCGATTGCATGTTCGATTTGCTCGACGCAATCGCAGTCGGGGCCGTGCTTGTTTTTAAAGTGCCGGATAATAATTATTATCACCTTTACAAGCGCGAAACCGAGCGAGAAAGCCGCAACAATGAAGTTGATTATCATAGTCCATTCGTTCATCATCGTTGCCCCGAGATAGCCGCAAATAGCATTTGCGATGCCGATCAGACCTGCCGTCAAAGTCTCTTTCATTTGCCATACCTCCCTAAAAATTTCAAGCCCAGGCGCGTTGCCTGTCCCTCAAACCATATACTGTCATACGGCGGCAAATAACACGCAGGGTCTCGTTTGCGTTTAATTTCGCGGTACCAATAACGCGCCGCGCTCGCGATTCCGATAAACAATTCAAAAGGTCCGAATATTAGATTCTGTACTGTATGTCCGTATTCATGGAACAAAACGGAGAGAGAAGAATCGCCAGCCACAATAACGACGGCGCCCAATGTCAGACCGCCCCAGCCTTTCCCAAAAGCAAAGACAAAGGTGTGTTTCAGGCGGTAAGGCTTTTTCCCTATAATCAGCATAAACAACGCGGAAAGGCAGCCTATGATATTCATAAGAAGTCCCCAAGTGCATTGACCTATCCAATAGAGGACTTTCATGTTATACCTCCTTAACAGAGTCTACAATCTGCGTAGGCGTTATTGTTTTGGTCGTGTTAGTTGTCCCACTTATGTATTCTACGTCTATAGTTCCGCTTGTTTTTATTAGCATTTTGATTATAATGTATTGTTTAGATTGTGTAAGAAATACGCCATTAACACGAAGCCAACCCGAATACTTAGACATAAAGGTAGAAAGGTCAAATTGTGTAGACTGAGAAGAATATACTGCTATAGAGATAGAATCAAATGATGTTAATATAGAAAGATTGTGTAAATATATTTTACCACCACTGTAAGCAGGTTCCTTTCTCCACTTGTCATGCCAGAATTGTACGTCAGTGTCACCTGCTATTCCTTTAAATGCCCAAGCAGTAAGCTCGCTAGGAGGTGTTCCTGACGATTCATTAGGAATACTTTCTCCTATCCATGTCATATTAGAACCAGTAAGCGGACAATAGAAATAACCTCCGCCACTCGTTTGGTCATAAATAGTCACATCATACTGATCTGCTGCAATAGCAGCCGCCTGTTCGGCTGTAACATGCCAATTATAATATTCTCTTCCGCGTTCATTTGTATTTGGCTCCCCGTCCGAAGTATTTAATGTGATTTTAGGTTTACCGGCTCCCCCCGTCGCACTAATCTCGCAGTTCCCGTCAGCAGTTTTTGTAAACTGAATTCCTTCACCAGGAATAACCGGCAATTGCACAAACGTTGTTTGTATTGTGCCGGAGCTGTTGTCTTTAAGAGTATAACCGCCTGTGCCTCTGAACGCGAATTTCCCCGAAGGACTTTCAGTGCCCTGATATGTCGTAGGTGTTAGGTTAAGGGCTTTCAGATTGTTGAACCCGTCCGAGGCGCTCCCGCTACCGCCTCCGCCCGTTGCCGATATCGTAATAGTGTTCCCGTCTTCCGAAATAGTCACGTTTGTCCCGGCGACCAAGGTTATGGCGCCGCTCTTCCCGTTTATGGTGGTAGCGTCCTTTGTTGTTTTTACCCACGAATTTGTTGCAATCGTAAACGTGATATTTTTTTGAATAAACTTGCCGTTTTCATAGCCTAAATGAGAATATCCCATTGCGCCGGGGGTGTGCTGGTCATCCATTCTCCAATAAATCTGATTATTGCTTTTTACCGCGCAGAGAATCGGAGACGTTGCGAGTTTAATCATGTTTTCCGTCGATACAGTGCCGCTATCGCCGGATCCGATTGTGATAATCTCCATAGGAGTTGAGCTGCCACCGCCCGCTGCAGATATAACAATGTGCTTTCCGTCCGAGCTTGCGGCGATTGTAACGTTGTTGCCGGGAATTATGGGTATTTTGTCCTCAACGTCTACTTTGTAAGTAGTCCCGCCGGCGGTTACTTCGCCTTGTTTTACAATCGTTGCGCCGTTGGTTCCGTCGTAGGTCACCGCAGCCTCTCCGACTGCCAAGTCGATTGCGGTTATTTTATCTACTCCGACACCCTTTCCCGCTGGCCCTGCAATGCCTTGCGGACCTTGCTTTCCTTGAGGACCTTGCGGACCGATCGGACCTTGCTTTCCTTCAGCGCCTGGAACACCGGGCTTTCCCTCGAGAGGGAATACGCCGAGGGAGGAGTATGTCCCGGAAAGGTAAACAAAATAGGTATAAGGCGGATTCGCTCCGACTGCGTACACCTGTTTTTCCTCTGCTTCTTGAGGTAAGCTGCTTTCGTCGGGGACGATATCCACCAGCGACAAGCCAAGCATTGCCAGCTGTATGCGCGTCGACAAAAAGCCGACCTGCTCTTCAAGATTTCTAAATTCTTTGTCGCCGATTTTAATCATAACTTTCATCTCCATAAAGCAAAGGTAGTTCAGGCGATACGCACTTTAAGAACAGATTGTCGAATCTTTTCAAAAATCTTTCAGTAACCGTATCGTCCAAAAGTTCATAAAGGTTTGAATACGCGTTCATTTTATCTTTTTTATAAATGGTTGCGAGTTGTTCGTCTACGCCGGGAATTATCTGCAAATCGTCCGTTTGCGGCGTGGTTCCGTCGTGGTTTGCACGGTTGTTTATTTGCGTTGTTCCCCTCTGCAGCTCGTCATCTGTCAAATCTCGGAGCTTCCCTTGTAGCTCTGTCTTTTTTTGCCACACGCCGCCATATTGATATATGATTGAATAAACGCAGTACTTAAAGCGCGTTGTATCGCTGCTTGCAATTATGTCGTTTCCGTGTCGGGCATAAAGCAAATAATAAAGCGTTTTTGCGCTTTCGTTGGTTATTGTCGTCGGGATATCCGATTGGGACCATTCTGCGACGAAATTATCAGCGGACATCCACGCGTCCGTGAATTTGACTTGCCGATATGTCCCGTAATATGTTCCGTTATAACACTTAATCATTGTTGTTTACCTCCGGGGACTGATCGCCTTGCATAGCGCCGCTCTGGTCTTTCTCGTCGGCAGCTATCCCATTGCCGTCCATGTCCATACCGATAGCTGTTTCAGATAGTTCACACGACATGACCGTGCCGAAAACGTTGTTGCAAATATCGCAAAAACGCTGTCGAATTGAAAGCCCGTCGATAAGTGCCGCTTTGCTTCTTCCTGCGTTCATGCTTTGCTCACTTTCGAGCATATGGCTTTTTTTCTGGAATAGCCCGCCGCTGTCAAGCCCGTAAAGACTCAAGCGGTAATTATCAATTGCTTGCATGGCGAGCAAATATTCTTCGGCAGTGAGCGGTGATTCCGGCGCGAGATCCTGGAAATCAAGCTGTCCTTGTATAGCGACGTATTTACGTCCGCCGAGAGCTGCCGCATTCATACTCGCGTTAGCTGCAACCACATTGCTTGCTTCGTCGGCAGATGTCACGCGCATGCCTTTAACGCCGGTGCCGTTAAATAGCGCAGTGCGCATAAGCGGGAAGCATTCGGACATCGTCGCAAGAATCGGATCTTGCAGGACTTGGCGAGAGATTATCGTCTGCGACAACTGCTTCGAATAGTCGTGCAAAAGCACGCAGCTTTTTGTCGCCGTGTCATAGTCGAGTTCGTCCGGGATATCGTATAAAACGTCAAGACGAATGGTGCTTAAATAATCTGCTTGCGCTTTTAGCGTCGGGTTTTTCGCTTCATCCTCTGTGCCGGATGAATACGGGACGGGATGAATTGTTTTAAATCGTCCGTAGAAATCTATGCTTCCGTCGAGCGCATACGGCATAAAATAGAAAGAGTCAAGCTCGGGAATGTAAAAGAAACATAGCTGACCACGATAGTATAAAAGTCTTTCAAGCTCTTCGCCGCTCAAGTTGCAAGGTAAATTGTACCATTTATAACGATGTATTGCGTCCTGCTCGTCTAATATCCTTAGCGTTTTAAGAATATTCCCCTTAAGCTCGCAAGGGTCGTTCCCGGATATTTTTAGCGGCAAGCCAGTTTTTGGGTTTATTCCTGCCGAAATTAAGAGGTTGAGAGAGTCCTCGTTTATCATATAGGGCTTACTTGCCATTCTTTTTGCCTCCCATTTGAGCGAGAATTTGAGCGCGTACGGCAGGTCCAAGAGCCGAGATCGGTGTACCGTCGGCGAGCTTTATTTCCGCCGCCTTGACTTCTTTTTCGTGCTGTTTTGTCGCCTGTGCAATCATTCGACTTTCGCTCAAAGACAGTCTTTTTTCTTGTAAGCCAAGTTGCTTTTCTTTTAGCTCAAGCCGTTTTTCTTGTAAAGCGGTTCTTGTTTTAGCCTGCATTTCAAGCTTTGCTTGTCTTGCTTGTCGTGCTTGCTCCGACGCTTTTTTTTGCTTCGCGATTGAGTAAATGCCAGCAACCGTAGCGACCTGATTTATCGCCGAATTTATATTGCTTTGTATGTTCATTTTTACCTCCGATAAAAGCCGGTTAAAAGCTCGGCGTTTAGCTCCGTCAAATAGTGCGGATCTTCAGCCAGACTGGCGCGGATAAGTTTTCCCGAAATATATCCGCGGTCTTCTAAATCACCATAAACCCAACGATTTTGAGCAATTTCGGCTATTGTTGTGACAAAACCTGCTCGCATACTATTTTCCGATATCGACTTTGCAATTGCATTTTTCTCTTCGTCCGTGCAAGTAAAATATTCGAGTATCGGAAAAACCTTGTTTATCGCATTAAATGCCGTCGTTCTGGCTAAGCTATCCGGTTGTGCCTCTATGCTCTGTAGGTTTAAGCGGTGGACGTCTTTTGAATATCCGATTGCTTCTCGCCTTGCAAGCTCGTTGTAATATTGATCCAAGCTTGCGCCGGCAAGACTGGCGCCTGCTCCGATAACGGCACCTGCAACGGCGCCCCACGGACCGGCAGCGGCGCCCATTTGTGCGCCTTGCATTCCGCCTGAGACTGCACCTGTCGCAGCGTTCCAGCGTTCCTGGATGCGCTGCTGTTCTTGCGTAAATTCGATATTTTTAATTTGACGGTCAAAAATGTTTTGATATTGCTTGTTGTTTTGCTGATAGGACACCCACGCCGACGTTATAATCGGAAGAGAAAAATCACCGCCGCATATGAGTCCGCGAGCGTCTTTGAATTCTGCGCCGTATAAGCCGCCAAATGCGGGCGCTATGCGTATAAACGGGTTAAACGGAATATAAGTCGCGTCAACGTTTATCACGCTTAAACCGCCGTTTTTCGCCGCCGTAAACTCAAATTGTCCGTTGTAGTTCGGCGAGACAAGTCTATATATATCACAGATGTTTTCGATTTTTGGGTTCTGAACAGATACCGGAGTATCCAATGGCAGAGACAACGCAAATGTCGAACGGCTCGAAAAATAAACATTTCCCAAACTTTCAGAATTCGGACCTTTTATTTGAACATAATCGACATCTGCGGTCAGCTTTGTCGGGTCTGTTTCAAATAGCGGGCAGAAAGGCAACAATTGAACGTCAAACACGGGCGAGCTTGTGCCGACATTATAGGTCGCGATTAGCGCATTTACCGCAGACATCGCAAGCTTTTCGTTTCCGGTGCCGTTAAAAATGCCATAAGGGATAGCAAGGATGTCGTAAGGCGCGTCTTCCGTGTTTTTGTGCCCCGTCGGGATAGAATATGAAAAGGTCGCTACGGTTGCTGTTATGTCTTCCAACGTAACGAAAGACTGTGTAACATTCGCACGCATAGTAAACAGATTTCGTTGCGTTTCTAATCCGACATTTAACAATCCTTTAAGTTGATTTGTGCATATAGCATTTATTGTACTTACCCCGTCGCGGGATGTTTCCAAATTATTTATCGTTTCAGAAAGCTGCTGACTTGATGAAATAATATTTATCTTGTAATATTTATTGCTGTTCGTTTCATGGATAACCGAGCCGTTTAAGGCATAAAGACTTTTTGTTTCGGAATCGGACTTAATATTCATTGCCGTGCGAATTGCAGACGCGCAAATATTTTGTGGCAAAGCGGATAAAACTTGAGAAAGAGTAGGACAACCTTCTCTGTTATATAAATATCCGTTTGTAAAGTTGCGATTAACCTTTCTTTCAGGTACGGAACGTATGTCTTGCCGCCAAGTACTCCCGGTTGATTTTCTTTCATAAGAGCTTTCTTCGTATATGAGCCAGCTCGGCATTGCCGCATAACTATATTCAACATTTGCCCAATACAGTGTTAAATTAACGGCTTCATCGGGGCAAAAACCGTTAAATGGGGTCGAAATATATTCATAAAAAGCCCAATTTTGCAAGCTGTCGACGGTGATGTCTGCTGTCGTATCTAAGCTGCCTGTAATGGGTTTACTTTCAATCTCTTTATTAAAATACCCGATTATCCACGGAACACCCGTTTTATCTTTTATCGGCGTTTCTTTCCTTTTTATGCGATTGACGCGGAAGTCTTCTGCATTGTAAATATATGGCGACGTATCAGGAAGAATGCATCTCTCGGCAAAAAAAGCGTCGTTTTCGATTGTCGGCAAACTTTCGCCGAGCAGGTCACGACGGAGAATTAATGTATATCTATTCTTTGAAATTTCGTTTTTTTCGATAACAAACCACCGACCGAGAATTTTATCACCGGTGCATGTAAGCATATAGTCTACTCCGGAAATATCTTCAGTCACAATTCCGGTTGTCCAGCTGTTATCTACGCCGTCCCCGTTCGCCCACGTGTTTACGCCGGCGACCTGGTATACAACATATGACAAATAAGCGCTAAGATTTTCTTCGCGCTTATAATGTCGGTTATAATAATTGTTATATGATAATAAATATATGTCCATTAAATACCCCCACAAGGGTAGTTTTCTTTTTGTACGGGTGAAAACCTATAAATTTCCCGCTTGTAAGGAGAGTGTTGTACTGCACGCGGCGCTGCAACGCCGCGGAGTTGTTTAGTTAGATTTTACCGTTATCATCGGATAATTCTTGAGATATTCGAGCGTGTTATGTCCCCAGACAAGATAATGGTTTTCAGTCAAACTGAGCGGGTTAAAGAAAGAGGTGCCTGCTTCGAATGCCGACATGAACGGGACAGAGTTTTTATGCATGATTTTGTAAAGCACTTTCGGGTTTTCGGTATAAGTCTCGTTTGCGGCATAGGTTGCCTTATTCGGGAGCAAATCGCCGGGGAAAACATGCGTCCCGTTTCCTGCTACCGTATAGTCTTTTTCATAAAGAGAGCGGATGTTCGTATTCGAGTCGGGAACGGTTCCGCCCGAAGTGTTTATGTTACCGAAATAACGCGAGGGCAACGTATATTCGCCCATTTTATCGATAAGTGCGTCTTTATGGAAGATCGTCGGCAAGTCAAGTTTTGTGATTTTGTTTGCCCATTTCGACGACCAAACTACGATAAGACTATCGGAATTGTACGAGCGAAGGAACTTATAGTCGTTATAATCGCGAGAAACGTCTTCCAAATCGACCAGAGTGTCTGCCATGTCGGCAGCGATCGTCTGCGCCTGCAGACGATTCTGTGCCTCCTGGTCGTCTGCAACGGTGGGAAGCGTCAACGTTTTAGTCTGTTTTCCGATTGTCGATTCCGCCGTGCCGATAAACGCATTATAAAGCGTGCTGTCGTACACACGTTTAGTCGTGCGTATCCAGCCAAGCATTACCGAGTTAAAAGACGAAAAGGCGTCTTCGGTGCTCCATGCGCGTTTAGTAAGGTAGTTGTCCACTGTAAGCGCGATTTTTCTGAACACGTTTAAAACGATTGCCTGACATTTGGGAGCGGGCGGGCGATGAAGTGTAAGTAGGTTTTCGGCTTCGGCGTCGTTGCCCCATGCGGTAGACTTCAACGTGTCCGTAGCGTAGTAAAGTTTGGTGTCGCCGTAAAGCCCGCCGTCCACACGAGCGGCGTCTACAAGCGAAGCTTTTGTGTCGTATACATTGTCTGCGAAAACCTGCTGCGAGATGATCATGTTATACAATGCAGCAAAGATCTCGTTAGGGTTAAGCTGTCCAGTAAAAGCAGCCATTTTTTATTTACCTCCTAAAAGTTTCTTTTTTGGTGATCCTTTGAAGTTCTTGAGTGAAAAGCTGACTATCCCCGTCGGCATAGTCAATACAAGACTGAAACGCATTTGCTACTCTTTCGGCGGCTTCGGCATCCGCGGGAGTGGGCGATATATTTGCCCCATATGGCAAGAATATGTCTTTCCCCGTCTCTTCCAGGACAGCCTCTCGTAATTTTAAAGCCTTTTTTGCATAGTCTAAATTATTTAGTTTGTTATCCTCGTTAAACAATTCAGCTTGCAAAGCCTTTATGTCCGTTTTCTCTTTGGCTGTCTGCTGCTCGATTTGCCCGCCTTCGATTAAAGCTTTTAACAAGTCTTTTTTTTCTTTTTCCAGTGCTTCAAATTTATCACGTGGAACGCTATTTTCTTTTATCTCTTTTATCGCTTCGATATATTCGGCAGCGCTCTTGCCGGTTTCGTCTTGCGTCGATACGCTCTTATCTTCTTCGTTTTGCATTGTTCTGTTCCTCCAGTTTTTTTATAAAAAATTATATTTTTTTTGTGTCTGTTTTAATACAGATCCCATACCATTAAACGATTTTGCAACGCTTCTGCATACGCTTGCATGTGTTTAAGCTGTTGTTTCATAAGCTCTCGCATTTCAGGCGTTACGACGCGTCCCGGTATTTTTCTACCATATAGAAAGCAAGTCAATTTAAGTATCTTTTCGTGTAACTCGTCTAACTCTTGCTCTACGCGTTTTTTTGCAGCAATAGTAGAGTTCTCATCTTTTATATCTTTATTGGGCATTGTTTGTTTTCTCCTTCAAATAAGGCGTTTGCCTAATATGTACACATTGTAGCATATAAAGTCATGAATGTCAACAAGATATAAGATATTTGATTATACAAATATATTATAGTGTATAAGGATATGTTAATAAGTATAGTACATGCTAATATGTT
>ERZ779992.1122-NODE-1122-length-15346-cov-11.945458_pt1 | contig 15346 bp, 10 predicted proteins | sample MGYA00511934_ERZ779992 | MGnify/ENA primary metagenome ERZ779992 (study PRJEB29588, sample SAMEA2163248) | human gut metagenome | biome: human gut; feature: human-associated habitat; material: faeces | place: Denmark | collected 2008/2010 ...
GGGACCTTCCCCCGCCATGTCGACAGGATACTGGATGTCACGCTCCCAATTCGCGGTGGCTTTGCGAATCTGCGTGCCGGGGTCAAGCAGATAGATTTTTGTGAGATAGCAGACAGCGCCCTCCTGCTCGATGCGCTCAATCCGCCAGTGCATCGTATCCGACTGATGCGACGCGACTTCTATGCCTTGCACAGCATAGGAATCCACGCGGTCGGGCGGTGTGGGTGTCGGCGACGGTACGGGGTTGGGTGTGGGCGAGGAGGTCGCAGTCGGATCATCGGCGGGGGATGCCGCGGGGGACACGACCGGGATGGTGGTCGAGGCGGGCGCAGCGGAGTGCTTTGTCACGCGATATAGCCCCAAGATGGTCAGCGCGAAAATCAGCAGAACAAGCAGCGTGAATAGGCAACGTTCCATATGTTTTTTCTGCATGGGGGAAATTCCTCCTTTGGGAGCACTGGCTTTATTATAGCATAAGGACAGGAAATCTGCAAAGAAAACTTACTGCTTTATTTATATACTGCATGAAAACTGCGAAATTGGACTGGTAGTGTACATTATTAAACGGAATGAGAATAAAAGTGCGCACTGATTTATCGGAAGTGGAAATCTGCTGCCAAAATGCTTGACAAATTGTTGGCAAGTGATAAAATAAAATTGTGGGTCAAAGAAGGCAGAAACGCAGACCATCTTGTTAAAGCGCGGATGGCGGCAGAAGGAGGCGAAGCGTGAACGAGCATCTTGCTTTTGCGCAGTGCCTCCAGCGGGTGCTGAACGAAACGGAACTGACGGCGACAGAGGTTGCACGCCGACTGGAAATGCGCAGCCGGAACAGCATCTTCCGCATCCTCAAGGGGAAAACGTCACCGCAGCTGAATCGCCGTTTTCTGGAGAGCTTCCACAAGCAGATGGGGGAGCAGCTGACGGAGGCGCAGTGGGCGGCGCTGAATCGTGCGCTGGAGATGGATACTGTCGGAGCGGTCGAGTACAAGAGCCGTCAGGCGCTGATGCAGCTCGTCGGCGCATTCAGTGAGCCGATTTCCCCCGCGAAGGTCTGCTATCTGGACGCGCTTGGTGCAGAAAAGGAGGACAGCTTCCTGCATTATCTGCAAGTGCTGTTCTGCGGCGCGCTCAAGGTGAACGCACTGCTTTTCGGCTGCTGTGATTTGGGGCTGTTCCGGCAATTGCAGGAGGCAATCCACCCTGTTGCGCAGCGGGTGATCGTGCGTATCGACCACTTCATCTACGCGGGGGAGGACGAAATTGTCTCGAACCTCGTGGGCATTCAGCCGATGGTGGATCAGCCGTGCTATCATGCCTATCTGGTGGATGCGGAAAACTGTCCGCAGGAGCGGCTGGCACATTACAGGACGGGACAGATGACCTTCCATGTGATGCATCAGGATGGCTCGGAAAGCACCGTGGCGCTGTTTCTGCTGGGAAAGAACGAATTTACCGCAACGGTTATGTCTACGCAGGATTTGTGGATGAGCCGGAAGGTGCTTTGCGACCGTGAGCGCTTTTCCCCCATACGCCTGCTATGGCAGCTGAACGATGAAAATTCGGACTTCATTGTCTACACGCAGCAGTATTGCAAAATGGAGCATGGCGCGGCGATTTACTACATTCGCCCGGACGTGCCGTTCCAGTATATCCCGCTGGAGGTGCTCTACCCGGTTGTGCGGGAGGGCTTCGCGCGGATGGGGATGACGCGCGAGGCGTACGAGCCGAATGTGACGGCACTGGCGGAAATCCATCAGGCGCGGATGACGAACATGATGCGCCGCCGCCGCCCGACATACATTGTGCTGAACAAGGCGGCAATGGAGGAGTTTGTCCGCACCGGGCGGCAGAGCGACCACCTGCACTTCCTGCGCAATTTCACGCCGAAGGAACGCAAGCAAATCCTCGATGTGCTGGTGCAGCAGGCGCGCGAGAATCCGTTTTTCCACCTCTATTTTGCGCAGGAGAAGCTGCCGTACACCATGGGCGAAGTCGCGCTGTATGACGGGCGCGCGCTCATCACCATGTCATCCGGCAGCGGATACGACCTGCGCACTGACCACCGGGAAAGCTGCATTACCCATCCGTTTGTTCTGCGTGCATACAAGCAGTTTTACATGAATACCGTTGTTGCCCGACTGGCAGACACGCAGACGGAATCCCTGAATCAGCTGGAAGAACTGGTACGGCGGTGTGAAAAAATGATTCGGGAGGGGCAAAAAGGGAACGCGGGAAACGAACAGGAAAAAATATCAGGACAATAAGAACCTAATACTATTTCCAGATTCACCTGCGCCATCTGCTTGCGCCTTTTCCCTTCTGGCGTCCGCTCATTCCACTTAGCGTAGCGCTGCTACGCTGCGTTTCATTCACGTTAGCCAGAATGAAAAATTCGCGGCGCATCTTGGCGCATTCTTATCTGGAAATAGTATAACAACGGCTGCCTGCAAAGTACAAAAAAAGTACAGGTAAGAATTCGCAAAACACAAAAAAGCGTGTACAACCACGCTTGCACGCTGAAAATAAGTATGCTATTATACAGATGATGAGGGAAAACGAGAAATAGCGGCATCGCGCAACACCATGAAAACGCGGGATGTTTCTTGCGACCCTTCGTTTCAATCGCAAGCGTTTTGTCCTCCGCAAGCTGCAAGGTGTCACTCCCTGGGCGGGGAGCGTGGATTGAATTATCATTTATCCGAGATTCACGAAAACTGGAGGGATTTACGAATGCCAAAGGTCTGGACGGACGATACCGCGCTCATGGAGGGAATGACAGACAATCTCTTCGAGGCGCTCTACAAAATGCCGAAGTATTTCCTGCGCATTGATGACATTGCGCATTCGCTGGAGATGCCGATTTCCAGCCTGCTGGTGCTCTGCGTGCTGCGCGAGGGGAAAATCAGCATTGGGGAAATCAGTGAACGGCTGTGCATCGCCAAGCCGAACGTGACGCCGCTGGTGGAAACACTTTGCGCGCGGGGGCTGATTTCACGCCAGCGCAGCGACAAAGACCGGCGCAAGGTGCTTGTCGGGCTGATGCCGGAAGGCGAGGCAATGGTAGAACGCATTCGTGGCGCAATACGCGACCAAATGATGAGCTGGCCGCGCGACTATAACCTGAGCGAGATGAAGCGCGTCAACAATGCACTGGCGGCAACGCTGGAAGTGGCGGATGACGTGATGCGCCGCCGCCGCTGAGGTTCGCAAAAATATCAAGTGGTATCCGACGGGCAAACTATGCCCAAAAACAAGAACCGGCATATCCGCGTCAAAGGGCGGGACATGCCGGTTCTTTTCATGTGGATTTTTTTACTGCGAATCTTCCTCCGCACGGCAAAACAGCACCGTCAGTACACCGTTCTGCGCGGATGCATGAATTTGCACCCCGTAAGGCAGCAGATTCACAAACGTGAAGTCGCTGTAACTGCCCACGGCGGCATCAAAAAACTGCGGCACATACACCGCGCCTTGCTTGCTGTGCAGTGCCCACTCCTCGATTTGCAGCGGCAGCGTCAGCGCGGCGTTGTAGAGCGTCGTCGTCACCTGACACACCCCGCCGCCGTACCCGAAGCCGTCCGTGCTGACATTCGGCGCAAGCTCATAGCCGTTTGAATGGCGGTATGGCGCACACAGCGCGTTGAAGGAGAATGTTTCCTCGCGCTCCACCGTCACGCCGTCAATGCGCTTGACCCCTTCGCTGATGTTGTGCTCGCGCGCCGCTGCCTTGCCCTGCCCCTGCTGGTCGCCGTAGAAGGTGGTGAAGCCGCCGATGATGTCGCCGGGTTCGGCGGTCTCCCAATCCGCGAAGGGATGATAGGTGCCGATTTCGTCCGTCAGCTGCATCTCGCCGCGCCAGACGGGCAGCAGGTACGCGCCGTCCGCTTGTGCTTCCACACAGGCGATTTGCCCGGTGGACGCGGTGCAGCCTTTGAATTTTCCACCCGAAATCAGCGTATCCTGCGAAAATTCTACATATCCGCTCATGCGATGCGGCAGATTTTGCAGGGGATAATGCAGCGCATCCAGCGACTGCACGCGGTACAGCCATTCCGGTTTGGCATACCCGACCTTATTGCCGACCTGCACCTTGCACCACGCGTCGTCCCATTCCAGAATGAGGATTTTTGTCTTCTTCTGCACGCTGATGCCGCGGTCGCTCTCGCTGGGCGTTCGGCGCAGGCTGAAAGTGGTGTAGGAATATGCCTGATACTGCGCTTCGCTGTCCTCGGCGAGGCAAGCGGTGGCGGCAAGGGCGAAAATCAGCAGAGAGGTCAGCAAGACTTTCCAAATGTGCTGCATGGGGTGATGCTCCTTTTCTCCGGGGTGGATGAGGGCTGGAAATGTGCGCCCTGCGTATGAAACGAACGAAGGGGGAGGAAAATTCCCGGAAAAGGGAAATTTGAGGGGGATTTCGGCACTTTCTTATCTGGAAATGCTGTTACAGGTTGCTTTTTCTATATTCAATTGGAGAGATTCCGTAAATTTCTTTGAATTTGCGGTAAAAATATGGGACATCGTGAAATCCGCATTCTTCTGATATGACCGCAACCTTCATTTCCGTGTTTGCCAGCAGTTCAGCGGCTTTTTTCAGTCTGTACTGTATTAAGTAGGAAACGGGAGACTGGCGAATGCCATTTTTGAAGATTTGCATACAACTGTTATTGCTTACATGGGCAAAATTTGCAATATCAGCAAGGGAAATCTGGTCAGCATAATGACTATGAATAAAACTCATCATCATTTGCAGGCGAGAAGCATTGAGGTCTCTTTTAACAGGCTGCCCCTGCTGAAGCCTGGATTCCATATTTTCATACAGCACTTCCCAAATGGAGGTCAGCAGTCGCAAAGTTGTCAACTCCCTGAAATTTGGCTGCTCTTGTGTTTTGAAAACTTGATTCAGCAGTGAAAGTATCTCCTTATGCCATAAAGAAAGCGGCTCAAAAACCAAATAGGGAATGTCGGAAACAAGCAATGGCTTAACATATTGTTGATATACAAAACTTTCTGGTGAAGCTAACAGCACCGGAGAAAAAACAATATTAGGTATCACGGTGGGGTGCTCTGCTGTAAATTGATGTAGTATTTTCGTATTGATAAATAAGCCGCTGCCTGCTGGCAGAGAAAAACGATCTTTTCCGACACAGCAGTGTGCTTCGCCGCTTTGCACATAAACAAATTCAATTTCTTGATGCCAATGCCAACCGAGCGTATGAAAGTCGAAATCCCAGATGTCTTCCAGATAGTATTGGAACGGAAATGCCGGTTGACCGTGGTTTCGCTTTTCCATGAGCGTTTCATCTGTGATGATTTTCAATTCGTTATTATTCTCCAAACATGCCAACCTCCTCTGTATTGTGATATTGTACAACAATAAGGTGGAAAAGTCAATTGATATTCCAAAATAAACGTGATATTATTCAAGAGAATTCTGAAAGGAGCGCTTCGAGTCATGAAGAACTACAGCAAAACATTAAGAGCCTGCTATCTTGGCCTCATCACGCAAGCAATTGCCGCTAATTTTGCGCCATTGCTTTTTTGGTCGTTTCATTCTGATTTCAACATTTCGCTGGGTCAGATTGCCTTAATTCCTGCGGTGTTCTATGTGACGCAATTGGTCGTAGACTTAATATGCGCAAAGTATGTAGATGCTATTGGCTACCGAAAGTCCATTGTGGCGTCGCAGCTGTTAGCTGGTCTTGGTCTGATTGGCATTGCGGTTTTACCCAATATCGTATCGCCCTATATCGGAATACTGATTGGCGTGTTTTTTTACGCATTCGGGAGCGGCCTTATTGAGGTACTGTGCAGTCCGATTGTGGAAGCCTGTCCCTTCGAACATAAGGAAAAGGTGATGAGCCTTCTTCATTCTTTCTATTGCTGGGGCAGTGTGGGCGTGATTTTGCTTTCTACGCTGTACTTTGCAATTTTCGGCATCGACAAATGGCAGATACTGGCTTGCGTATGGGCAATTATTCCGCTGTATAATATCTACAATTTTGCTACTTGTCCGATTGAGCGTCTGGTAGAAGACGGGCAAGGAATGTCGCTGCGTCAATTGCTGAAAAAGCCTATTTTTGCAGCTGCAATCATCCTTATGATTTGTGCTGGAGCATCTGAAATGTCAATGGCGCAGTGGGCATCAGCTTTTGCAGAATCCGCATTAGGATTAACGAAATCTGTCGGTGATTTGGCAGGGGCGTGCTTGTTTGCAACCACAATGGGAATTTCGCGTATGCTGTATGGCAAATTCGGAGAAAAGATAGATTTGATAAAGTTTATGCTTATATCGGGCGTTATTTGCGTCGTGAGCTATCTTTTGGCCGGTCTATCTGCAATGCCGATTTGGGGCTTAGTTGGCTGTGTCATGTGCGGCTTCTCAGTGGGTATTATGTGGCCCGGAAGCATCAGCATCACTGCTCCGAGGATTCCCAAAGGCGGTACGGCGCTGTTTGCACTGCTGGCAATGGCAGGGGACATGGGCGGCGCATTTGGGCCGAGTGTGGTGGGATATTTTTCGCAGCATGCCGGAGATAATCTTCAGGCGGGTCTACTGACGGGCTGTATATTCCCTTTAATCATGCTGGCAACGCTGATTGCAATGAAAAAAATGACCCCCGAAGGCTAAAAGCGGATATATCAGGACTGTTCCCAATTGCAGCATAGCATTGCAAACCGCGGCACATGCTCTTTTTCCCTTACAGCCAAATCGGTTCATGCCCCAATGTCGGCACGACCTGCGTCCAGAAAACCTCCTGCGCAAACACCACCGTCGCCGTATTATCGCATGGATGGAACGCAATCCGTCCTTCCCGCTTCACATCATGGTCAAAAACCAGCTGAATCCGCTTCTCCTCGTCAAACCACAGACCCAGCGGCGACAAGCTCCCTGATTCCAGCCCCAGCATCGTCGGCAGGCACTTTGGCGGCGCAAACGACAACCGCGAGGAATGCAGCAGCTTGCTTGTGTCCGCTGTGCGGAAGGGTTTGTCCGGCAGGGTCACATACAGATAGAACGCCGTCTGCTGGCGGTTGCACAAGAGAATGTTCTTGCAGAAGGTGACATCCGGCGCGGCGTAGGGCAGCGCAAGGCACTCCTCCATGGTGAAAACCGCGGGATGCTCGTAAACTTCGCAGGGAATGCTAAGCGCCTGCAGGTGCTTGAGGACGCGCGCTTTGTTCGACATGGGCAAAATCCTCCTTTTTCGGCGTGATGGATGGAGAAAAACGCCGCAATTTGCGTGTGTTTCTAAATTCGCCCGGCAGCATTTTCGGCATCTTTTCTTGCACTTCCGCGTCTTCAAACCTCGACTTACCGCCAGTAAACCTTCGGTTTTCATCCTTGAATTGCAAGAAAATCTGCTCGAAACTGCATCGGTCTCATTTTAGAAACACACGATAGACACAGAACGGGCAATTTCGTCAAAATGACGGTGGAAATTTGCATGCAACCATGTTATAATACGCTTGAATCCAGCAAAAATCAAGAGGAGGTCAGGTTTGGCAATGAAAAGAAGAATCGGTATTCTGACCAGCGGCGGCGACTGCCCCGGCTTGAACGCGGCAATCCGTGGCGTGACCCGCGCGGCGTATGAATTGTTTGACGCGGAGATTGTCGGCATCCATGACGGCTATCGGGGTCTCATCACGGGCGACTATCAGGAGATGAAGCGCAGCCAGTTCTCCGGCATCCTGACCCTTGGCGGCACGATTCTTGGCACGGCGCGCACGCCCTTCCGCGATATGCGCAAGATTGGCGAGGACAACGTGGACAAGGTTGCCGCGATGAAAAAGACCTACAAGGATTTGAAGCTTGACTGCCTTGTCACCCTCGGCGGCAATGGCACGCACAAGACGGCGAACCTCCTTTCCAAGGAAGGGCTGAACGTCATCGGTCTGCCCAAAACGATTGACAACGACCTGTACGGCACGGACTTCACGTTCGGCTTCCACACAGCGATGGACATTGCGACGGAGGTCATCGACCGCATCCACACCACGGCGGCGTCGCATGGGCGCTGCATGGTGGTGGAAATCATGGGCAATAAGGCGGGCTGGCTGACGCTGTATTCCGGCGTGGCGGGCGGCGCGGATGCCATCCTGATTCCCGAAATTCCCTATAAAATCGAGAAGGTTGCCAAGGTCGTCGAGAGCCGCGCCAAGAGCAACAAGGGCTTCACGATTATCGCCGTGGCGGAGGGCGCAATGACCCCCGAAGAAGCGAAGATGGGCAAGAAGGAACGCGAAGCCAAGCGCGCGGCGGAACATTTCTCGTCCAGCGCGTATGTAGCGCAGCAGCTTCGCGACCTCGTGGGCGTGGAAGCGCGTGCGGTTGTGCCGGGTCACATCCAGCGCGGCGGCAGCCCGAATGCCTACGACCGCGTGCTGTCCACGCAGTTTGGCGTGCACGCGGCGGAACTCATCCGCGATGGCGTGTACGGCGTAACCGTGGCGCTGAAGGGCAACGAAATCACCCACAACAAGCTCTCCGACATTGCCGGCGTGCCGAAGCTGGTTCCCCCGGACAACACGATGATTACGACCGCCCGGAACATCGGCATTTCGTTCGGTGACTAATCATACTGCTTTATCTGGAAATAGTATAATTGCGCAAGCGGCTGCGGAAGGACAAAACGTTCTTTCACAGCCCTTTTTCATGTGCGAAAAGCAAAACGGAAAACGAAGTTGACAAATTCCTGTAATGTTGTATAATGGAAACAAAAAAAGATGCTGACAAGCACGAAAAATGGTGAATTACACGCCGTCAGCAGAAATTCGTAATTTCAAAAGGAGGCAGTCTATGCGCTTTTTCCACCTGTCCGACCTCCATCTGGGCATCAAGCTCTACGAGCATGACCTGCTGAAAGATCAGAAGGCAGTTCTTGATGAAATCGTCGCGCTGACCCGGCAGTATCAGCCCGACGCCGTTGTTTTCGCGGGGGATATTTACGACCGTTCCGTGCCGCCTGTCGAAGCGGTTGCGCTGTTTGACGACTTCATGACGCAGCTCCGCGCGGCGCTCCCGAACGGCGAAATCATGCTGATTTCCGGCAACCACGACAGCGCGCAGCGGCTCGATGTCTTCCGCAGCGAACTGTCTGATCGCGGCATCCACATGATTGGCAATCCGCCCATGCAGAAGGGCGAAACCATTGAGCGCGTCACCCTGACAGACGATTTCGGTGCGGTGAATTTCTACCTGCTGCCGTTCGTGCGGCCGGGCATGGTGCGCCTTGTGACCGGGACGAAGGAGAACGGCGACAATTTGAGCTATCCCGAAGCATTTTCGCGTCTGCTGGCGCTGTCGCCGCTGAACCCCGACGAGCGGAACGTGCTGGTCAGCCATCAGTTCTTCCTGCCCGATGGCGGCGACGCGGAGAACATCGAGCGCGCGGAGAACGAGGTGAAGCAGGTCGGCAATCTGGATGCAATTCCCGCGTCGCTGATTGCGGATTTTGACTATGCTGCGCTGGGGCACATCCACAAGCCGATGAAAGTCGGCAGTGAAACGCTGCGTTACTGCGGCACGCCGATGCCCTACTCCCTCAGCGAGGAAAACCAGCAGAAGGGCATCTTGATGGTGGAAATGGGCGCGAAAGGCGACGTGCAGACGACGGTTTTGCCGCTGCACCCCGTCCATCAGGTGCGGAAGCTGCGCGCGACGCGGGAAGCGCTGCTGTCCGGCGCGAGCGAGGATTTCGTGTCCATCTGCGTGACGGACGCGGAGGCGGTGGAGATGGTGGGTCTGCGCGAACTGTTGCGGGCGAAGTACCCGAATCTGCTGGAGCTTCGGCGCGAGCGCGAGGAAACGGTGGAACTGGCAGCTCTGCAGGAGCGCACGGAAACGCTCTCCCCCTACGAGCTGTGTCTGCAATTTGCGGGCGAGCGGCTGAACGCCGAGGAAAAGGCGCTGCTGACGGAGGTCATGAACGCCATGAAGGAGGAAGACGCATGAAACCGATTCTTTTGACGATGCAGGCCTTTGGCTCTTATGGCGAAAAAACGGAGATTGACTTCCAAAAGGGCGGCGATTTTTTCCTCATCAGCGGCGACACGGGGTCGGGCAAATCCACCATTTTCGATGCAATGATGTTCGCGCTCTACGGCGAAGTGAGCACAAACGGCAGCGGCAAGGAAAACGAGCTGCTGAGCCAGTTTGTGGACGTGCGGAATGACAAGCCGCTTGTGTCGCTTGTCTTTACGGCGCATCAGCATGGGCAGGAGGAAACGTACAAGATTACGCGCACGCCGCGGCACATCCGCCCCGCCAAGCGAACAGGTGCAAAGCAGCAGGAAGAGGGCGAGACGGCGGAGCTGCTGATGCCGGACGGGTCACAGTATCCGGGCAAGCTGTCGGACACGAACCGCAAAATCGAAGAGATTGTGGGCTTGACGGCAGACCAGTTCCGCAAAGTGGTGATGATTGTGCAGGGCGAATTTATGGATTTCCTGCGCGCGGACAGCAAGGCAAAGACAGCGCTGCTGCGCGATTTGCTGAAAACGGACTACTATTATCAGTTGAGCGAACGCCTGAAGACGCTGGCGAAGGAGAAGAACACCGCGGCGAAGACCCAGCGGGCGAATATGTCCTTTTTTGCGGGGAGAGCGGTGACGGAGGGGCTGCCGGAGGAAGATGCGCAGGCGCTGGAAGCGGCGAAAGGCACGGTCATCAAAGCCGCCGAAAAATTGCAGCCCGAACAGGTGGATGCGCTGGTGGATGTGCTGTCCGACGTGTGCGCGCGCTTGCAGCTGCAACAGGGCGAATTGGTGCAGCGGCAGACGGCGGCGCAGAAAGACCGCGACGAGTGCATGAAGCGAATCGAAGCCGCACAGCCGCTGATGCAGCGTTTTAAGGAACTGGAGGATGCGGAAAAGACACTGCAAGAATGCGCGGCACAGGCGGATGAAATCGAGAAAAAGCGCGGGCTGATTGGCAAAATCCGCGATGCGTGGGCAATCGAACCGAAGTATCAGCGCATGAAGGATGCACAGAAGGCATTGACGGATGCACAGCGGGAATTGGCAGCGAAGCAGCAGGAACTTCCGCAGCTGAAGCAGACGGCGGCGGATGCGGTGGCGCTTCATCAGCAGATGGAAAAGACGAAGGATGCGGCAACAACGCACTGCGCGGAGGTTGAAACGAAGGTCGAAAAGGCGCTGAAAACATTTGATGCGCTGGAAAAGGCGGAAAAGGCGCTGCGTCAGGCGGAAGAAGCGGATACGAAGGCGAAGGCGAATGCGGAATCAGCCAAGAAAGCACTGGATGATTTCAAGAAGCAGGAAGACGCGTGGCGGAAGCAGGAAGCGGAATTGCAGGGCGCAGAAGCCGCTTATGAGGTCTGCAAGCAGCAGAATCAGCAGTATCGCGACCTGAAGAAATCGCTGGAGGACTTGCACGGCAACCAGAAAGACGTGCAGGAAAAAGCAAGGCAAGCAGCGGCGGCGAAGGACGCGTATGCCAGCGCAACGCAAAAATATCAGCGGGAGCAGAAAGCCTATGATGATTATCGGCTGGCGTTCCTCAACGCGCAGGCGGGCTTGCTGGCGCGTGAACTTGTGTCCGGAAAGCCCTGCCCGGTCTGCGGCGCACTGGAGCATCCCGCGCCGTACCAGCTGACGCAGGAAAATCAGCAGCTGAACCGTGAGCAGCTGGAGAAGCTACGCAAGGCGGCGGATGACGCGGCGAAAGCGCAGGAAGAGAAAGCAAAAGAATCGGAATCGGCGCAGGTCAAGCTGACAGAGCGGCAAAAAGCTGCTGAAGAAGCGGAAAAGAAGCTGGTAGAGAACGCGAGGAACATCCGCGAAAATGTGCCGATGGCAACGGCGGCGGACGGGGAAGCAATGCTGCAAGCGTGGCTGCCGGAGCTGCAAAGCGCGTCGAAGTCGGTTCAGGCGAAGGTGAAGGCGCTGGACGACGTGCGGAAAAATCTCGATGGCGCGAAAGCAGAGCGCGACAAGCTGGAAAAGGCAGCAGCCGACGCGCAGGAGACAGCAAAATCCACCGCAGTGAAAAGGGCTGAAGCAGAAAAAACGTGGAAGCTGCATCAGGAAGAACTGTCCAGCAGCGCATACCGCACGCGCGAGGACGCGGTGGCACAGCGCACACAGGCGCGGGAAGCGAAGGAAAAGGCGGAAGCAGCGGCAAGTCAGGCTGCGGAAAAAGAACGTCAGGCGCAGAAAGCGGAAACGGACTGCGAAACGCAGATTCGGCGGCTGAACGAGGAGATGCCGCAGAAACAGGCGAATGCGGAAGAATTTAACCAGCAGTATCAGCAGACGATGGCGGAAAAGTCGCTAGATGAAACGCAGTGGCAGGCACTGACGGCGAACTATGATGCAGAAGAGCCTGACCGCTTGCAGAAGGAAGTCAGCGACTTTGACCAGAGAAAATCCAAGGCAGAGGGGCAGTGTGCGACGGCACAGAGCGCGATTGCCGGGCGGGAAAAGCCGGATATGGCGAAGTTGGAGGCGGCATCCAAGGCGGCAGAATCGGCGCTTAAGGAAGTATCGGATGCCCTGGAAGCCGCGAAACACCTGCGTTTGAACAATGAAAAGGTGCTGGAAGACCTGCGCGATGGACGCGAACCGCTGGCGGAGGCGTGCAAGGCAGCAAACACCGCGCAGCACCTTTCGGACGTGATGGCGGGCACCGAAAGCGGCAACCGGATGAATCTGGAGACGTTCGTGCAGCGCAATTATATGGAAAAAATTCTGCGCGACGCGAACAGGCGCTTCCGCGATATGTCGAACGGACAGTTTGAACTGAAGCTAATTAACGTCGAGGACGCGGGCGAGGGCAAAAACAAGGGGTTAGACTTGGAAGTGTATTCCATCGTGACGGGCAAGACGCGCTCCGTCAACACGCTGTCCGGCGGCGAGTCGTTTATGGCGGCGCTGTCGCTGGCGCTCGGTATGGCTGACCAGATTCAGGCGGCGACGGCGGCGATTCATCTGGATGTGATGTTCATCGACGAGGGCTTTGGCTCGCTGAGCGACAACGCGCGCAACGAGGCAGTGAATATATTGAAGGAAATGGCGGGCAAGCAACGGCAGATTGGCATCATTTCGCACGTTTCGGAGCTGAAGGACGAGATTGAAAATCAGCTGATTGTGAAGAAGGACGACCGCGGCAGCCACATTTCTTGGCGATAATGAGCGGATCGGGCATCCATGGCAGAGAAAGGCTGCGGATGCCCCTGCTCTTTTGGCGGACAAAAGGCAAATGATGGGCGGAAAAGGTTCGCCCAAAAGAGACGAACAATGGACTACTAAATCCGGCATGTTCGTTCGTCTTTCTAAAAAGTCTTGAAAAAAGCCCAAAAACAAAAGAAAAAAGGGTTGACGCAGGGCTGAAATTGTGATAAGATAACAAAGCTGGTTGCGCGAGCCGCTGAAAAGCTGCTTGCGAGACTGGTACGAACCTTGAAAACGATACAGAACAATAACAACGCAAACAAGACAGTAATTCCGAATGAGTGAAACTTGGTCGGGGAAACCTGATTGAGGAATAAAGGATTAAACGAAAGAGTTTGATCCTGGCTCAGGACGAACGCTGGCGGCGTGCCTAACACATGCAAGTCGAGCGGAGACAGGGAGTAGCTTGCTATGAGCTGTTTTAGCGGCGGACGGGTGAGTAACGCGTGAGCAACCTTTCCCAGACAGGGGAATAACACACCGAAAGGTGTACTAATACCGCATAAGACCACGGGATCACATGGTTCTGGGGTAAAAGAATTATCGGTTTGGGGTGGGCTCGCGTCCGATTAGGTAGTTGGTGAGGTAACGGCCCACCAAGCCGACGATCGGTAGCCGACCTGAGAGGGTGATCGGCCACATTGGGACTGAGACACGGCCCAAACTCCTACGGGAGGCAGCAGTGGGGAATATTGCACAATGGGGGAAACCCTGATGCAGCGACGCCGCGTGAGCGAAGAAGTATTTCGGTATGTAAAGCTCTATCAGCAGGGAAGAAAAAAATGACGGTACCTGACTAAGAAGCCCCGGCTAACTACGTGCCAGCAGCCGCGGTAATACGTAGGGGGCAAGCGTTGTCCGGAATAATTGGGCGTAAAGGGCGCGTAGGCGGCTCGGTAAGTCTGGAGTGAAAGTCCTGCTTTTAAGGTGGGAATTGCTTTGGATACTGTCGGGCTTGAGTGCAGGAGAGGTTAGTGGAATTCCCAGTGTAGCGGTGAAATGCGTAGAGATTGGGAGGAACACCAGTGGCGAAGGCGACTAACTGGACTGTAACTGACGCTGAGGCGCGAAAGTGTGGGGAGCAAACAGGATTAGATACCCTGGTAGTCCACACTGTAAACGATGAATGCTAGGTGTAGGGGGTATCGACCCCTTCTGTGCCGCAGTCAACACAATAAGCATTCCGCCTGGGGAGTACGGCCGCAAGGTTGAAACTCAAAGGAATTGACGGGGGCCCGCACAAGCAGTGGAGTATGTGGTTTAATTCGACGCAACGCGAAGAACCTTACCAAGTCTTGACATCCTGCGACGATGCTAGAAATAGTATTTTCCTTCGGGACGCAGAGACAGGTGGTGCATGGTTGTCGTCAGCTCGTGTCGTGAGATGTTGGGTTAAGTCCCGCAACGAGCGCAACCCTTATCTTCAGTTACTAACGCGTGAGGGTGAGGACTCTGAAGAGACTGCCGGGGACAACTCGGAGGAAGGTGGGGACGACGTCAAATCATCATGCCCCTTATGACCTGGGCTACACACGTGCTACAATGGCCACGACAGAGAGAAGCGAAATCGTAAGGTAGAGCGGAACTCAAAAAAGTGGTCCCAGTTCGGATTGTGGGCTGCAACCCGCCCACATGAAGTCGGAGTTGCTAGTAATCGCGGATCAGCATGCCGCGGTGAATACGTTCCCGGGCCTTGTACACACCGCCCGTCACACCATGGGAGTGGGTTGTACCAGAAGTAGATAGCTTAACCTTCGGGAGGGCGTTTACCACGGTATGATTCATGACTGGGGTGAAGTCGTAACAAGGTAACCGTAGGGGAACCTGCGGTTGGATCACCTCCTTACCAAAAACGAGAGACAATAAGTGTCCACACAGATTGATTGATATATTGTAGAAAATGAATGAAGAGAGAAAAGTGCGTAAGCAAAATGTAAGATAGAGTATCTTTATTTGTTGTCCCCATCGTCTAGAGGCCTAGGACATCGCCCTTTCACGGCGGTAACCGGGGTTCGAATCCCCGTGGGGACGCCAAATAAAGATAACTTTATTATCTTCTGTTCTTTAACAACCAGGAAACAAGCTGAAAAACTGAAGAGATTTTCAAGTCCTTTAAGGATAAGAAAAAGTCTGAGTAAGAAGAAAATCT
>ERZ779992.1129-NODE-1129-length-15322-cov-7.238357_pt1 | contig 15322 bp, 10 predicted proteins | sample MGYA00511934_ERZ779992 | MGnify/ENA primary metagenome ERZ779992 (study PRJEB29588, sample SAMEA2163248) | human gut metagenome | biome: human gut; feature: human-associated habitat; material: faeces | place: Denmark | collected 2008/2010 ...
CAAGTATTCGTTCCCTTTTTTGCCTAAGTGGCTCAAGTACAGTTTACCATTTACAAGTATAGTAAGTAAAATCCGTATTCTTTTTCTATTGCACCGCTGGAGCCTGGCGGAGCATTCTTCAAAAAACATATGAAATAAGCTTTTCTAATCGCCAGGATGTGCTACGTCCCTGTGACCGAACTGTACATAGCCGCATTCCTGATTTGAAACCTTTAACGATTATACTTTTTAATGATGTAAACATTAAAAGGTGAAACCTTCATCATGGAAGCCGCCACTGGTCAGATGGTTTCCTGTGAACCCATAATCGTTACTGGTATTAAAAACCCCCTTGAAATCTCGCAAAGTGTCTGATTTCAAGGGGGTTCTGATTGGGTTCAGGATAATGTCTTTGTATCCTGGAGTCCTACGACATACCATCGCCGAAGGGGTACCTGGGAATCAGCTACGATGAACTCGCGGCCCTTTTCATGGACTACGTGCGTGCGAAGAAGCCGAAGCTTGCCGACCTGGCTGGGTTGCTGGCCCAGGAATACAGCCGGAGCGAGGCAGCAAGGATGCTGAACATACCCCTCAACACGGCGTGGAGCCGCAGGGAGAAGCTGACGGAGATGTGCCAGGATTTCCTCGATAATCTGGTTCAGATGGAATAAGATATAGAAAGCCTCATGTCTCTTGAATGATCTGGGGCATTTCATTTATCTTATCTTCGATTACAGAAAACGACACCCTCTTACACTCATTCAATCATCAGTTTATGGATCAAGCAGTCAATATTTGTAAATCGTTTGACCGAGTTTGACTCTTTCCTGATGAATGCCCAGGACTCGGCGTAGCCCATATGACCTAAGCTTCCTGGATCCTGTTGGAAGAACGAAACGAAGGCGTCCGTATCAAGCCCGTAACTCCTCATGAACGAATCCGCCAGCTTTTTCTTCCCACCCTCAACATTTGCGTCGTGATTGATAAAATGATCCATGTTTGATGAGAAGAAATATACTTCATAAGGTATCTTTTTCGTCTTAACCTTGATTTCCGATAACCCCAGAAGATATTCCAGATTGCTCCGTTTTCTTCCGTTTCGTCCAATAATCGCCGCTGTATCTGCAGCTTCAATCACTCCCTGTTCACCATCATAATACGGTCTTTCCCGATCTTGATGCGCTGGCGCGAATGGTACGACGCAGGCGTCCGGGACAAATGCGCCATCAAGATCAACAATATGAATGACCTTTGCAATCCGTTTGGGATAAATCCCTTCTTTGCGAACGGCTGGCATGATAAAACGGTTTGTGATCTTTACCTCAATATTATCCGGCGTTACGAAGGAACTGGTAGTGATGTCACCCCCATAATCGTATAATTCTTCTTCGGTGAAGTCTTCGCCTTCTTCATCTTTATCATCAGCAGCTGCGTCTTCAACTTCAATACCGGTTTGATTTACTTTCCGCTCCTGCAGGAGAAAACGGACTTCGTAGTCAGGATGTTTCTGATCAATCAAATCAGACAGTGGAAGTTCCAAGGCTATCTTATCGCTTTCGCCTTCAACGAGGAAAACAACGATGTTCGGCTCCTGCTTAGCTCTCTTACTTCTTTTCGGCAAAACCGTCACCTGCTTTCAAAAACGCGGCGATCATACGCTGCCTCTTTGCGGCATCGTAAATCTGCTCATCCTGGGTATTTCCGAGGATCTCTCTGAGATAGAGGTTACGGAGATTATTAGTCTTGCCCACGCCTTTCAGGCGGATATATCGGTTGTCCGGATTGGATGTAGTAAAGATAAGGCTTTCCTTTTTCAGGACCTCAAGAGGCCTCAGGTTATGAGATGTAAAGATGAATTGCCCCTTGCCATAAGTTTCAAGCCCGGAAAGGATCTCTCCAAGCAGGTATTCGTAAATACCGGCATCAAGTTCATCAACTGCAACAGTAATAGAGCGATCATTAAAAGCGGCAATAGTCAAAGACAAGACGCTGACAAGCTTGATAATTCCCGCTGATTCGTCCCGCAAAGGGATAACTGTATCATTTCTCTTTGAATACAGTCTTACTTCCTGGCCCGACCTTTTATCAGAAACGAATTCATCGTGGTCGAGAACCAGCTGCATATCAGTTACAAGCGCAGGCAGAACAGTATTGATACCCTTTACGAAGTACTGAAGGTCTTCAAAAACTTCGTTTGACATGCGTGATTCACGAAGAAGGTTCAATGCAAGCACGCCAAAGCGGGTATTGATGGGAAAGGTAAATGCAGACCCAATGCCGGAAAAGCGCGTGTCAACTGCAAACAGATACAACTGCGCAAAGTACTGCAGCTCCACAAGGACCTGGAAGTATTCGGAATATCCGGAATTCTTCTCAAATAATTTCATCGTTTCATCGAGAAAAATAAACGACATGGAATTGATTTCCGCGGTTTTTTTATTGACACCAAGTGTTACGGCAAGGCTGTCTTTGCCGGATCCGACATATTCCGAAACCTTTCTTGTCGGGCCGATAGGATAGCTTCCTTCATACGTGGTCAGTATATCCTGCTTTTTCTGAATCTCTCCGCCAAAGAGGCCTGCGGCACTAATAACCTCATCAAACAGTTTCGCTTTTGTAGGATAAAGGGAGTAAACAAGAGCCAACGAATCGCTGTCGTCCTTCCTGTCATTTTCAACGGCAGCAATTTTGAAGCTGTAGGTTATTGTACGAACAAAAGCGTCTTGTGTATCGTACTGGAAATCGAAGGTAAACGTCAGCTGCGCATATTCCGCATCGGCAGAAATGCACTCTGAATAACGTGCGGGAATTGGTCTGCCGCTCATGGCTCTTTCCAGGATTGCAATCGCTTCAATAACGGAGGTTTTGCCAGATCCATTTTGACCATAGATGCCCAGTATATCTGATTCTGTATCCTGAGGTACAAACTTCCGTCCGCAATTGAAAATAATCTCTCCATGACGGACACTTTTGAAGTTCTCTAATTCGATTTTTGAAATCCTTACTGTAGGAAGCACATGCCCTTCATGCGGCTTCATAGGCTACCACTCCTTTCGGGAAATCCATCATACATACGAATTCTATCACTAACGAGACTCTCTGTCAATCGTTATTTTACTATTTTATATTTTTTATTCAAGTTTTAATCTTTATGCATTGACAGAGCAGTCGTAGCCGCGTATAATCAGTTTGCAAATCTGCATTGGAGGTAATGCCTATGGTGAATCGCCTGCTCACAGAAGACCAGGTCAAGCAGTATCTGAACATCCCTGACTTCCGCCACATCAGCAAGGACAAGCTGGTCCAGTTCGTGTCGGCGATTCCGGACATGGACAGGGACGTGGCAATCAAGATCATCGAGCAGTTCCCCGAGTTTACTTCGTGTGCGACCAGGATGGTGGAGCATTATACGACAGCGTATGACACCATCATCGGCGCGAACGGTGACAGCGTCCGCTGCGTGATGGAGGGGTACAAACAGGCCCTGGACGTCCTGGGCGATTTGGCCAGGATGGAGAAGCTTGAGCCTGCTGAGCGGCGGTATTTTGCCGAGAAGATGGTCGAAGTCGCGGATAAGATGGCGGCGTTTGATGCCAACAATAAAAATTTCCTTGCCGGCGTGACCAAGTGCCTGACATGGCTGGTTGGCGGGACTATCATCTTAGGCGCGGCAATATTAGGCGTCAGGATCAGAGGCGCTGGTTCAAAGATTCCTAAGCTCTGAGGTCACTCAGTCTCGGTCGCATGACCGGGAGTTTTTCGTGGCCATTTTGTTCGTTGCAAATATTTCCATCGAAATGATAAATCACTCATTTCTTCATGCGGTGCTGGGCTTTATGTCCGGCATCGTTCTTTATTATACTCGCCTCACAATTGACCTGCAATCCTGTGAACTGTCAGAAAATTACGTTCCCTTGGCGTTGATATGTCCGCAAAACTATGGCGTACTGTCCACTACCCTTGAGAAGGGAGGCGTACCTCATGGTCAGACAACTGCCGCGGGAGGCGGAAATGCTACGCAAGGCGAGCATCGAAATGGGCTATACGCAGCAGCAGGTCGCCACGCTCATCGGCGTGCATATCAAGGCCTATCCAGCCCTCCACGCTCATACAGAGCCATCTATATTGTGGCATAGAATCAAAATCCTATCAACGGCCAGTTGGACGTAATCTGAAAATATTTTTTCCGGGGAAATGAGCATTTTATAAGAGCGGAGAAATATCACGTCCGCAAGGCCGCATTACGCATAATCGTATTTCTAATTAGAAACCCCTTTAACGATTTATACTTTTTAACGAAGCAAACGTTAAAAGGTGACCCCCCCTCCGAGCGTTCTGTGCCTCGTCGGCCTGTCTGTCGCTGAAGCCCCAATCGTTACAAGCATAAAAAATCAGGCAACTGCCGCAAAGTGCCTGATTTCAAGGGGGGTTGGAGGGTGTTCAGAATAATGTGATTGTATCCATTTTGCTGGTAATATTTCCCTATTGCTTTTGCTCTGGATACTATTGCATCATGGTCGTTGCCTAAGAAACTGCTTGTTTTCAAAAGCATCAAGCTCAATCTCAATGATGCGACTTTTCTACATTCTTTCTGAAAGCAGGTAAGCCTTGAAGAGTGTGAACAGAAGATAGATTTTCCGCATCTCCTCATGCCGGCTATCATATTAATCAACCTGCTATGCTTTTTGATGTCCAGCAGATTCAGGTAGCGGTCCTTTTAATTTCCCTGTAGCTCCATGCAGCACACCTCCTATTGCGGATTTTGCGGGTTAACGCAACTCTTTACAATAAGATTATACCATGCGCGAAGTCTTTTTACAACCGATTCATGAAAGATTTTTGCAGTTTCCATAAAATTTCGCAGAAGGAATCAAACTGCATCTCAAAATCAGGTGCATTTGCCTCTCGGCTTGCTAAAAAATTCACCAGTTAGCGCCCCATTTCAACAAAATAGGCAGCAGGAATTTCCGCGCCCCTGCTGCCGTTTCTCTGTTTAACAATCCAATAATTTCCTCACACGATTTCTTCCGCCCTGCTGCGGATCATTTCCCTTCATCTCCTCATCCACGCCTTCCGCCTCCGCCATCTCCCGAACAAGCACCTCCACCCGCTCTTCGCACTCCCTCTGCACGGATTCCAGCACTGCCGCCAGCTCATCCGCCCAAATCAGCCTGACATACTCGTGTGGATGCTTCTCCTGCAAATAGTACTCATACAGGGATGCCCACTTGCCATTGGGCGACCTATCCGCCAGCATACAGGTAGGAAAGTAGTAGTCGCCCACAAGGGTGTAGTGAATGCCGTTCTCCATGATTTCGGCAGGCAGTTCGTTAGTCATCGTCATTTTCATCAAAGAAAAAACCTCCTGTTCTTATTGTCGCCTTGACATTGAACTGCATACACAGCACAGGGGCTAAAACTGTTTCGTTCATGATAAGGGATTATTAGGCACTTGTGAAAGTGACGCAAAATGCTTGGGGCGCAAGGTTCCGGCTTGCCTAATACTCTTCAAGTGGTTCTGTGTTTTTGGAATGTCCCCCTCAAAAATGTTTGACGGATGAACGATTCAAAAGCACGAAAAGCGTAAAATTCAATAGCCTCTATATCTTCTTGCGCTTCTTTGAATCAGTTCGTATATTTCTTCAACATCGATGATACTCATCATTGTCTTCTGATTATCAACAAATTTGCGTGCATCACGGGTAACATGTCCAGTTGTCACGAGAATCGCTTTGTTTATTTTATCAGCCGACTGGACACCATATAGGGAACGAACGACATTTACACCTACAGAGTTCTGGTGCCCGTAGCGTTTACACTCGATGTAGAAAACGACTGGCTTTCCCATTTCATATTTCGTTGCAATAATATCTCGTCCACCATCTCTGGTTTGCTGTGTCAATGTTGTTTCAAAGCCTTCATCTTGAAGCAAACGTTCGATAACTTTCTCAAACTCTCTGGGAGAGATGTCATAGATTAACTCACGGTTTTGGGCAACATCAACAATGCTTTGCTCTACCTGTGTAAGAGCAAGGTATGCGTCATCAAGGTCAAAATCAGCTTGGCTATATATGACTCCCATGTGAGGTTCTTCCTCAAACTGCCCTCCCTCTATTTCGCTATCTTCGTAATCAAATGCGCCTACGGGATATTCATAGCCAGATATTCTGAAGGAGATTTCATTACCGCATTGAGCACATTCTATGTAGCCCTTGTGATAAAATTCGATTTCTTCACCCATTCTATTATCGCCATGATCATATACATAGGACTCAAAATCAACATCTGCTTTGTGTATTCCACTAACTTTCCCACATCTACCACAGCGGATAATGACATCTTCCATGAGCTTCATCATATTCTTAACCTCGCATTTCACTCTGCATTGTTCTTCAAAATCTCAAAGGCCTGTTTTATCTTTGCTGCCATCAGCTTTCTCCGCTCAACCAGAAAATCCTCATAGTTCATGTTCTCCCACCCGTGCGGAAGGGCATTTTCTTCTTCCATTCTCTGAATTTCTTTCGGGCTGCGGCCTTCGCAGACGACAGGATAATAAACCGAAGGCGCCTCGTCGAGTATTTCTATATTATCTTTCCAATCAATGAAAGCATAGTTTGCCATTTGGTTTATCTTAGCGTCGTTATATCCCAGCGTCTTCAGGTGAGCCTTCGGAAACAAATGATGCTTCTCCAATGACTTTCGCTTGCCGTCGGTACCGGGCTCGAACAGCTTGCAGAGGAGCAGATTACTCTTTGAAAACAGGATTTTAGCATTTAGAATGTTCAAAGCAGCCACATACGCATTCCAAGCATTATTGCCTCTGCCGGATACGGCCAGACCTTCAGAGCCGATAAGGGTAATGTCAAAGTAATCATTTGTAAGACGTTCCTGAACTCTCGAAAGAATGAATTGCTTGTATTCTTCCATTGATGTAAGTTTCTTGATGGCGTTCAAGTGATTTTCAACAGTAGATTCAAATGCGCCAGTGTATAGGGACACCAATGATGCGTAGAAGAACCACAATGAAGTCAGATGCATGTTCTCATTGTACGATGCATTGAATCTGTACTTTGCAATCAGGTATAACGCATAGGTGTAATAAATCGCATTTCCCGAGAGAATTAGGTCTCCAGACAAGTATCCAGCATTCATGATAGATTTCAAGAATTCGTGCCAGTTATGAATGTTGAGAACGTCTGGGAGTTTTGCTTTAAGCACATCGAACCGCTGATCACGCAGAACGTTATCAACAGCACCTTTTCTGTCGAAATCAGCGCCACGAAGCAGCTTGTATCCATATTTCAAACGGGCTCTGTCAAAAGCATATGCCATAACCACACGAATAACATCCTGTGCAGTGACCTCGGTAAGCTGATTGTACGATGTGATTTTGTCCTTGGAGGGATAGGTTGACTCCATGCTGAACTGTTCGATCTCTTTTCGACCATCTTCCCAATAGAGCGAAAGAAGTGTCAGAATAAAGTCGTTCTGCTTCAATGCTACGCCGCTGGAATTAACACGAACAAAGATTTCAGAGACATCCTCTTCCTCAGCATTCGCCTTGATATCAAACACCGGGAGTGTGTACTGCTTCAAGTTAGAAAGTGCAGTTATGTTTTCAGATATGAGATCTTGTTCTTCGTCGCTCAATGCTTCGCCCTTAGAAGCCCGATATTCGGCCAGCTTTTTTGTGAAATTGATGATCAGTTTCGTAATGTTCGGGGTGGTGAAAACTTCACTGATGTTGTAAATCCACTCTGGGTCGTTTTTCGTAGCTTGATAACCAACCTCGAACTTGTTCTTCAACGGGCGATAGGAAATAACAATAGCTTTCTCATCATATTTTGAGTTGATAACCTTTTTTCCCTTCATAACGGCATACAGAGAAGTCAATCTCTGCTGTCCGTCAATGATAACCTGCTTCGGAGATTCATAGTTGTGCTGGGCTGTTCCGATGGTTTTCTTCTTCTCAATCGTCGGACACTCCCACAGCATCAAATAGCCAATGGGATACCCGCTCATCATGGAATCGAACAAATCACGCACTTTGGAATCTTTCCAGATGAATGGTCTCTGAAGCTCCGGAAGACCAAGTTCTCCTGTATCAATCTTTTCGATGAGCTGATTGACTGTCAAAGTCGTGTTGCTAAAAATTTGCTGCATCTGCCGTTCCTCCTGCTTAATCTACGAACAAGTCCGGAATATTATTGCATCATATCATGTCTGCATTGTTCCGGAAGCCCTTGTGATGCAAGCGCAATTCCGGTTCATCCGCAGCAATGCATTTTTGATACTTGACGAAGAATATACATAGCCAACTCTACGGAAAAGACGTGCTTGTGAATGGCCATGACTCTTTTGTTCGTCGAGTCGTGAAGAAGCATCTGAAAAGCGGGGTAATGGAGAATAGCGTGAACTGTAAAACCGTGGAAGGTTTGACTTAAGCCATGACTTTGTTCAACAATTGCTGAAAGTCATCCACATGGTCGTAAGTAACCAGTCCATTCGACAGCGTCGTGAACAGCTTCTTCGCACAGTCGATCTTCGCCTTCTCAATCGGGCGCAGGTTTAGACTGTCCATCGTGCCTTTTGTTTCAGCGATGAAGTAGATATGCCGTACAGCGCCCTCGTGGAATACGATTGCCCAGTCCGGCGAATAGTGTCCTACCGGTGTCGGGATGGCAAAGCCCTTCGGCAGCTTTGCGTAGATGAACACGTCCTGAGAGCCATCCAGCGACTGCGCAAAGCGGCGTTCGACGCTGTCCTCCGCCGTGCCGTCTGTAAACACATAATCCTGAATTGCCTTGTCCGCATGGAAGGCCTGATCGAGCGTCTTTCCATGCTTTTCAGCCGTGAAGATGGTGCTGTCATAGCTTCCTTCAATCTGATCGTAGGTGATATGTTCGACAATCATCGTAGCCTTCTGCTCTTTTATGAGCCGGATGACCTTGGAGATAAACTCTTCCGGGTTGTTGCGGTACATGTAAAACTTATCCGGTGCAATCCCCATAAGAATCGCAGCAGCAGTCTTACGGGTAAGAACAGTTCCTTCAGCCACCTTGCCCACAAGATCGTACTTCAGCTGGCTGGTACTGGCATGTTTCAGCGTTTCCGTATGCGTTGCAACTTTACCGAAGCTGTCGCCCGCACGCATATCATCGCCAGTAATCTGCTCTTTTTGACCAGCTGCGGAAACCGTGTACTGAAGCTGGCTGACAAAAAGCTCGCTGTTTATATGCGCAATGGACTTTTTTATCAACTCGTCGCCATCAAAGTCAACCGTGTATGCATATTTGTGGTTGATGGTATTCCAGAGCGTCTGGAACTCCTTCTTGTAGAATCGGTCATTCAGCGGGTTTTCGGGTGCAGGCGTTTTATTGCCGTCTTTGACCATGTCAGCAAGAACCTTGTCATCAAAGATGGCTTGAATCAACCGATGGATTCCTTCGCTCATCGGCTGCAGTGTTTCCGGCAAAGGCTGCAAGCGACCAGAAGCGGCGTCATTGCGGTATTCCTGCGTAATTCCGTCATCCTCGTCGATATAATCGTTCTTGGCAAGATACTTCCAAATCGTCTTGGCCTGCTTTTCGTCCAGCTTGACTTTGGAACCGTCGGGCGTCAAAACATTCTTGCCCTCGAAATACTCCACAGTCGCCTTCCTCGGACGGTCGTACAGAACCGCTTTTGTCTCCTCCTGAAGCGCCTTTACAAACTCTGCATAACCCTCGCTGGCAATGACCGTCAGGGTATTCAGAACGTGAACGTCTGCACCGACGGTTTCCGCGTCCATTCGCTCACCGGCTTGATTGACGCACAGGCGCAGGCCGCGTCCGACCTCCTGCCGCTTCTGCGTGGTGCTGTCGCCGCCGTGCTTGAGCGTGCAGATTTGGAATACATTTGGGTTATCCCAGCCCTCGCGCAGTGCGGAGTGCGAAAAAATGAAGCGTGTCGGCTCATCGAAGCTGAGCAGACGTTCCTTGTTCTTGAGAATCAGGTCATACGCAGAAATATCATCGCTGAACTCACTGCCGCGCTTAAGCTGACTGTCGATGGCACGCCCGGTCTTCTTGTCGATGCTGAAATAGCCGCGATGCGTGGCGTGTACATCGATGCCATCCAGATATGCGACATACTCCGGATCAAGCAGTGTCCGATAGTCGTTCATAACGGACATGTATTCTTCCTCAAACACCCGTCCGAACTCGCCCAGCACCTCATTGCCGTCCGCATCGTATTGCCGATAATGCGCCACCTCATCGATGAAGAACAGCGACAGCGTCTTGATTCCCTTGTGGAACAGCTGGGCTTCCTTCTGGAAGTGTGAGATGATTGTTTCCCGAATCTGCACACGGCGCATGTCGCTTTCGGAAACATCGCCGACGACTTCGCCCTTGCGGATGATATCGCCGTTGGTGAAGGTGACGGTTCCATCAATGGGATCAATCTGCGAAACGGAGAAACCGCGGTACTGTTCCATTTCACCGGAGAGGAAATATAGGTTGTCCCCCACTGTCAGCTGCCGAGTTTCGCGGTTGATGGACTTGTTGTATCTGATTTCCAATTCCATGCGCACCTTCGGCGGCTGTTTCGGCGAAAGAATGAAGCTCTCCAAATACAGATAGCCGTCCGTGCCGCGGAAATTCTTTACTTCAAAGCCCTTAACCTCAATGCGTTTCACCAGGCGCTTGTTATACGCGTCCAGCGCGTCCAGCACATAAATCAGGTTGTGCCGCTCCTTGTGCGTTGCGGAGTAGTTGAGCGTGAAAAGCGGATTGAAGGACTTCAGCGCCTTTTGCGTCACGTCGCCGCCCATCTTCTGGGGTTCATCCATGATGATAATCGGGCGATTTGCGGCAATGACGTCAATCGGGCGGCGGCTCTGGAACTCGTCGCGCTTTGAGTAGATGATGCGCGCTTCCTTGCTCTTGCCATCCTCTTTCAAAGAAGCGGCAAACGCCTGCGTGTTGATAATCATCACATTGATGCCGCTATCGGCAGAAAAGCTGTCCAGCTGGTTCAGGTTGGCGCTGGAGTAGATGAAGAACCGCGCCTTTTTCCCGTAATGCTCCATGAAATGGTCAACGGTAATTTCAAAGGACTTCTTCACGCCCTCGCGAATGGCGATAGACGGCACGACCACGATGAACTTGCTCCAGCCATAGCGCTTGTTCAGCTCGAACATCGTCTTGATATACACATAGGTTTTGCCCGTGCCGGTTTCCATTTCCACGTCCAGCGCACAGCGCCCCAGCCCCTTCGTAAGGGATGCGGACTGATAAATGTCGTTATCCTGCTGCACATCACGGATGTTTTTCAGCAGCTGCTCGTCGGTCAACTGCAGCGCCTCGTTCAGATAGCCGGTATCGAATAGGCTTACTTGTTCTGCCCCAGGCTTAACTTCGCCCAAATCGCGGCGATAGGACACACCATCGGAATAAGGCTGTCCTTTGAACACACTCACAACGCTATTAACGGCATCGGTCTGATATTGCTGTATCTTAAATCGAAATTTCATAGCTTTTGCCCTCTACTTTTCTTTTTCGTTGCAGTTATTAAGTATTTCTTAATAACTGCTCCCTTATTTACAGCACTTTCCTTACCGTCGAGGGCGAATAGGTCTCGAAAATCTGGTCAAAGTTGGTGGCTGTGCTGTCGTCCGCCATGGAGGCGTCGCGGAAGACGGCGTAGTAGGGCTGCTTTTTCGCAATCGCGGTGACGGTTTCGGTGGTTACGCCCTTATCGAAGCACGCCAGCAGGAAGCCGTCCGCCACGTCGAACACCTTTTTGCCGCCGATTTCCGTCTCGGCAATTGTACTGGAGGGCAGCACACCCAGCTCCAGCATCACCTGGAACAGCAGGTCTTCCGGCGTGCGGTCGGGCTTGATGTTATCTGTTGTGAAGGCAAGCAAATCCTGCTGCGTTGCATCGGGCGTGTAGTAGACGTCCTGCATGTTGGAGGAATCCAGCCGCAGGCAGCGGAAGCCGATGTCCAGCTGATTGGCAATGTCCTTGCACGCCGCCTTGTATTCGGGAGAATCCATCCAATGCGCCTTGTCGGCGTTTTTGTACAATTCACCGTTTTTCAGCAAGTCATCGCGAATTTTGCGACCAGCGCGGCGAATGCGTTCCTTGCCGATTTCGCACAACGTATCATATTCTTTGGTCGCGCTGCTTTCTGGAAGCTGTACCAACATGTACTTGCGACTGCTGCTGTTGCAAGTGGAATTTAGTTGCATGACTGCTTGAGCTGTAGTTGCAGAACCAGAGAAAAAATCCAAAATTAAATCAGTATCATTTGTGGAAATCTGAATAATGCGTTCAATTAATCTCGTTGGTTTGGGTGTGTCAAAAGGAGCTTTCCCGTCAAAGAGAGTTAACAGCTCTTTTTTTGCCTCGTCTGTATGACCAACTTCGGAATATGACCATAGATTAGTCACTACTTTTCCGTTCTTTTCATCCAAATATGTTTTCTTTGCAATACCACCTTTGCCGCCACTTGTAAAATAGTACAGTGGCCAGTTTCCTTGTTCATATATTTTTTGAGCATATGCACGCGCAGTAGTAATATCGTCACTCAATACAATACCCTTGACATCTTTTCGAACCTCAGCGGGCGCAACGCCGCAAACTGTTGCGCGTTCGCTCTCATCGTGTAAGTCCTTCAGTTCGTAATTACCCCATCCTTGCATGATTTTCAGCATATCTTTCTGTTGGTAACGCCAACAAGCCCCATTACTTGGGTAAAGCATTTTTCCTGTAAATGGATGTTGAATGGCATATACCATTCCTTGATGAGTGCTTGCACCGGGAGCGCATGGATTATCAGCACGCCACAATACGGGATCACCATCGGGACTTTTGTATTTTTCATTCATTTCAGCAGTACGAGGCAACTTTTTAGGATTCCAGTTTGGCTGCCTGCTAAACACAAGTAAGTGTTCCTTTTCAGTGCTAATTCCTTTTGAATCGTTACGGGGAGCATATGTTCGTTGCCAAGCAATATCAGATACAAAGCAGCTTTCACCAAATATGTCATAGCAGATTTTTGTTAAGTTCGCAGCTTCATTATCATCAATGCTGATAAATATAACCCCATCATCCGTCAGCAAGTCCTTCGCCACTCTCAGCCGCGGATAAATCATATTCAGCCAATCCGTATGGAATCGGCCGTTGCTGTCGGTGTTCTGCACGAGCTGGTTGCCCTGTTCATCATACTGCCCGCTTCTGCCCATATAGCTGTCCGTGTCCTCGGCAAAATCGTCCTCATACACGAAATCGTTGCCGGTGTTGTAGGGCGGGTCAATGTAGATCATCTTCACCTTGCCCAGATACGTCTCGCGCAGCAGCTTCAGCACATCGAGGTTGTCGCCCTCAATATACAGGTTTTCGCTGTCCCAGCCGCCGGGCGTGCCATCCTTGCCCACACTGTCCGCCTTGATGGGGCGCAGCGTTGCCGAAATGGGCGCGTTCGCCGCCAGCATCGCCTTCTTCTTGTCCGGCCATGTAAACTGATAGCGCTCCTCGCGGCCTTCGACGACCGTCGTGGAAATCTCCTGCATCAGCACATCCTTGTCAATGGCGCGGACGACTTCGCCATTCTCGTTCACGGTCTCTGTGACCGCGTTCGGGAACAGCGCCGCCAGCTTCTTGAAGTTTTCGTCGGCAAGCTTCGGGGTGTGCATGGTCATTCTGTCACTACACTCGATTTCATGACCATCTTCAAAACGAATAAAATACCGATCCGCATGGAAAGTCGGATTCTCCTTCTTGAATTCCAAGCGAAGCGAATGCCAAATGTTCAATGGGTCTTCGTTATCTTCTATTTCGTGAACTTTGCCGTACTTAATCCCGTTAAGTGCGCGAAGTCCGTTATCATCATGGAGATGAGTGCTGTCCTTATAAATATTCTGACGAGCCACAAGGCATATTTTCTTCATACGAATCCTCCTATGATAAGGTTTCCAGTGACTGACGCAGCGCCTTATACTTCTGCATCAGTTCAAATTTTCGTTTCGGCTGCTTCTCAGCCCATGCTTGCTTTTCCAGCTTGTCAATTTCCTTTTGCAGCTTTGCCCTTCTGTCGTCCAGCGCAATCTGCTCGTTCAGCGTGTTGCCGCCCTCGATTTCGATGTGCCCGATCTGCGTGACCACGCTTTCCCAAACCGCGTCCATGTTCAAGCCTTGAAGGCAAAGCGTCTGACTTCCGGCAGGCTGCCATTCATCCATGATGAGCTTTGTCTGCCACAGGGCGAGACGCTCCGATTGCTCATAGGTGAGAACAAGCACAAGGTTCTGCCCGAAGGTTCGGGCAATGAAAACGATGTTCTGCTTGTCAAAATCCTTCTGGCGCAGGCTGACCTGCACCACAAAGAAGGCGTGAATGTCCTTGCCATCCGCCAAATTGAGCGAAACCGTGGATACTTCGTTGCAGACTGCAATCCGCGCTACATCGGCGTCAAAGCTCTTGCGCCGCTCGGCACTCATGTCAGCGGCAAAATGTTCAAGCACCTTTTTCTTGGGAATAATCTTTCTGACCTCTGTGGATAATGGCAATCCCAGCATGAAACACACCTCACTTTACGACAAGGAAGCATATGAGCTCGAAGTCGTCCAGTCCGTTAATCGCCCCGGACAGAAAGCTCATCTGATTTCCCTTCAGGAAGGAATCGACGTCGCTTTCGTCCTTTGTCTCGATGATGGAGTCAATTGCAAGGCTCAAAAGCTCCGACATTTCCGCCATGTTCCGCCCATCGTCCGTCTCGGCGTTGAACGCATTGCAGAGCGCCGACACGGGCTTGTCCTGTCCGCGGCAGAGCAGACGGATGGCGTCCAGCAGCTTCTTCGGGTTCAGATAGTCGCAGATGATTTCGCCGTCCGTCCCAATATACACCATGTAGAAGGGATGGATGCGGTTCTGGTTATTGATGTTGACGCCTTCGTTGACGTTCTTCAACACGAAGATAACGCCTTCCGGGCATTCCTCCGTCGCGGGAACGACGGCGTGCAATCCTTTCGGTTTGCTTTCCAGGCTGCCGTGCGTCTTCATGTAGTCCAGCAGGTCGAGACGGAATTCATTCAGCCCCAAATCCATGATGGAGATGCCTGTGGACATATCCTCGATATCAACAACTTCTTCTTGCAGCCGCTTGAGCTGCGCCTTGCGGTATTCGAGGTCGCCCTTTTCTTCCGCGTTGATGAGGTCATCGTCGCCGGTGGAGGTCATGACCGAAATCTTCATGCGCGTTTCCACGCGGGATTTCAGTTTGATATACTCATCCAGCGTCATATCCGGCCAGAAGTTCACGAGCTGTATGACGCTGTTGCGGCTGCCGATGCGGTC
>ERZ779992.1142-NODE-1142-length-15178-cov-3.392779_pt1 | contig 15178 bp, 14 predicted proteins | sample MGYA00511934_ERZ779992 | MGnify/ENA primary metagenome ERZ779992 (study PRJEB29588, sample SAMEA2163248) | human gut metagenome | biome: human gut; feature: human-associated habitat; material: faeces | place: Denmark | collected 2008/2010 ...
TATTATAAAGGTGGTGAAAACAAAAACTATAAAAAAATTTTAATTTTAGGAGGAAAAAAATGAATAAAAAAATAATTCTTTCAGTATTAGCAATTTTAATTACCATATGCTTAATACTAACAGGTTGTGGTAAAAACAAAGAAGATGAAAACAAAGAAATAGCAAAATTAGTTGATGAATATGCTCCTTTTGAATTTACAATTAAATATCCAAAAGATGCAGGATATAAATTCGAAGCAGATTTAGAAAACACACCATATGTAGCAGGTAAACTTATAAACGAAGAAAAAAATATCAAAATTTCATTTAATTTTTCAAAAACATATGAAAGTTCAATGAAAAAAGAAAAAGAGAATAAGTCTAGCCAAGAAAATTATGCGGAAACAAATTATACTAAATTAGGTGGATATGAGTATTATGATAAATTCAACTATTATGGAGTAAGCTTATTAAACAAAAATGAAGAAGGTAGTTGCTTACAAGTTATAGTCAAAATAAGTAAAAACAAAAATAATGGAGCAAAATTAGATGTAACAGAATTTGCAAAAACAGAAGAATTAAAAAATATCTTAAGTTCTATGACATTAAATGATAAGATAGAAGGTAAAAAAGTTGATGGAATAATATCATCAAACCATAAATTAATAGTAAAAAACCTAGAAAATCCAGACGAAAGCAAGTATTATGTTAATCAATATCCAGATACAAATGGTGTAAAAAGCATATATGCCTTAAAAGAAGTAAATAAATACAAAGGAGAAGGAGCATCTTTCAGACTAACATATTATGGAAATGAAGGAAACTACAAAGATTTAGATACATGTCTTGCATACCAAGAAAAAACATTCAAAATGAAATTTGAAGATTATACATTATTTGGACAAAAAGTTAAAGTAGATGTATCAAGACACGCAATAGGAGAAAGTTCATCACCAGAAAAATACAAAACTTGGATAGCAGGTTATTTTGAAAAAGATGGAAAAGTATATGATTTTCTATATATTCAGTATGTTGGGGTAGATGATAGTCTTGGAGAAAAATTAGTTAATAATGTATTAAATAATTTTACAATACAAGAATAATGAAATAATAGGAAGAGAGGGAATTAAATATGGGATTTATTAAAGCATTTACAGGAGCATTAGGAGGAACATTTGCGGATCAATGGAAGGATTTTATTGTACCAAGAAGCGATGTGCCAGCAACAGCAGCAATTTTTGGAGCTGAAAGAAGAGGAACAGATAGTGGAAGAGGATCAAATACAAAAGGATCAGAAAACATAATAACAAATGGAAGTAAAATAGTAGTACCTGAAGGAACAGCATTACTTACATTCCAAGACGGAGCAATAACAGGATGCGTAACAGAACCAGGTGGCTTTATATATTCATCAGATGATCAAAATTCACAATCATTTTTAGCAGGAGATGGATTCTTTTCATCAACCCTAAAAACATCTTGGGAGAGATTTAAATTTGGTGGAACACCAGGTGGAGAACAAACTGTTATATATGTAAATCTAAAAGAAATACCAGGAAATAGATTTGGAACACAAGCTGAAATTTATTGGGATGATGCGTTTTTAGGAACACAGGTTGGAGCTATAACAAGAGGAACATATACAATGAAAATAGTAGATCCAATACTATTTGCAAAAAACTTTGTTCCAATGGAATATTTAAGACCAGGTGCAGAAGTATTTGATTTTGCTGATATGGATAATCCAGCAGGTGAACAACTATTTAATGAAGTAGTAGGAAGCTTATCAGCAGCATTTTCAAACTACACAAATGACCCAAGTAGAGGAAATCGTATATCAAAAATACAAGGAGATCAAATAGGATTTGCTCAAAGTTTATCACAAGCAGTAGAAGAAGGATATACTTGGAAATCTGGAAGAGGATTAGAAATAGTAAAAGTTGCAATAACAGCAATTGAATATGATGAAGACACGAAGAAACTATTAAGCGATGTAAAAAAGGCAGATGCTCTATCAGGAGCAAGAGGAAATTCATTTATGCAACAATCAGTTGCTCGTGGTTTCCAAGCAGCTGGAGAAAATGGTGGAGGAGCTGGAATGGCATTTATGGGAATGGGCATGAATGCTGCTGGAAATGTTATGGGAGGATTCCAACAACCAGTTTACCAACAACCTCAACAGCCTCAACAACAAACACAACAACAAGAAGATCCTTATGAAAAATTAGCAAAATTAAAAAAACTATTAGATGATGGAGTTATTTCTCAAGAAGAATTTGATGAAGCAAAGAAAAAACTTTTGGGGGTTTAATAAATGAATGAAAATGAAAATGTAGTTGAAAATCAAGAAGAAATATCTCAAGTACAAGAAAATAATGCAACTGTTATAAAAACAGATGTAGATGCAAAAGACGGGCAAAACAAATGCCCTAAATGTGGAGCAACAGATATCTCTTTGAACCCCAAAAATGGAAAATTAAGATGTAATTTTTGTAGACACGAATTTGAACCAGAAAAACTAGATGCAATGGAAAAAGACATAAGCAAACTAGAAGGAGAAATAGTAGGGTCAGGTGCTACAAATATAATAGCAGATACAAATGATATGGTAACATTTAAATGTAGTAGCTGTGGTGCAGAGGTAGTAGTAGATACTGCCAAAGCAACACAAGCCAGGTGTCACTGGTGTAGAAATACATTATCTGTAAATCAACAAATACCAAATGGTGCAGTACCAGACACAGTATTGCCATTTAGCATTCCTAAAAAAGAAGCAAAGGAAGCAATAGAAAAATTTGTTGGTAAAAGAAAATTCTTTGCACATCCAATGTTTAGAAAAGAATTTACAACAGATAACGTAATGGGAGTATATTTACCATATATGATAGTTGATGCAAATACACATGCAAATTTAAAAGGACAAGGAGAACATGAAACAAGAAGATGGACAGAAAAAAATGGGGATAGTTATGATACATACTATGATGCGGATTTATATGATGTAGAAAGAGATTTTGATTTAACAATAGAAGGATTAACTGTAGAATCAAGCAAAGATAAATTAGATACAGGATCTAAAGATAAAACAAACAATATAATCAATTCAATAATGCCATTTGATACAGAAAATTGCGTAAAATGGGATGCAAATTATATAAAAGGATACACATCAGAAAAAAGAGATACTAATGTAGAAGAATTAAAAGGTTTAGTCAAAGAGCAATCAAAAGATGTAGCAAGATTTGCAGCTAATAAAACCTTGGAATTTTATGACCGTGGTGTCAGATGGGATTCTGAAAATTTAGAAGTGAAAGGACAACAATGGAAATCTGCATATTTACCAGTATGGCTTTACAGCTATCAACAAAAAAAAGGAAATAAGAGTTTACTTCATTATGTAGCGGTAAATGCAAGAACTAAGGAAACAACGGGAAGTGTTCCAATACATATGCCAAAACTTGTATTGATTTCAGCACTTGTTGAAATATTAGGTATAATTGCAATGATATTCACAAAAACAGATGATAATAATTGGCCATGGCTATTTTTATTAAGTGGTATTATATATTTTTGGTTAATGCATTCAAGATATAGAAATAGTGGTGCAAGACATAGCCACGAAACAGAAACAAAAACAAATATGACAAATTTAAGAGAATATGATAAATTTGTTACAAAACGAAGAAGACTTGATAATTCTACAATGGAAGGTGCAAATAACACAAAAATTAAAGGAAATTCAAATAAACTAGATTTTAAAAAGCTTCTTAAGAAATAAAATTAAAAAAGCTGACATAAAGCAAAAATTTATAAAATTTTAAAGGAGGAATTTTATGGGATTATTTTCAAAAGAGGAGTGTTGCTTCTGTAATAAAAAAGTAGGAATGCTATCAAGAAAAAAATTAAGAGATAAGAAATATATATGTAGAGATTGTGAAAAAAATTGTAGTGCATTTATAGATATTTCAAAATTTGATTCAGAATATGCAAAGCAACACTTTGAATACATGAAAAAGCAAGATATTTTATACAAACAAGCTTTCGAACCATTAAGCAAAGAAGAAAAACTTAGAACATTTTATCAATTTAGCGGTATAGTTTTTGCAGATAGTATAGCGATGTTTGAGGTGATTACTCCAAAAACAGAAAAGAAAAATTTTAAAGAGTTATTCAGATATGATCAAATAAAAGATTATGAAATCTATTCTAGTTTAAACAATCAAGAAGGTGGAAAAAAATATTCAGAAGTTGGTGTTCAAATAAACTTATATTGTAAAAATGGAATAGACAGTGTCGGAATGACAGAACAAGAAAAAGCAATGGCTCATCCATATGTGAAAACAATAAAAATTTGTTATGGAAAAAATGTTAACAGCGATTTATGTGTAAAAGATCCAATAAACCATTTAGATGAAATCTTTTTAAGAGAGCCACGATTTAAATCATTTGCAAGAGGAATAAAAGAATCATTTACAGGAACAGAAACAGAAAGAAGAAATATGAAACAAAGTGTAGATGCAATAAAAGCACTTGGAGGACTTGCAAAGGCTAAGTTAAGTGGAGATGAGAGCAGTATGGAAGCAGCAAAGGCAAATATGAAAGATACAATTGTTAGCACAGTAAATTTAGCAAGTGGAAATCGACTTAAATATAAAGAAATAGCAGATTCCGTTGAAAAAAGAGTTTGGAATGAACAATAAAGGGGAAAGTATAATATGGCTAAAAAAATAAAAATTGTAATATATATAATAGTTGTTATTTTTTCGGTTTTTCTAGTAGCAAAAGCCATAAAACAGGAAAGTGGAGCAAATCCAGAAGTATTAGATAAAGTAGTTATTTTGAATGAAGCAAAAGTACTTCCAGAAAACGAAGGTAAACTTGTTTTAGTTTCCGGAAAACTTAAAGCAAGTGAAGTATTTAAAGATAATACATTTGGATTAGAACTAGATACATTCAGGGTAAATAAAATAGTAGAGATGTATCAATATAAAGAAGGTAATGATGAAGTTGGTTTTGAATGGAAAGAAAAAGTTGAAAAAAAGTCTATTATATCAGGTTCAGGGGGAATATATAGAAACCCAGAAAAATCAATGAGCAGTATAAATAAGTGTGATAAAGCATATTTAGGAGAATTTACTGTTTCAGAAAAATTAACACAAAGAATAAATAACAATGAAAAAGTAGAACTACCAGAAATAGAGGGATTTAAGAGAAAAGGTGAATACCTAACAAATTCAAAATGGGGGCCTAGTGTTGGAGATATAAGAATAAAAATGAGCTATGTAAATTTAGAAAAATTAGGAGACATATCAATACTTGCTAAACAAGTAGGAGATGGATTTGAAGAGTATAAATTAGATACAGGAGCTTATGCTTTTAATGTATATCAAACAAAAATTTCAAACAAAGAAGAACTAGCAAAAGCACTAGAACAAGACAGTAAGAACATGGCTGGTGGAATGATATTCATAATTATAGTAATTATAATTATAGGAATAATCCTATTTAGAACTAACATAAAAAATTTAATTGATAAAATTAAAAATAAAACAAGCAAATGAAAGGAGAATAGTTTTATGAAAAATAAAACAAAATATTTAGTAGCAATATTATTAATGCTAGTTAGTTTTTTACTAATTGGAGCTACTAATGTAAATGCTAAAACAGTCACAGTAGAGACTGAACAGGAACTAATTAATGCATCAAAAGGAATTGATTCTGAGATAAATGAAATTAAATTAGCAAAAGATATTACTTTAACAAAGTTCCTAAATTTTTATGTTGTTAATGACATTACTCTTGATTTAAGTGGACAAACATTAGATATAGGTTTCAATGGTCTTTCATTTAGTTATGGACAGTCTGATTATGATGGATCAAATAACAAATACTATTATAACTTTAATAGTAAATTAACAATTAAGGATAGTAGTAGTAGTAAAACTGGTAAGATTCTTTCAAGAGAAAATATTTTCTTTAATTATTATGATACTAATCATGATGGGGAAATAAAAAAATTTGGACTAACTATTGATGGTGGATATTATAAAATGATTAGTTCAAGGCCTAATTTCTTTGAATTCTTTTCTAGAGATCACGAAACAAATGGTAAAAATCTTACTGTTGATGTAAATATAAAAGATGCTGTATTTAAATTAAGTGATGGTATGTATCTTTTTGGCACTATATCAAATTCTGATTCAGACATTAAATTGAATTTTAATTTTGAATCATTAAAAGTGCTAGGACTTACAAATAAATTAGGTAGTTTAAAATTAGGTGAAATGAAATTAGATGAGGTGATTGATCCTAATTCTAAAGCATACTTTCAAAAACTACCTTATACAACAGGAGCTCCAGTTTTAGCTGAAGCAGATAGAAATACTTTAGTTGATGATTTCTATTCAACAGGAGGAAGCGATCCTTATATTATTATAAAAAAAGTTAAAGGCTTTGAAATAAATAATGTAGCAATAAATGAAACTTATAAGGAAACACCTAGTCTTAATGGTATATCAATTAAAAATATAAGTGATAATGATTTACAAATTCAAAATGTAACAGTAGATAGTGCTAATTTTACTGTTGAAGGGCCTAGTACATCACCAACTGTTAGTGCTGGTGCAACAAATACAGATTATAAAATTAAGGCAAAAGAAGGACTTCCTGTTGGAACTTACACAGCAACAATTACTGTAACTGATAGTAATGGTAATTATACGGCAACAGTTACACTAAATGTTGAACCAAAACAATTAACAGGATTAGGTATTAGTGGTTTAGATGGCACATGGGTTTATGGCACTACTAAAACTCCAACTGCAACAGGTGTTGATGGCTTAGGAGCTGGCGATTATGAAATCACTTACTCTAAGTTAAACAATGGATCTTATGAAGATATAGGAACAACATTACCTAAATTAGTAGGTAAATATAAAGCTACTTTAAGTATTACAAATCAAAATTATACTGCAAGTGATGCTAGTGTTTATTTTGAAATCACACCAAATAATACTGAAGTAAAAGTTAAAAGCTATGACGAAACATTTACTTATGATGGAACAGAGCATACAAAAAATGCTTATGATGTGTTATGGGCAAATAATGCTAGCCCAGTAACTGATAATAAATTACCTAATGGTGATAAAGTTACTGCAGAAATTACTGGTAAAGTAAGAGATGTTAAAGATACAGCTCTTGAAAATAATACAATAGGAAAAATTACAATAACAAATGCAGAAGGTGTTGATGTAACTGATTGTTACTCTAATAAAGTAAAAGCTGCTGGTAAATTAACAGTAAATCCAATTACAACACTAATAGTTGTAACAGCTGATTCAGATACTAAGGTATATAATGGTACTGAATTAACAAAAAATACTTATACAAATACTGATCATGTATTACTACCAGGTGATATGTTAGAAGTTACAATTACTGGTAGCCAAAAATTTGTAGGTTCTTCAAATAATACTGTAAGTAATGTTAAAGTAATGAGAAATGGTGAAGATATTACTTCTAACTATACAATGGGAACACATATAAATGGTGTACTTGAAGTAACAAGTGCTTCTCAACCTTTAGCAATTGCAGATCAATATGTAAAAGTTAATGGTTCTATATCAAAAGGTTATTTAGAACAATCAGTAACTGGAAATGTAGGAAACATTGATTTTACTATTAAATCAGGAACAGCACTTACATATGATAATATAAACGATGAATTTGTAGCAGGAGCTACTGCAGGAGATGTTGTAATGACAGTTACAGCAGTAAAAGTTGATCTTGGTGGCGATAATACTCCTGAATGGAAAGAAACATCAAAAGATTTTACAGTTCATGTTGTAAATAAAGAGAATGTAACAATTACTGGTTTAGAGGATAATCAAGTATTTACTTTTGATAATACTACTAAAACTCCATGGGAAACAGGCACAATTACAGTTGAAGATAATAAAGTCGATGTAAATGAATTAGAGATATTTTACAATGGAACTGGTAGCACAACATATAGTAGTAAGTTTGCTCCAGTAGATGCTGGTACTTATACAATAACTTATAAAGTTAAAGATAGTAATCCTAACTATGTAGGAAGTGTTACTTATACATTCACTATTAAAAAAGCACAACTTGATAAAGTAACTATTGTTAAAGATACTTTTGAATATACTGGTAGTGATATTACTCCTACATTAAATAATGTTAATTCTAATATAGAAGTAACTGGTGATACTCAAGCTAAAAATGTATCAAATAATACTATTGTTGCAAAAATTAAAGATAAAGCTAATTATGAGTGGAAAGATGAATCAAATGGTGATTTAACTATTAACTGGTCTATCACACAAGCAACACCAGACTATACAGTACCAACAGGATTAACTTCTGTAAAAGGTAAAGTATTAGCAGATGTAGCATTACCAACAGGATTTACTTGGAATGCACCTGCAACAGTGTTAACAGTAGGAACAAACACATATAAAGCAACATTTACTCCAGTTGATACAACAAACTATAAAACAATAACTGATATTGATATTGAAGTTGATGTTAAAAATACATTTGATGTAATAACATCAGTTGATGGTGGAAATGGAACAATTACACCAAGTAAAATAGGTGCTGTTGAAGGAACAAAATTTGAAATAACATTTACACCAAATACTGGATATATGATTGATAAAGTATTAGTAAATACAGTAGAAACTACTGTAACTGGTAATAAAATAGAACTTACAGTAAATGAAGAAAAAGAAGTTAAAGTAAGTTATAAGAAAATACCATTTACTGTAACTGTTAAAGATGTAGATGGTGCTACTATTACTCCAAATGGTGTAGTTGCAGTAAATTATGGTGAAGATAAAGAGTTTACTATAACTGCTAATAGTGGATATAAGTTAGTTAAAGTTCTAGTTGATGGAACTGACAAAACTGCCGATATGGTTGGAGATACTTTAAAAATTACAAATATAACATCTAATATCAATTTAGAAGTTGTAGTTGAAAAAATAGTTTATGAAGTAACTGAGGGAGCTAATCAAGAATATACAATTACTAAAGATAATGAAGCTAAATTTAAAATAAATGCTGACTTTAGATTATTTGATACTGGTAAAGTATATGTTGATAATGAATTAGTTGATCCTAAAAATTATACAGCGGAAAGTGGTAGTACAATTATTACTTTAAAGAAAGAATATGTAGATAAATTATCTATAGGAAAGCATACTTTAAAAGTTGTATTTAGTGATGGAGGACAGGCAACTACATTATTTAATGTAGCTAAAACTACAGTACCTGTTGAAAATCCAAATACTTTAGATAATGTTATGATTTATATAGTAAGTGGCATTTTATCTATTATAGGTATAACTGGTGCTATAACTTTTTACAAAAGAAAACAAAAAAATTAAACTAGTGAGTTAGAGTTTTCTCTAACTCCTTTTTAATATAAAAAATAAGGATGGTAATATGAAAAAAACTAAATTAAAACTTAAAAAACTATCTAAAAAGAAAATTATTATTATATTAAGTATTCTTTTATTGATTATACTTATTATAATTTTAATAATACCTAAAGAACCATATGTTGGTAAAATAAAAGATGGAAAGGCTATATATATTGATAGAGTTAAAAATGTAACGGTTTATCCAGAAAATAAAAAAACATTAATTGAGTTTGAAAATAATGAAGAACTAATTGATAATTGTATAATCTCAAATGAAATATATGATAAATTTAAAAATAATGATCCACTTTATAATATAACAGTTAAGGACTATTCTAAATTATCTAACTTATCTGCTAAAGAAAATTATAATATAAATAAATCTTTACAATTAAAGTTAGTAAAAGAAGATGATAGTTATGTTGATTATTATGCAATGACTTGTGGATTTAAAAATAAAAAAGAACTTTTGAGTTATACGAAAGCAGTTATAAAACTAGCTAATAAAGTTAAATAAAAATAGAATTACTATTTTTTAAAAATCTTATAATCTATATTACTTAAGTAATAATTCAATTTACTTTTAATAATAATTATATTAGAATGAACGTAAGGAGGAACGTATGTCTATGACTAAAAAAGAAGATGTAAAATCTTCAACAAACAAAAAAAAGAAAATAATTATTGGTTCTATTATTGGTGCAGTATTATTATTGATAATTATTTTCTTGTTATGGTTTTTCAATCGAAAGTTTGACGTCACTTTTGATATGAATAATGGTTCTAAAGAAGAAATACTTCAAGTTAAAAGAAACCATACCATTGATGAAAAAGATATCAAAACAGAAAAAGAACTTGGGGAATTATTTATTGCTTGGTATGAGGTAATTGATGTTAAAGAAAAGGAAGATGTATTAGCAAAAGAACCATTTGATTTTAATACTAAAATTACTAAAAATCTAAAATTAAAAGCACTTTATGAAGGTAAAATAGAAACTATTACTATTACTTTTGATTCTAAGGGTGGTAGTGCTGTTCGTCCAATTACTATTAATAAAGGAACTACATTAACACTTCCTAAAAGTCCTAAATATAAAGGATATACTTTTAAAGGTTGGACAGATAAGCATGGAAAAGTTATTTATAATAATGCACTTTTAGAGGAAGATACTACTTTATATGCTAATTGGGAAAAAATAGTGGAAAAACCAGAGCCTGCTGTACCTGAGGAAAAAATATCATTAACATTAAATCGAGATACACTTCATGTTAAAGGTGTTAAAACTGCAAAGGCGACAGCTAGTGTTGAAAATTCCAGTGGAAAAGTTACTTATTCATTAAGTGATACTAATTGTATGACAATTAATGAAAATACTGGTGATATTAGTGTTGTTTCAGAACCTAAAAATTGTTCAAATGGTGCTACAATCACAGTAAGTGCTAAAACTCCAGGTGGAAAAAGTGCTACAGCTACAATTTATTATGAAAAAGATTTAGCTTTAATTTATGAAAATACTACTTATACTAAAGATGATAGAACTAATGGTAAAGGTCCAACATTTACAGTTAATGCAAATCAAAATGTTACTTGGAATATTGATGCTGCTGTAAAACCATCATATGATTATGAATATAAAGATTATAAAAATAGAACAGCTACATCTGTAACTGGTGGATATAAGATTGATAGCATAGTTGAATCAACTGGTGCTATTAGTAGAATAACAACTGATGTAAAAGTAAGTGCTACAACTAAAGCTGGACAAAAAATATCTTTAGTTATAAACCAATATGTAGCTTAAATTAAAATTCTCTAAAAAGTTTATAAACCTTCAGATTTACTGGAGGTTTTTTCTATTAATTGAATGTATAAATAATAAAATAAATTCCATACTATTGATAGAGGTGTTAAATGAAAAAAGTTGGATATATGATGCTAGGTATGGCATTATCTGGAATGGGTATTGGTGCATATATGTATTTAGGTAATAACAAAAGTAAAAAATCTAAAATGAAAAATATGTATACATTATCAAGTAATAATTAGAGTGCTTAAGCATTCTTTTTATTATATTGCATAAAATATATTAGGTGATTATTTTGGATAATAAATTTTGGGGAAAAGTAAAAAATAAAACTAATGTAGATAAGGATACTATAATTGAACTTGCTAAAAAACTATCAAATGGAAATATGAAAGATGAAAAAACTTTAAATGAAGTAATTGATACTTTATCGGGAATAACTGGAAAACCAGTAAGTGATGAAAAAAGAAAAAAAATAATTGATAAAATAGTTAGTGATAAAGTTCCTAAAAATGTAGACAAAATGTTTTAAAAATATTTTGTTTTTTTATGCTAGTATGTTATACTATTTAGTAGGAGATGAGAAAATGAAAGTACCTTTTAAGGCAGGAAATATTTTAATTCCAAAAAACGTTGATATGCATAAATGGAGTGTAGTTGCATGTGATCAATATACATCTGAACCAAAATATTGGGAAGAAGTAGAAAGTATTGTTGGAGATGCTCCTTCAACACTTAGAATAACACTACCAGAAATTTATTTAAATGATGCAAATGTTGATGAAAGAATTAAAAAAATTAATGAAACAATGACTGAGTATCTAAATGAAGATATATTTACAAACCTTGATGATTCAATGATATATCTTGAAAGAACTCAAAGCGATGGAAAAGTAAGAGAGGGTATAATGGGTATTGTAGACCTTGAGGATTATTCTTATGAAAAAGGTTCCCAAACTCTTATTAGAGCTACAGAAAAGACTGTAATTGAACGTATACCACCAAGAATGAAAGTTAGAGAAAATGCATCTTTAGAGCTTCCACACATTATGATTTTAATTGATGATGAAAAGAAAAATATTATTGAAAGTTTAAAAAATAAAGTTACTACACAAGATATTGTATATGACTTTGATTTAATGCAAAATGGTGGACATATTAAAGGCTATAAACTAAATCAAAATATTCAAAATGAAATTATTTCAGGTTTAGAGGCTTTAGCAGATAAAGATTATTTTGAAAGCAAATATAATGTTACTGATAAAGGTGTATTACTTTTTGCTATGGGTGATGGTAATCATTCACTTGCTACCGCTAAGGCATGCTATGAAAAAATAAAGGAAACTATGGGTGATGCTGCTTTAGAAAGTCCTGCAAGATATGCACTTGTTGAACTTGTAAACCTTCATAGTAGTGCTCTTGAATTTGAGGCAATTCATAGAGTAATATTTGATACTGACGTAACAGATTTAATTAAAAATTTATATGAATATTATAATATTAATGAAGAAGGTAATGGTCAAAAATTTGAACTTATTACAAAAGATATGGATAAAGTTTTATATATTGAAAATCCAAAATCAAATATTGCAGTAGGTTCTATTCAAATGTTCTTAGATGATTATTTATTAAGCCATAAAGGTAATATTGATTATATTCATGGTGATGATGTAACAAAAGATTTTGGTTCTAAAGAAGGTAATGTTGGTATAATTTTTGATGCTATGGCAAAAGAAGATTTATTTAAAACAGTTATTTTAGATGGTGCTCTTCCTAGAAAAACATTTAGTATGGGTCATAGTTATGATAAAAGATTCTATTTAGAAGCAAGAAAAATTAAATAATTAGGGTAATTCTCTAATTATTTTTTATTTATAAATTTAATAAATCATGGTATAATAAATTTGAAAGTTGGGGTAAAGTATGTACAATTATTATGAAAATATGGAAAAGGGGTTAGTATATTCTTATTATATAAGAATAGTAGATGAAATTAAACCTTATGAAAAAATAACTATTAAAAATATGATTGAGGAAGTTTTAAAACAGTATTCATATGAAAATTTTCTTTATTATTTATGTACCTCAAAAGAATTAGATTTTTTAAAAAAGATTCTTGATAAAAAAATTGATGAAGAAGATTATTTAAAATATTCTTTTGAAATAAAAACTTTAAATAATAAATTTATTTTTGATCAAGATAACTTTTGTATATTCAAAGAACAATTACAAAATGTAAAAAAAGCCGTTAGTTTATTTGAAACAAAAGGTGCTTTTTCTGATCATTATATCCCCGCAATAGGGGTTTTAAGACTACTTGGAGTGCTACCACTTGAACTATTTAAAAATTTGAATTATTCAGGTGATGATACTATTTCAAAAAAAGAAAAAGATGAAAGTTTTATAGCTTATATATCTAATCCACTTTTTAAATATTATTCATTTATATATAAAAATGAAGATAAAAAAGATTATATTTGCTATGATCCATATTATGAATTTGTTGATGAACTTATAGAAAATAGAAAAAATCATGAGAATATTGATGTTATTAATCTAGGTAGTGATATTCTCGAAGAATTGTTTTATTATGGTTTTCCAATTCATATTAAAAAAGTTAAAGAAATGTATGACTTTATAAATAAAAATATTCCTTATTTAATGGATTATGTTGATGAAGCAAGAGTATTATGTGATTATTCAGTAGTAGAAAGATTTATATCTGACGATAAAGTCAAAAATATTATTATTGAGGGATTAAATTTATGTCCTAGTTGTACATTATATGGATTAAGTCCAAAAGAATATAATGAAGTAAAGCTAAAAGAAAAACTTTAAATGATAAAATGAGTAATGAATATCAAGTAAATGCTCATTTATCTAATGAGGGTGCAGATGAATTTATAAAAGAAAATCCATATAATTTTAATGAAGAAGAAATTAATGTACAAAAGATTTTAAAAAGCATGTTAAATCAAACTTTTTAATGATTGTAGGTTTTGATAAAGATTATACTAAAATTCTTGCTGAAGATGGAAAACTTTATATGGTAAAAGGTTTAAGAAGTAATATAGATGAAGTAGTTTCTAGAGAACTTATTCCTACACTTATTAGTACAACTCTTATTATGTTTAAGGGTACAATAGTTTACTGTGGATTACTTAAGTCAGCGGATATGAAGTATGATAACATGATTATTGAATTTATTTTACAAGAGGCTAATAAGGCAATTACTTATTATCATTTATAAATTTTAATAGCTAGATTTTTCTAGTTATTTTTTTATGAAATTTATACTTTTTTTTATATTATTTTTGTGGTAATATTATAAGGTAGGTGATAGTAAATGGATATAGATTTAATTATAATTATTTTGTTAATAATACTAACAATAGTATTTTTTAGAAAGTTTAGTAATGTAGTTTATATAATATGTATTTTAGATATATTTTTAAGATTACTTGATATAATTGAAAGGATGCTTGGAGTGCCAGAGTTTTCCGCTCTTGTTAATAAATACTTTCATAATTCAATTTATCATATAATTGTAGCTAATACCTCAGGTATAATAGAAACTATTCTTATATGGCTTTATATAGCTATATATTGTGCATTTTTATATTATGTTATTAGAACATTTTTTAGAAAAAAGAAATAAGGTCCTATGGACTTTTTTTATTGAATGCTTTATAATACTTTAACAAGTGGGGGTTATATAATGCATTATAATGAATTTGTTCATCATTTGTTTTTACATAAAGATTTAGATGAATATTTAATTAAATATAAAAAGTTCATAGTAACTAATTTTCAAAGATTAATAAGAGAAAAAATTTTAGTTAGTTTTAATAATATAGATTATGTATTTAATTATTATGATGATTTTTATTATAAGTTTTTTATAGCAAAAATAATTAATGAAGAAAATATTAAAGTAGAGTACCT
>ERZ779992.1143-NODE-1143-length-15167-cov-2.996228_pt1 | contig 15167 bp, 6 predicted proteins | sample MGYA00511934_ERZ779992 | MGnify/ENA primary metagenome ERZ779992 (study PRJEB29588, sample SAMEA2163248) | human gut metagenome | biome: human gut; feature: human-associated habitat; material: faeces | place: Denmark | collected 2008/2010 ...
GCCGATTTGGCACAAAGTACAAACCATGCATTAACAGCATTAGGATACCCCACCCACAAAGAAGAAGAGTACAACTTTATGGTTGGCAACGGCATCAATAAGCTGTTTGAACGCGCTTTGCCCGAAGGTGAGAAAACGGAAGAGAATGTTTTGCGTGTACGAAAAGAATTTGTCCCTTATTACGACCAGCATAATGCCGACAAGAGTCGTCCTTACCCCGGCATTACGGAACTTTTGGACGAACTGCAAGCCAAAGGTTTGCAAGTGGCCGTTGCTTCAAACAAGTACCAAGCGGCTACCGAAAAACTTATTGCCCACTATTTCCCAAATATCCGCTTTACCGCTGTATTCGGCCAACGTGAAGGTGTCAATGTGAAACCTGACCCTACTGTGGTATATGATATCCTGAAGATAGCACAGATTTCCAAAAAAGATGTTCTCTACGTAGGAGATTCCGGTGTGGATATGCAGACTGCCATTCATGCGGGAGTGACTTCCTGCGGTGTAACCTGGGGATTCCGCCCGCGTGCCGAACTGGAAACTTTCCACCCGAATTATATTATAGATAAGGCTGAAGAGGTTTTGGAAATAGTTTTTAGATAAGAGGGGAGCTATATTCGTTTCTTATGGGGTATGAATAAAGTGTGATAGAGTGGTAGGGTGATAAGGTGATAGCGGGATAAGACTCTTTGATATATAGCGCAGCTACTTTATCACCTTACCACCTTATCACTCTTTTATTCCTTCCTAATTGGTATTGCGTCATTTTTACTCCTTTTTAGCCAATTATTACCCCTCAGAATGCCTTAAACTGCCTAACATTGCAATCGAAATACCAAAAATGAAAAACAATGATAAAGAAATGGTTATTAGCATGCTTCACAGTTGTTTGTGCCGGAACTAATTTACAAGCACAGCAGGAAGATCAAACCCTCAAATTATGGTACGACAAACCCGCCACGCAATGGGTGGAAGCTCTGCCATTAGGTAACGGACGTATAGGCACCATGGTTTTTGGCGACCCGGTACACGAACAGTTCCAGTTGAACGAAGAAACCGTATGGGGCGGTTCTCCCCACAACAATACCAACCCCAAAGCCAAAGATGCCCTGCCTCGTATCCGCCAGCTCATCTTCGAAGGTAAGAACAAAGAAGCACAGGAGCTTTGCGGCCCTACCATTTGCTCGCAATCAGCCAATGGAATGCCTTATCAGACCGTAGGATCACTGCATCTGGACTTCGACGGTATCAATGAATACAATGACTATTACCGCGATCTGGATATAGAAAAGGCAATTGCTACCACTCGCTTCACAGCCAATGGTGTGACTTATACTCGAGAAGCCTACACCTCCTTCCCCGATCAGGTATTAGTGATCCGGCTGACGGCTTCACAAAAGAAAAGCATCTCATTCACAGCCAAATATAGTACTCCTTATAAAAGTAGCGTGATACGTTGCATCTCCCCCCGCAAGGAATTGCAATTGAATGGAAAAGCCAACGACCATGAAGGTATTGAAGGAAAAGTAGAATTTACCGCACTTACCCGTATAGAAAATAATGGTGGAAAGTTGGAAATACTATCAGACAGCACTCTACAGGTAAAAGACGCAAACAGTGTTATACTGTATGTTTCCATCGGAACCAACTTCGTGAATTATAAAGACGTTTCGGGTGATGCCCTCAATAGCGCACAACAGTATCTGAAACAGGTTAATAAGAACTACCCAAAGAGTAAGGCTTCACATATCAATGCATATCAGAAATACTTCACCCGTGTATCTCTGAATTTGGGACGCACTTCGCAGGCTGATAAACCTACTGATGTCCGGATAAAAGAATTCGCTATTTCCGATGATCCCCATTTGGTTGCTCTTTATTTTCAGTTCGGTCGTTATTTGCTTATTTCCAGTTCTCAGCCGGGAGGGCAACCTGCTAATTTACAAGGTATTTGGAATCAGAAACTAAATCCTGCTTGGAAATGCCGTTATACCACCAATATCAATGCGGAAATGAATTATTGGCCTGCCGAAGTTACCAATTTGCGTGAGATGCATGAGCCTTTCCTACAAATGGTGAAAGAATTGTATGAGAACGGTCAGGAGGCTGCCCGGGAGATGTATGGTTGCCGGGGATGGGTATTGCATCACAATACGGATTTGTGGCGTATGAATGGTGCTGTAGATAGGGCTTATTGTGGACCGTGGCCTACCTGTAATGCGTGGTTATGTCAACATTTGTGGGACCGTTACCTCTATTCGGGTGATAAGGAATACCTGGCTTCCGTGTATCCTATTCTGAAGAGTGCTTCAGAATTTTTTGTTGATTTTTTAGTAAGAGATCCCAATACCGGTTATCTGGTAGTCACTCCTAGTAACTCTCCAGAGAATTCGCCTAGTATTTGGAAAGGGAAAGCCAATCTGTTTGCAGGTATCACGATGGACAATCAGTTGGTATCCGATTTATTTTCAAATACTCGTTCAGCAGCACAGATTTTGAATCTGGACAAGCAATTCTGTGATACCATTCTGTCATTAAAAAGGCAACTTCCTCCCATGCAAGTAGGGCAATACGGACAGTTGCAAGAGTGGTTCGAAGACTGGGATAACCCTAATGACCATCATCGTCATATCTCTCATTTATGGGGACTTTTCCCCGGTTATCAAATTTCTCCTTATTCATCACCTATACTTTTTGAAGCTGCCCGTAATACATTGATACAGCGTGGTGATCCTTCTACTGGTTGGTCTATGGGATGGAAAGTTTGTTTTTGGGCAAGATGTTTGGATGGGAATCATGCATTTAAGTTGATTACCAATCAGTTGAATTTTGTTTCTCCTGAAGTACAGAAAGGTCAGGGAGGAGGTACTTATCCAAATTTATTCGATGCTCATCCGCCTTTCCAGATTGATGGAAATTTTGGTTGTGCAGCCGGAATTGCTGAAATGTTGATGCAGAGCCATGATGGGGCTGTTCATTTACTTCCTGCTTTACCTGATACCTGGAAAAATGGAGAGATTAGGGGGCTTCGTGCACGTGGTGGTTTCGAAATCGTTTCTCTGAAATGGAAAGACGGCAAGGTAGAGTCGGCAATTATCAAATCTACTATCGGTGGTAATCTTCGCTTACGTGTGCACAATACTTTGGCGATGGATGGTATGACATTGGTTAAAGCGGAAGGAGATAATCCTAATCCCTTGTTTGAAAAGCAAGAAATCAGTCGTCCGCTGGTTAGTGAGAAAGCTCCATTGAAAGGAGTGGAATTGAAAGATTCTTATTTATATGATGTAGTTACTGAAGCAGGACAGACTTATACTTTTATTTCAAGTTGTCTTTGATTTTACAAGAATATTTTCTGATATAAATTCAAATATGAAAAAAATATCAATTTACTGTTTTATACTAATATCTTTAGGATTTATCGGTTGTACTTCTAAAACCCATGAAAAAACAATTGAGGATTTCGACATTCGGGAAATGAGCCTGCAAGTAGATACGCTTTATAGTAGGATGACACAAGCCGAAAGAGTTGCACAATTGTATGGTATTCGTCCGAAAGAAATAATGGAGGATGGAAAACTGTTATTAGAAAAGTGTAGAGAGAAGATACCTGACGGTATAGGGCATATTTGTCAATATGCTTGCGCTTTAGATATGGAACCAAATGAACTGCGTGATTTTGTGCGTGATCTTCAAAATTATCTGATACATGAGACTCCCTCAGGTATACCAGCCATATTTCACGAAGAGGCCATTACCGGACTGGCTGCCAAAGGAGCGACCGTTTATCCCCAACAATTGGGTATAGCCTGCACATGGAATCCGGAACTGGCTACAGTAAAAACGGAACAAACGGCAGAAGTCATGCGCTCTGTTGGCGCTACTCTTGCTTTGTCACCCATGGTCGATCTCATACGTACCGCTCATTGGCCACGTATAGAAGAATCCTATGGTGAAGATGGGTATCTTAGTGCAGCTATGGGAGTCGCTTTTGTGGAAGGTCTGCAGAAGAAAGGATTGAAAAATGGAGTTGCTGCGTGCACCAAGCATTTTTTGGGATATGGTGGAGGCTCTTCTTTGAGTTGGAAAGAAATTTATGAGGAAGTGCTTTTGCCACACGAAGCTATGATACGACAGGCGGGATGTAAGGTCTTGATGACATCCTATGGCCGGTTCCGTAGTGAACAAGCCGTATCCAGCGATACTCTTCTGAATAAAATATTACGTGGATATCTTGGATTTGACGGAGTAGTGGTCAGTGACTATGGGGCAGTAGGATATGCTAGTCAAAAAGGAAATCCTGATATCTTGAAACAACGGGCTGTTGAGGCTCTAACCGCAGGTAATGACATTGAATTACCATCAAATAACTGTTATAAATATCTGCCCGAATTAATAGGAGACAGTTTGGTTAATGAGAAATATTTTGAGATTGCGGTAAAACGTGCATTAATGTTGAAAGCACGTCTAGGCTTATTATCTACAGACCGGAAGCTTTATGCAACAGGAAATTTGGATTTGGATTGCCCCGAATATCGTAAAACTTCTTATGACTTGGCATGTCAATCCATTGTCTTGTTAAAAAACAACAATGTATTGCCCCTTTCTGGCAAATATAGAAAAATAGCTTTGGTCGGTCCGAATGCAAATACCTATTGGTGTATGTTGGGAGATTATACATATCAGTCCATGCAGGCATTCTGGTGGGGAGGAAAAATAGACCCTGACAGTCCTAAAATTGTTTCTGTATATGATGCTTTTAAGCACAAGGCGAATGGTAGATTTACTGTGAACTATGAACGCGGATGTGATTGGAGTGCAAAAAACGAGACTTCCATTATCCGTGAAGGAGATCCTAGAACTGAACGCTTGAATATGATGTTAATGGAATCATCCGATTCTACTAACTGGCAGGCTGCCATAAACGTAGCTTCGGAAAGTGATGTGATTATTGCTGCATTAGGAGAGAATCCTACCTTATGCGGAGAGGCTCGGCAACGTAAAGGTATCCGTTTGCCGGGAGATCAGGAACAGTTTTTAAAAGAACTGATTGCTACAGGTAAACCGGTTGTTCTGGTTATGTTTGGTGGACGTCCACAAGTGATTGACGAAGTAGAAGCAGGTTGTTCAGCTATTCTGCAAGCGTGGTATCCGGGCGAAGAAGGAGGAAATGCTGTTGTTGATATTTTGTTAGGCAATGTCAATCCGTCTGGAAAATTATGCGTTAGCTATCCTAAGACTGAAGATGAAGAACTTTATTGTTATAACAATGGTGAATCCCAAGAAAGAATAGCTTATCCGTTTGGTTCTGGGCTTTCATATACTTCCTTTGAATATAGCGATATAAAAGTTCCGTCTACTGCACAAACAACTGATGATTTGATTGAGGTTAGCTGTAAGGTGAAAAATACAGGAAAATGTGCAGGTACTGAAGTTGTGCAACTTTATCTGTCTCCTACTTCCTCGGAATTTCTCAAACCTATACAGCTAAAAGGGTTTGCCCGTGTGAATTTGAACCCCGGCGAATCGAAAATAATAAGTTTTAAGGTTTCTCTTCAGCAAATGGCTTATTATGCAAATAATGGATGGACTATAGCCGGTGGTCAATATACATTTAAAATAGGTGCGTCATCTTCTGATATCCGTTTGGAATCATCATGTCAGCTAACTGGAGAAAATGTGCGGATGGAGCGTAGAAATACTCTTTTTTCTATAAGTGAAATAGAATAGGAAAAATAAGAAAGCTTCAAAAAGCTATATTGCATTACCCTTTTTACTTTGGTCTTTTGAACGTAATGAAGAATCTGTTAACGCAAAATAGTGTGTGTATTCGGATGCTTCATTATGTTTAGAATGGCAAAAAGACAGAATGCCGGGATTTTCAGATTCCCTCCTGTTAGCCTAAATCGATTTATATTCGGATAACTCTGTTTTTGTTATTCTCAAACCGGATTTTATAAATCTTAGACTGAATAATGCAATATCCGGTTTTTGTTTTTATTCATCTTTGCGTGCTAAAAACTTTAAATGATACTATAAATGAAAACAATGAAGAACATGAAACAAAGTAGGTTTATTTTGTTTGTGCTTTCATTCCTGGTGATGAGTGTCGGGAATGTTTATGCACAAAATGTTACCGTAACAGGTACAGTTCTAGACAGTACCGGTGAGCCTGTCATCGGTGCTAATGTGAAAGTGGCGGGGAAGTCATCTATAGGAACCATTACCGATTTCGAGGGGAATTTCTCCTTGTCGGTCCCTGCGGACACGAAAAAATTGGAAATCAGTTATATCGGTATGCTTTCACAAGAGGCTGTCATTAAGCCGGGAACTCCGGTAAAGGTAATTTTGAAAGAAGATACGGAAGAATTGGATGAAGTGGTAGTCATTGGTTATGGTACTGTAAAGAAACGGGACTTGACCGGTTCTATGACCTCCATCAAGCAAGCGGACATTATTGCTGTTCCTACGACGAATGCTTTGGAAAGCCTGCAAGGGAAAGTGGCTGGACTGGATATGACTAAATCAAGTGGTCAGACAGGTTCGGGCTTGTCCTTTTCCATTCGCGGTAATCGGTCATTGAACGCTTCGAATGCTCCGCTGATTATTGTAGACGGAGTGCCCTATGGGACAGATATTGATATCAATCCCAATGTCATAGAATCCATGGAAATTCTGAAGGATGCTTCCTCCACTGCTATTTATGGTTCTCGCGGTGCTAACGGAGTTATCTTGATCACTACAAAGAAAGGGGCTGTAGGCAAGACCAAGGTTTCATATAACGGTTATTATTCCATCAATTCCGTAGCTGCTTATCCCGATAGAATGAATTTGTCCGAATGGGCCGACTTCAAGAGAGAGGCTTATCGTACGGACGGCCAGTGGGGAGGTCCTGAAGATGATGCCAAAATTTTTGGTTCTGCTTATGATGCGGTAAAATCCAATCAAAATGTAGACTGGGTGGATATGCTGATGCAAACGGGTAGCCAGATGTCCCATTCTGTCAATATTTCAAATGGTACGGAGAAAACAACATTCAATCTGGCTTTTGAATATATGTCCGAAGACGGTTTGGTGAAGATGGATGATATGGACCGTTATAATGCAACCTTATCCTTATCGCATAAGCTCACTGATAACTTGAAATTGAATGCCAATGTGGTATATACCTATTTGGATCAGAATATCCGACGTGATCCTTTCAACCGTTCTATTTATTACGCTCCCTATGGAGATGTATATAATGAAGATGGTTCTATCAATGTGCTTCCTTTTAATGATGGGCAGACCATTAGCCCCATAGCCGAAGAAGTTCCCGGAGCCTATAAAAATAACCGGCTGACCAGCCATTTGGTGGGGAATGTAGGGGCTACCTGGAACATTATCAAGGACTTGACACTGACTTCTACTTTTGGCTTTGACAAGAAAGATATCCGTACAGGACATTTTGCTGATACATATACGTTAGACGGAGCGGGAAATTATTCGTTGGCGGATGCTACCAATCATAGTGACGTCAATTGGTCGTGGGAAAATACATTGGCTTATTCGTTCACATTAGGAAAACATAATCTGAGTCTGATGGCTGGTAACGCATTATATAAAAATGTGGCCGAGGAATATAAGGGTGCGGGGCATAACCTTATTTCATCCACTATGTTGTTTTATAATTTGGGTGGTTTGCAGGATAGTCAGCAGATATCCAGCAGTTATGTACAAACCACTATGGCATCTTTCTTTGGGCGTATCAACTACAAATTCAATGAGAAATACCTGATGACTGTGACTTTGCGTCAGGATGGTTCATCTGTATTGGCAAAAGATCATCAGTGGGGGGTCTTCCCATCTGTGGCTTTGGCTTGGCGTATGAATGAAGAGAATTTTTTGAAGAACGTAGAACAACTTTCCAATTTGAAACTTCGGCTGAGTTATGGTATTTCGGGAAACAGTGCTGTTTCTGCCTATCAGACTCAGGGAGGATTGGGAAAGACCATGTATGCTTATCTCATAAATAATACGGAAAACGGAGCCTATGGCTACTATCCAGCTTTGACACCGAATTATAATCTGGGCTGGGAAAAAACAGCAACGGCTAATATCGGTATTGACTTCGGTTTCTTCAATAACCGTATCAGTGGTTCATTGGATATTTATCAACAAAAGACATCAGATTTGTTGATGCAGAAGAAAGTACCTAGTTCTACCGGATATTCTTTGGCATGGGATAATGTAGGAAAAACTGAGAATAAAGGTGTGGAATTAGTTATTAATACCCAAAATTTCAATCAAAAGGATTTCTCTTGGAATACCGATTATACATTTACTTTGAACAGAGAGAAAATTACTGAGCTGGCAGATGGAACTGACCGTGATATCAGTAACGGTTGGTTTGTAGGGCATTCCATCAAGACACATTATGGATTGGAGAAAATCGGTATTTGGCAGCTTGACGAGGCCGCGGAAGCAGCTAAGTATGGTGAGAAGCCGGGACGTATAAAAATAAAGGACCAGAATAAGGATGGTTCAATAGACAATGATAATGACCGTATCATCTTGGGCTCGGAAACTCCCGATTTCGTAATGGGGTTGAACAATACATTCAAATACAAGAACTTTGATTTGCGCGTTTTCATGTATTGGAGACAAGGGCAAATGTTACATTCGGAAGCCAACGGTTACGGCTCATACCGTATTCAGGGAGATCCGGGTATTAAAGTAAACTATTGGACTCCGGAGAATCCTACTAACGAATTTCCCCGTCCGGAAAAAAGTTATTCGGATTCTTCCAAATTAGATGCATTGGGATACGTGGATGGTTCGTATTTGAAGATTAAAGAAATCACTTTGGGATATCAGTTGCCTAAATCATGGATCGGGAAGATTCATGCTTCTAATATCCGTATCTATTGTTCATTAAAGAATTTCTTTACTTTCAGTCATTTAGACAATTATGATCCCGAACGAGGAGGCTCCTTGAGCTATCCGATGACAAAACAAGCAGTATTTGGTATTAATGTTGATTTCTAAACAAGCGAACAGGTATGAATAAATTATATAAATGGTGTTTGCTCAGCTGTATGGCGGCAACCTTGAGCTCATGTAATGATTTCCTGACAGAGGAAAATCCCAGCGGATTGACCGCTGATACTTTTTATAAAACCGAATCGGGTGCGGAAGCTCTGATTAACTCATGTTACACACCGTTGCGTTTTTGGTATGGACAGGAATATGCCACATCAATGACAGAGTTGGGAACGGATATATTTACCCGGGGAAATGGTTGTGCCGAAGCTGAGCTTTCCGATTATAACTCGTCATTACAAGGTTCCAGCAATGCGATAACTAAAGAGTGGGAACGTTTGTATTCGGCATTGAATACTTGTAACACTGCCTTGAACCGTTTGCCTAGCTCTGAACTTTCAGCTTCGGTTAAAGATATCCGTATGGGGGAAGCCTATTTCTTGCGGGCTCTTTATCTATGGCATATTGTAGAGACATGGGGAGGTGTTTATTTAACGACAGAAGAATGTACCGAGCCGTCAGGTTACGTTTACCGTTCGTCCGAAAAGGATTTTTATACTCAGATTATAGCCGATTTAAAAGAGGCGGTGGCTAAATTACCGGTTTCCACTTCCGATTACGGGCGTGCTACCAAAGGTGCGGCAGAAGCGTTTCTGGCACGCGTTTATCTGTATAATAAAAATTATGAGGAAGCGTTGAAATATGCTCGTAATGTCATTAACAATTATGGTTATAGCTTGGCAGAAGATTATTCGGACCTTTGTGATATTTATAAATGTAATGATGTAAAAGAGAATGTGTTTGTTTGTATGTACACAAAGAGTGAGATATTCGGAACTTCCATTGAAGAAGGTCCTGACGGGAACCCCATCATTTGGAGGACACCGGGTAATAACCCTTCACATCTGTTGTGGGTGATGTGTTATGATCAGGTACTCGATAAAGACGGTAAGAAACCTGTTACGCGCTCCATAGAATATGGTCGCAGTTTCAACAGATATATGCCTACGCTGTATTATCTGAACCTGTTCGATGAAAAGATGGATGCCCGTTATGATGATGTGTTCCAGCAGGCATGGATTTGTAACAATACGAACAGTACTTATATCTCACCGGGAGATACGGCTATTTTCTTTACTAAATATAGTGTGTCCGATGCAGAGGAAGCTAAACACGATTATATCACCATAGACAAGGATTTTGTTTACAATGCCGATGGCTCTGTCAAGAATAGGGTTCAGAATGTGACTTTCAAAAAATTCCTTGATCCGTCTCGTGAGTCAGTGAATTATACGGGAAGTGTGAGACATGGTGTGGTCATTCGTCTTGCTGAGTTGTATCTGATAGCTGCCGAGGCTGAATTATTCTTGAACGATAATGCCTCTGGAACATCTTATATCAATGAGGTAAGGAGAAGAGCAGCTATTCCCGGCAAGGAAGCCGCCATGGAGATAAAGCCGGAACAGTTGACATTGGATTTTATTTTGGATGAACGGGCCCGTGAGTTGGGAGGAGAGCAGCAACGTTGGTTCGATTTGAAGCGTACCGGTAAGCTGCTGGAAAGAGTAAAAGCATACAATCCGGATGCGAAAGTGAATATAAAAGAGCATCATTTGCTACGTCCTATTCCTCAGACTCAACTGGATGCCATTATCAATAAAGAAGAGTTCGGGCAAAATGCCGGTTACAATTAAGTGTGCCTGTCAGGCTGAAGTTTGATTTCCGGTGAAGGTATATCTTGATGATTGGCAGAGAAGTTATTTAGCTTGCAAAAGTTGGTAAATAACATAAGTTCGTTTTTTAAAAAGGTCTTGTTCTTTTTTTAAAATGAACTTATGTTTATTTATAAACATCCTTATCTTTTTTGCATAGGAACTTGTGTTTTTGTACATGAACAAAAAATTGATGATTCCCACATATATATGTGTAACCTCACGCGGACGTATATATAGTCCTACGTGAACGTTCATGAAGTGCCGCATGAACATTCGTATAAAACAGGTTGTCTTTCCTCGGAACATTTTCCCTTTCACGACGGGAGGTTTTTACAAACTGACAGCATAAGTTTAGGAAGTTTCTTCCATTGTTTCCGAAAGTTATGCCGTTAACTTTCGGGACTACTCCTATCAATGCAAAAAACACATTTTATCTCTCATGCTCTCATCTTTTATCACTTTCCCCCGATGAATAAAGCGTTTAAAGGGTGAGAGATGAGGTGAGAGATGCCCCAAAAGGTGAGAGCAACTGCTCTCACAAAGCCAAAAAATGTCTTGTTATGCAATCTGGGAACAGAACATCTCTTTCTTTTCGGCTCAGTCAAGATATATGCATGAAACTATTGAATTACAGATACCCTTATAGTCTTGAATTCAATCCCGGCTGTCATATCGTTGCTATTTTTCTCGAAAAGAAAAGGAGGAAAAGACATATTGAGGTTTCCGATAAAAGGTGATGATAGTGTTAACAGAGTTAATAATTCTGTTGTGGAACTTTCCGGCAAATACAGTCTGTCAAATGATCGTTGATAAAACCTGAAGCTTGCAAATGGGCGTAGCAAATCGTAGTTCCGAAGAACTTGAAACCTCGTTTTTTCATATCTTTACTCATGGCATCGGATTCGGGGGAGGATACCGGAATCTCGCTCAATGACCGGAATGTGTTGATAATCGGCTTTTTGTCGGGAAAGAATGACAGGGTGTAATTATAAAAACTGCCGAATTCCTTTTGTACGGCAAGGAATAGTTTCGCATTCGTGATTGTCGATTTGATTTTCAGACGGTTTTTTACAATGCCCTCAAATTGCATTAGCCGCTCAACGTCTTCATCGGTCATTTGTGCTACCAGCTCGGCATCAAAATTATAGAAAGCTTTACGATACCCCTCTCTTTTTCTAAGAATCGTTATCCAGCTTAGTCCTGCTTGGGCACTTTCCAATACAAGAAACTCAAACAGCGTCTTGTCATCGGTTACTAACTTTCCCCACTCCTGATCATGGTATTTCACATACAATTCGTCTGTTCCGCACCAACCGCAACGTCCGTTTGTTATATCTTGCATAATTCTATCATTTGTGATATGGAACAAATGTAATGGATTCATGGCATTATGCCAAATTTAAAAGGACTATTTTATACGCATATATAAATTATCTTACAGTGTCAGGAGCCGTTCTTGTAAAAATCTTTTGGCAGTACTCCAAATTGTTTCTGAAAACATTTGGCAAAATAGGAAGAAGAGTTGAAACCGACAATATAGCATACTTCATTGATTCTGTATTCTCCGGATTGAATCAGTTGGGCTGCCATTTTCAACCGTTCCAGTTGAATAAACTCATTGGGGGTAATTTGAGCGATTCCCTTTATTTTTCGATGCAGGCTGGAACGGCTCATATTCATTTTCTCGGCTAATATATCCACATTAAAATCGGGTTCCGAAATGTTCTTTTGAATTACTTCTATTAGTTTGTCTAAAAAGTTCTCATCTGCTTTGCTCAGTGCAATGGTTTTGGCGTTCACAAAAGGTGATGAAGTAAAAGCATGGCACAATTTGTCCTGATTGCTTAATAAGTTCGCTATGCGTGCCAATAAATACTCCGTAGAAAAAGGTTTTTCTATATAGTCGTCGGCTCCCAGTTCTATTCCTTCTATCTTGGATTGCATGGTAACTTTTGCTGTGAGCAGAATGATAGGAATATGGCTATGTTCGATATCGGTCTTTAATGTATGGCATAATTCGAAACCATCCATTTCGGGCATCATCACATCACTGACAATCAGACTGATTGTCTTTTCTGATAGCACTTGCAAGGCTTCCTTGCCATTAGATGCACGTATAACGCAATATACAGTTTCCAGTTGTGCGCAAATAAAGTTCTGCATCTCGGGGTCATCCTCTACTACAAGAATACAGATGTTAGTGCTGTGTTGCCGGATGACTGTTTGCATATTGCCGGTCTGGCTGATAGTGGAATCTTTTTGTAATTGTATGGCTTTTTCTTGATCGACAGGAAGCTCGACACAGAAACAGATTTCTTCACTATCCTTTAAGTAAAGTTTTCCTTTATGTAATTCTGCCAAGGAACGTGCCAAAGGCAGGCCGATGCCGGTACCGGCTGTGCGTTGCCCACCGGAGGTTTGTTTGATTTGCACAAAAGGCTGGAAAATTTTTTCTTGCATATCGTGGGGGATGGGATGCCCGTCATTGCTGACCATAATGGAGAAGTATCCCGGTTCTTTCATGCCGCATGGTGGTATTAAAGATACATGGATAGATGATGTGGCATATTTTACTGCATTATTGAACAGATTGCTTAGAATTTTGGTCAGGGCTTCTTTATCTACGGGTGCATTGAAATCCTGTTCGGGCAGGTCTGTTTGAAATTTCAACCCATTCTGTTGGGCGGCGGGATTGAAACGGATATAAGTGTCTCTTATTAGTTGGGAGATATTACAATCCATAAAGTTAAGACGGAACCCCTTGGTTTCTGTTTTTCGGAAGTCGAGTAACTGATTGGTCAGGTCAAGTAATCGCAGGGTATTCCGTTCCATGACGTCCAGGTTCTCACGGATGGTGTTGCGATCTATGTTTTCCTTGTGCAGGATGTTCTCTAACGGGCCTTTTATCAGGGTTAGCGGTGTGCGGATTTCATGTGCTATATTAGTGAAGAAGTCTATTTTGGCATGATAAATTTCTTTTTCCTTTTCGGCTTCTAAGATTTCCAGTTGTCGTTGTTGTTTGTCCGTGATTTGTTTTCGGAAGCGATAGAAGATATATCCGATACCGGCTGCCGAAAGTATAAAATAAAGAAGATAGGCCCACGGGGATTTCCAGAAAGGAGGTGCGATATGTATGTGGATACTTTTGATGTCATTACTCCATTCTCCTTTGGCGTTAGCTGTTTTCACGCAGAAAGTATAGTCGCCTGGCTTTAGATTGGTATAGGAAGCGGTGGAACTTTTTGTGGTACTGTACCACTCTTTATCAAATCCTTTCAATGTATAACTCAGATAATTTTCTTCAGGGGCGGCGTAACAAAGAGCTGCAAAGCGGAAGGCAAAAGAGTTTTGATTATACTTCAGGTTTATTTCCCGGGTATAAGTCACGCTTTGACTGAGGGGGGAATCTTTGGTGCCTATATCGGCGCTTTTGTTGAAAAGCAGGAAATCGGTGATGGCTACAGGTGGAAAATAAGTGTTTTCGGTGAAGGACTCGGGTTTGAAGGCAATGAAGCCATTGATACATCCGAAATAGATGGTACCGTTTTTGCTCTTAATTCCTGAACTATAATTGAACTGATTGGTGAGCAGTCCATTGTTGTCTGCATAAATGTTCGAGGTTTTGGTCTTCAGATCGAACCGTATCAATCCTTTGTTGGAGGTGAGCCAAAGGATGTCATTGTTGGCTTCTACAATCTTATAAATCACATCATTGGCAAGCCCTTGTGAAGAATCATAAGTAGTGAATTCCTCTGTGTCCTGGTTGAATGAGCAGAATCCTCTTCCCAGCATGGTGAACCACAAACGTTGCTTGCTGTCTTCATAAATACTTATCACCTTGTTGTAAGGGAGTCCGTGGGGAACTCCGGGAGTAGAAACATAATTTTTCCAGCTGTTATTTCTAGGATTGTATTTGAATATACCGGAATTATAGGTGGCAAACCAGATATTTCCTTTACTGTCTTCCAATATGTTGAAAACAAAGATACCATCCATTTTGTGGATACGGGTGAAATCATTTGTTTCATGGTTATAGAGATTGAGTCCGGTTGTGGTACCTATGTAGAGTTGACCTGCAGAGGTACGGCACATGGAATAGATGTTGTTGTCGTTCAATGTATTTTCGGCATGTCCCATCAGGTAGTGACGGGAACGGTGGGTCTTCAGATCCAATGAGTATAATCCTTTGGAATATGTACCTATCCACAGAGTGTGATTGTCCATACTTAGAGCGTGGACATTATAGTGCAGTCCTGCCAGTGGACAAGGGCTGAATTCTTTGGTCTTTGGATTGAATTTGTTCAAGCCGCCGTCTTCTGTTCCTATCCATAGATTTCCGTCTTCATCTTCGCAAAATTCACGGACTACTTTTCCGCTGAGGCTGTTTTGTCCTATGATGGGATAGTATTTTTCGAAGGTGGCATATTGGGT
>ERZ779992.1150-NODE-1150-length-15076-cov-1.761933_pt1 | contig 15076 bp, 6 predicted proteins | sample MGYA00511934_ERZ779992 | MGnify/ENA primary metagenome ERZ779992 (study PRJEB29588, sample SAMEA2163248) | human gut metagenome | biome: human gut; feature: human-associated habitat; material: faeces | place: Denmark | collected 2008/2010 ...
CAACTACTACCACCGCATCTAGTGCCTGGTTATCTGGAACCATTTTTATATTAATGGATCTTTGACCATTGAATTTTAGTTCTTGTGTTTTATAACCAATGTAAGAGATAGAAATTGTAGCTCCTTTTTTTGCTTTTAGAGTAAATTTTCCATCAAAATCTGTGATAGCTCCTGTCGAGGTGCCTTTAGCTTGTATAGTTGCTCCAATAAGAGGTGTGTCTGTTTCGTCTACAATAACACCTTTTAAAGTTAATTCTTGAGCATATACGCTGATTGTGACTATCAGTGCTAAGAGGGTGAAATACCCTCTTATGCTTATTGATTTAATTAGATTGTTTATGTTATACATAATTTCTATTTTTAACGTATTAGTATTTAGAAGTTAGGATCGAACCAGATGATTAGCGGGAACACCTGACTACCTTTTTGAGGATCTGCTCCAGTTTTATCGAAAGTCATCTGACCTGTGAATATACCATTAGGATACTCTCCGTCTAAAACCCATTTATTAGGATTCAATTTGAGGGCAAGCCCGTTAGTAGGATCAACATATCCTATAGCATAACTTAAAGTGTTTTTATTTTTCTCTATATTGGCATAATAGGAAATAGCATTCCTGGAACCTGTGTTAACCCCTCTACCAGAGTCTTCTCCGAATTTAGTCCAGAGAGTGTTCAGGAAGTTAGAAGTTTTAGGATCGCCATTGGTAAATGTACCGCTAATTGCCGTATAGTTAAATGAACGTCTGTAGTCTAAAGTGAACAATGATAAAGCTTCCGCATCTATACCTTTAATAATTGGTTTTTCAGAATAAGTACTATTACCAATTGTTTTTGGATTAACTTGGAATACAAATGGATTATATAATACATGAACACCAGCTATAACCAAGTCATAATGTATAAAGACAGGTACTTCCAGTGAGAATTCAGAATCTTTGTCTTCACCAACAGTGGCTGTAACAAAGAAGAATCCTGAACCATTTGTGGCTACTGGATCTGTTGCATCTAATCCTGGCCATATAGCATTTGCAAATGAAATCTTACCATTTTCATCTATTTCCAACTTATCACAGTTCTTTCCGTTTCTGATACTCCATCGTACATTTTTTCCTGTGATATCTGTAGTAGGAGCTTCTATTGTGAATTTACTTAGAATCGTAGCAGCATCGGCTGCTTTATCTACTGTGATTCTAAATTGATTGGCATTGCTTATTGCATCTACCCCAATGTTATTTCCGTAGCGTATGAAGCTAAATTTATTCGGATTATTCTTAACCTTTAAGTTGAATGACGCTTCTTTTGAATTTTTAGTATTAGATGCAGTCACTGTAATGGTATAGTCTCCGTTTGGTATGGTGTGGCCTTTCTTTGCAGATACTACTCCATTTTTGTCAATAGACAACTGTTTATTTAGATCATCCTTTAATGTGAACGTAATCCCATCTCCTTCAAGTCCTTCATCAGGAGTTACTTTTAATGGTGATGATTCATATATTTCTACATTCACAGGATAGCTAAAGTTTGCTACAGGTACAATTCTGTTTACTACTTTAAGAGTATATACATTGTTAAATGATACTCCATCTGTAGCATATTTATTTGCTACTTTTACAGATATTACATATTCCTGACCTATTTCAAAGCCGTGATGTTTGTCGACAGAGAGTACACCTGTTGTCGGATCAATTTTAATTTTATCCGTTGATGGTTCGATGCTTTTAATAGAATAGGCTATATTTTCCAAAGAGCCTTTTAGCATTGGAGCTTCACTTTTGAAAGTGGTTTCGGGTCCTTCCGCTGTTTCAGCTTCTATCAATCCTTCGTTAGGTTCATAAGTTAATCCTAAAGGTTTAGATGTGACATTGATAGTCAATGCATTCTCAAAGATTCCTTCATCTTCAGACGATGCGCCGGTAGTGAGTTTTAATGAAAGAGTATGTATTCCAGGTGCAATATCGCTTCCTCTTACAATTGTAATTTCTCCTGTTTGGGAGATATTGAAGAATGAAGAAATGTCACTTTTTGCTATTTCATATTTGGTAATAGATACATGATTACCATCAGTCTTAACTTGTGCTGTAGGTAATTCTTCCGTGCTTTCTGCATCTGAAACAATGCTGTATTCTATTTGAATTTCATTAGGTTCTACAGTGATGCCATCCGGTATAGGTTTCATCATGTTTACTTCTACAATATCCTTGTACTCATGATACGAACCACCAGCCATACATGAAATGGAAATTTTATATAAGCCTATCGGTGTGTCTTTTGCACTATTGATTTCAATAGCACCGGTTTCTTTATTGATAATAAAATCACTACCCATATAAGGTTCACCGTTTAATGTGATGCTTGTGATTGTAAAATCGGAAGGAACGCTCCCTTTGTAAGAAGGCTCTGAAATGATCCCGCTCATAGATGGACCTATATCGGTCATGCCTAAATAATAAAGTGCGAAACCAGTAGTGTCAGTGGTATCCTCATCTGAACAAGATGTATAGGTCATGACTAATACAACTGCCATCAAGACACCTAAAAAATGAGAAATGTCTTTTAGTAATTTAGATTTCATATTATATGATTATTAGATTTATTTTGAAGAAAGATCGTACACTGTACCTTTGACTGTGACTTGAATAGATACCCCTTCTGAATGGAACGTTCCAGCCGTTCCATCTTCATTATCAGTAAATTTGGCATCAACTTTCAGCTCCTCCCGTTCTGTATCGTTTTCAAATGGGCAGAGAATTGTTATATAGCGGGTTGCGCTGATTTCAATAGGCGTAATTTTAGGCTGACGAAGAGTGATTTGGTAGCCTAGACGTATAGGACCATCTTCTTTGTCTGTGTTTGTAGATACTACATTGGTCACATCTGTTGTAGATAATGCTTTGGCTGTTAGATCTTGACTCGTTTCTGTAAATGTGCCAGCAAAAATATTATTACTAGCAAAATTAGTGTATGCCTGATAATACTTATTATTGTTTACAGATGTTTGCAGATTTTTGTCAAATACAGAAGGAGTATCTTTATCACTAAGCAGATGGAAATTTATATTTGTCTTAGTACCAAGCGTAGATGCGCCATAACCTTCGTCTACAATCACAAAGAATTTCTGATTAACAAAGAATACAGTTCTACGGTGGGTGATGTCATCTGATTGTTGGTTTTCCGTAACTAAAATGTCTACATTATTTTTAGTTTCTAATTTGATCATTTTTCCTTCCATTACGCCACCTTGGCCGGTTGGCTTAGCAACTCCAATGGTTTTACTCATAATAGTCATTGTATTATGATTAACAGTTGAAGCGTATTTAGTACGAGCAGCTCCAGTATTGTAGGTAAATACACCTGCATCAGGGAAGAAGTTACGATCTTTGCGGTATAAACCGAAGGTTCCATTGTCAGGTTGGCAGTGCCATTGATTGGTAGGATTGTAGTTGTTCTTTAGAATCATCATGGTTGCATCTTTATCCCAACCGCTGCGTAACATATAATAACCAGAGGTGCTATAAGCTTTAGTTGTGTATGAAGGTTTACTTCCGTTCTTTCCTTCTGTTGCTACCCATAATAGCTCATTATTGTCAGGATACATAGCAGAATATTCCTTTAGCCTATTCAACAAAGTGCTTTTAGAATATGAAGCTGAACGGGTATCATTGAAATTGTCTATAGTATAATTAGGGTAAATCATATCCATAACAAATTCTGTTGCTTTCTTTAGTTTGCTGATGTAGCTGGGAGACAATAAATTAGTTTTGTTGTTAGCTTGAGCTATAAGATATATTTCTCGGAAGTCACTAATGGCAGCAGTATGTTAGCTAAAATCTAACTCATATTCCACTCCATCATCATTAAATTGTGTGTCTAATGATTCGTTTAATCCTTGTGTTCCTTCTGTAGCCCATGTTGATGCATTCTTAAATTCCGGCATTAGCATGCCAGCAGTGGCTACGGCTTGATATTGAGAAATTAAGATATTGCCACTTTGATAATAATTCAATCGAATACACTCTACCTCTTTTTCAAATGCAACCAAGAAAGTAGAAAGCCATTCCGGAGTGAAATTTGTGGAATGAATAAAATAGGGCATAATGTCTACTTGGGAAAGAACTCTTTCTGCTACTTGTAGGCCTTTCCATTGATAGTCTACATCATTTTCGGAACCGCCAGCTGGTGGGAATATGGTTCCGGGAGTATATGTGAATGTTTCGATCCAACTGCCATATGCTTCAATCCATGATTGGATATATTTTTCATCTTTACTAATACGGTATGCTTTTGCTTGGGGAAGCATCCATTGATGGCGATGAAGTTGGTATCTGAATTCTTGCTCTTTTTTCTGTTTATCTTCGTTGGCATTCCAATCTATTTTCTTTGCAGATGCATCATAGAAAGAATAATATGTTTCTAGTTTAGTTACTTCATCTACACTTTCGGCGAATCCTTTTACATAGAAACGATGTTCAAGTGCTTGATCGGCAATGCGTTGATCTTTCTCGGAAATTGTTGGGTTAATCAAGTTGACATTAGGGTTGTTTACGTCTACTCTTGTTCTATAATACTCTAGTAATTCGTTAGCTGCATAATAGTATTCTCCATTTTCATAGAATTTTTTCACTTTCTCTAATCCTGGGTAATCGAGGTTAATGATCTCAAATAACTTTGAGTCTACAACTTCATTAGGTTTGTTTTCAGGAAGTATTTCTACTCCTGGACTAACTTCACCTGTTAATAAGTCATCATCATCATCTACGCATCCGGTAAAAGCAACGGTTGCGAACATACAAATAAAGAAGATGTTCTTCATACTTTATTAGGTTTTAATTATTAAAAGTTATATTTTACTGTTTGCAAAATTAGCTTATTAAATTATAGACTACAGTCTGGCTTGTTCACACTTTGTTCAAAAATGATTTTTTTGATATTAAATTTGTTGAATCATATATTACTTCTGTCTAAAAAGCCTGTTACGGATCTGATAGCAGGCTTTTTATGTATCATAATGTAATCTAATCTACCAGTGTTTACAAGGTTGGTTTTGTACATTTTTACCTCCTCTGGTGAATGATTTTTAATCCATAATGATTTTTAGAAGTATGAGGAATCGGAGAAATGATAAAATCTGGCTTTTCTCCTTGGGGGGAAATGAAGACCTCTTCTCCTTTCTTTAAATCAATTTGGAAGGTGTTGTTTGGGAATGATTGTATAGTGAAGTTTCTTTTTCCTTCAAAAATAGGGTTAACTATATCAGTCGTTACAATGCAAGGCTCTCCTGCCAGACTTTTAATATGGATAAATTGTGTCTTTCCTTGCTTTCTACTGGCAGATACTTTAAATGCCCCTTCCGTGCGCAGACCTGAATAAGCAATGTCTTTCCATGTAGCGGGGATAGCTGGGAAAATGCGAATCTTTCCCCCCCAACTCTGTAATAACATATCGTGAATGCTTTGGGCGGCAGATAAAGGTGTCTCAATAACTGGCCCACTTTCTTTATACATAGTCGTCGAACTAAGAAATTTACCAAATAATTTATTTAGATAGGCTAGTGCATCGTCTCCCTTTCCGATAGCAGAGGAAATGGAAGATGCTCCTGTGCATGAGTAACCTAGGAGAGCTGTGGGCTTGCTTTGCCAAAAAGACAATGATTTCTCAATCATTTCAATATCATTCGGTTGTTCTTTATTAATTAAGTATAGAGGATAAATAGCAAGTAAATGTGAATAATGTCTGTGTGAGAAAGCATACGGCATATCTTTTCCGATAAGTAATCCATTCTCGTCTGTGGGGTAAGGAGTCAGTTTAAGAAGCACATTTTTCCATGTCTCAATCAATGAATCTTGGATATTCAGACGATGGGCTGATTCTAGTAGTGTTTGGCATCCCCAACGTAGCAGAGCGAGGTCGAAATTGCAATCTTCCACGGTGTCATATTCGGGGGAGTAAGTTGCTGGGAGATGAAGTTTTCCATCGTCTCCTTCTTTCAGGAAATGCAAATAGTAGTTGATTGATTCTTTTAATAAAGGAAATAATTTATTTCGTAAAATATCATCATCCATTTTATGTCGGTAGATAAGCCATAGGTTGTGACAGGCCCATGGAAGTAGTCCTACTTGAGCTTTGCCTTTTCCTGGAATTCCTACTTCTGTAGTCATACATTCCAAATTGGAAGCAACCCCTATTCCTAATGAGTTATGGCGGTAAGCTTTGGGAATGTTGAGGCGTAACTGATCTATATGATTGTAGAGGGCATTTTCTAAAGAAGCTGCCAGATCTAGATGGTCGGAAGTATTCAGTGCCCAATAGGTAAGTTGAACATTGAGATTCCACCAGACATTCGGCCATGGGGTTTCGGTTAGCCACGGGCCTGTGTTATCTATTAGAGCACGATCACCACGTGTTGCAGAGGCTAATTTATACATCTGTATCCAGTAGAAGTTTTCTTTTTGTGCTTCCGGCAGTGTTATGAAACTACTAGGATAGAAAGTATTCCACCATTTACGATGTGTTTTTTGCATGGGGTGATAACCTTTACGTATAGCTTTTCGGATTTCAGCTTTGCATATTTCACTCGAATTGTTTTGAGGATATGTATGTGTTAGGTTTATCCATAAGGTGCGTTCTGTTTCGGGGTTATGTGTTTCTTGCCATCCAATGCTCGTTTCTCCTCCTGCCAATAATTTCTGGACAGATAGATTGACTTCTTTCTCATTACTGATTTTTGCTGTCGGATTAAGTTCGTAATCTTTTGGTATTTTATTGGCTTTTCCTTGTCTTTTGAAAATCAAATAACGAGGACTATTAGCTTCAGCTGCTATCCATTCCCATTGGAAGTCATGTTCGTCTCCTTCTGTTGTTGCTTTTACTATTATCATCATTTCATCCGCATGGACAAAACTTCGCAAGTGGATGACTCCTTTAGTTGTCGTAATATCTGTTGAAACTTCAGCATTCCAAAGGTCAAGATGCATCGTTCCATTGATTATTTTGCCCTTAGGATGTAGGGCAAAATGTCCGGTAAGTAGTCTAGGGATTCCGAATACATCTCTTTTAGTGCGGTGATCATGTACATCGCAGTTGCCTGTTTCTAAGCGCAAGTAGTTCTTTCCAGGTTCTTTATAAATCATTAGCCCAAGCTTTCCGTTACCTAAAAAGGCGGAATCATACCAATATTCGGGTAACTTTTCCCATATCATATCTTGTTGACTCATAAATTGGGGCCAGTCAATATCTTGTTTTATAGTTGCCGGGTGAGCATTCACAAAAAGAATGCTGATTAATGATAAAAGTAGGTAAGAATACAGTTTGTTTAAATAATTCATAGTATGCTTTTTCATCTATTAATTAATAATGCTCTCTCTGCAAATATATAGAGTATGACAATTTTACGACTATTGGTATTGTTGAATAGTCTTTCATTTTTGTCTAATGTTTTTGTTTGTATGGGGTAAAGAATGTATTTCTTCTTTAAAGGTTGAAGATTTTCGGGAATTAGCTTTCAGTATTCGTTATGTAGAATATTACTCCTTTTAGATACAATAATGATCTTATTGGCTACTTTTAAGTAATAGCTTCCCTATTGATATTTATTTCATTGCCTAATGAGTTTTCGTTTGACTTAAGTCGAACGATAGTTTAACTAAAGTCAAGCTTTCGTTCAACAACTGTCAAACGAAAGCTCGCTTGGTAATAAGATAAATAATGCTAATAAGAGAATAAATTGAAAGCTGCATAGTAATGTATTATTATCAGTAATAGCATTTTATGTTCTTTTCCGAACCGAAATGAACATAAATCTCAAGCCGGCAGATTCATATTCGGAATTCACTGATTTATCCTTTTATTTTCTTAATATACTCCGTGGGTAAACATCCGAAATACTTCTTGAAACTCGTAGCAAAATAAGACGGTGTATTGAATCCTACCATTGTACTGACTTCTGCTATTGTATAGCGGCCATCCTTGAGTAACTTTGCTGCTTCGTTGAAACGGATCTTTCGTATAAAATCGATAGTCGATTCGCCTGTGATAGCTTTCAATTTAAGATGCAGGTTAGAACGACTCATATTCATTTCTCTGGCAAATTCGTCAGTAGAGAATTCAATATTATCCATGTTTTTTTCTACAATAGCTACGGCACGTTTCAGTAAAGCTTCATCCATGGCGTTAAACGTAATCTTTTCCGGTTCCACTTCCAGGGATTTGGAATACCGTTCAAGCATACGTCTACGGGTACGCATCATATTCTGTATCTTCGTAGTCAGGATAGCAAGTGAGAATGGTTTCGGGATGTAATCATCCGCACCCATTTGCAGACCTTCCATCTGGTCTTTGACTTCGCTTTTAGCAGACAGGATAATCACGGGAATATGACAGGTACGGATATTTTGCTTCACATTCTTACACAGTTTGATACCATCCATCACAGGCATCATGACATCAGTTACAATGATGTCAACTTCATTGTCTTTCAGTTTTTCCAAGGCTTCTTCACCATTCCCGGCTTCCAGCGTATTGAAGAGTTCTGCAAGTCCGCTGCTAAGATAATGGCGGATTTCATTATTGTCTTCTACAATAAGAATAGTGCCACGCTTCTTGTCACCGGCTTCGATCGTTTCGTTTTCGACCTTTTCCGTATCAATGAAATACATTTCTTTCGAGTTGGTGGAATATACCTGACCTTCCTCATTCAGAGTGTCATTAGAAGCCAACTCGGAGGATTTATAGGTATTTATGTCTTGTGGCAGATAGACAGAGAAAGTACTGCCTTTACCCTCTTCACTATCCAGTTCGATACGACCATGGTGCAATTCTACCAGACGTTGTACCAGTGAAAGACCGATACCACTTCCTACATGCTCACTCTCTATCTGATAAAAACGTTCGAATATTTTTCCCTGTTTGTTGATAGGAATGCCAATACCGGTATCACTAACTTGCAGTACCAGCCAATTATTTTCCTCTTTTAATGTCACAGTGATACTTTGACCACTTTCCGTATATTTGAAAGCATTTGAAAGCAGGTTATTAACAATCAGTTCCAGATAATTAGGATCAAAAAGTTCCTCTTTATCTTCCAATTCGGAATGGAGAGTATAAGTAATCTTTTTGTGGTGCGCCAGTTTATCATAGAACAAGAAATTATCTTGTATGAGTTGATGTGCATTCTCTTTCTTTACTTTTAACTCGAAAACTCCCAATTCGGCGCGGCGATAATCCATCAATTGATTGACAAGATGTAGTAGGCGATTAGCGTTGCGTTGGATATATTCCAGTTGATTACGAGTCCAGCGGTCACTGATCTTATTGATTATTTCTTGTAGAGGAGCTAAGATAAGAGTCAACGGCGTGCGAAGCTCATGGGAAATATTGATGAAGAAACGCATCTTCATCTGGTTGATTTCTTCTTGATGTTCCTTATCCCTGCGTTCAATCTCCAACTCTGCCTCCATGCTTTTACGCATCCAGAAGAAGCGGAATACGAATGTGACAAAGCCGGCAAAAGTGGCAAGGAACAGTATGACAGCCCACCAGGTCTTGTACCACACGGGCAGAATAACGATTTCCAACATCGTAGGTACAGTGTTCCATTTCCCGTCACTATTAGCAGCTTTTACCAGAAAATGATAAGTGCCTTGCGGCAAGTTGGAATAGGAGACAGCACGTTTGTCTGTCAGATAATACCACTCTTTATCATATCCTTCCAATTTATAAGCGAAAGTATTGTGTTGACCTGAAATATAGTTGGATACCACAAATTCAAGTGTAAAAGCCGTTTGCCATGATTTTAGCGTGATACTTTCTGTTTCATTGATATTCTTAGTCAAGATACCGGTTTCATCATCCGGACGGACTGTTTTGTTAAACAGTTGAAGTTTAGTGATAACTACCGGAGGAGTGTAAGGGTTGTCCAGTAGGAGTTCCGGGCGGAAAGTTGTGATACCGTTGATACCTCCGAAGTACATTTGTCCGTTAGAGGTGCGGCAGAATGAAGAAGTATTAAACTGATTACTTTGCAACCCGTCGGATTCCGTAAAATTGCGGAACTTCTCTGTCTCCGGATTGAAACAGGAGATACCACGGTTGGTGCTTACCCAGAGACGCCCGAAAGTATCTTCCAGGATACCGTAGACCACATTATTGGGTAAACCGTTAGCTGTTGTATATCGTTTGATTTTCTTCTCTTTTTCATTAAAACAGTAGAAACCTTCACGCGTACCTACCCAAATGATGCCATTGGCAGCTTCATAAATGCAATTGGTAAACATCTTTGTTACAGATGATTCCGGAAGGATAGGAGCTTTTTCTATTTCGATCCCTTCCTGCTGAAAGACTGATATACCTTCTTCACCACCGATCCAAAGACGTTTACGAGAATCTCTGAACAGGATTGTGATTCGTTGTGAAGTAAATGGCGTACCGTCTTTTTCTTTATCTATGGTGGTGAAGCTCCGTTTCTCCGGATTAAAACTAACCAGTGCACTTAAAGTTCCTAATAAGATACTACCTTCTTTGTCAGGAAGAATGGCATACACATTTTCATTGACCAACTGGCTATTCAGCTGATTGAAACTTTCCATTTGTCCACTGTTGCGGTGGAGAACAGTCAGACCACCGGCATGTGTTCCTATATATACAAGTGATTTTTGTTCGTCTACATATACGGCTTTGATATTGTTGGAACCAATACCGATTTCCCGTTCGTCTTCCTGCAGGATATAGTGTGTAAACTGTTGTGTCTTTGGATTATATAGATTCAATCCACCATCATTTGTTCCTATCCATAAGTTCTTATTCTTATCTTCGGTAATGCAACTGACTACATTGTCACTTAGAGAATTCTTATATGGAATACGTTGGATATTCTTGAATCTGTTGCGGATCGGATGATAATAGTTTAGTCCTCCGAAATAGGTTCCAAGCCACATTCCGCCCTGCGAATCCATAAAGATACTGCGGACCGAACGCTGTGACAGACTGCCGCTTTCTACCGGACTACTGCTGTAAGAAACGAAAGAATCGTTTCCTTCATGATAAATGTTTAGATCATTGAATGTTCCTATCCATAGGCGATTTTGCGAATCCAATGCCAGAGAACGGATATAATTGGAACTGATACTTTTAGGATTGGAAGAAGAATGATGATAAGCTTTGACTTCTTGTGTTTTCGGGTTAAATAGAAGTAGACCGGCTCCTTCGGTAGCTATCCAGATGCGGGTAGGAGATTGTTGCAAAATGGCTTGAATCTGTTTAGTGCCCGTTATCGGAGTAATTCTTTCCAGTTTCTTTTGAGGAATGGAGTAGCTGTAAAGCCCGTCAACCGGGGTGCCGATATAGATAATATCGCCTTGCCTGTAAAGAGCAGAAGCCACTATCTTATGCATAGCCGTACTAAAAGAATCATCAACGAATCGTGATTCTTTAATATCGAACATAGTCAGACCTTCCTGTGTACTTATGAGCAGTTGTTCCGGTGAGATCTCCGCAATACCGTTGATTTGCAGCTTCTTCCCCTTCTTTTCGTAGAAGAAATTTCTGAACTTATCCTTCTCCTCATCATAATATGACAAACCATCCCGCGTGCCGATCCAAACCCGTCCCTGACTGTCAGTCTTTACGATTCGCGAAATGTCATTAGCGATGCTGTTCGGATCATCTTCATTGTGCTGATAAACTGTAAATGAATACCCATCGTACTTGTTAACTCCGTCATAAGTTGCGAACCACATATTGCCTCGTTGGTCCTGATCGATAGAGAATACAGTACTTTGTGACAATCCTTCATTAATAGAGATATAGGAGAAGTTGATTTGCTCCGGAATATCAGAAAAAGCATAATTAACCCCTGCGCATAGAAAAAGTAGACAGATTGCTATTTTGTTAAGGCTGCTCATTATTAGTTCATAAGATTAATAATGGCATCAAAGATAGTGAAATCTTTGATATACCCCATGAATTGGCTGGAAAACTATACAATCTTTCCGCCCCGCGTCAAATGTCTTTTTTCATAATGAGGTGATTCTCATTGTCGATACGTTGGTAAGATATTTCGTTCATAATGCTTCGTATGAGGAATATTCCCAGACCTCCGATTGGACGTTCCTCCAAAGAAAGTGTAACATCTACTTCATCTACTTGTGTCGGATCAAAAGAGGCTCCCTTGTCCGTTAATAGGAAAACAAGTTGTTTTTCGCTGTAAGTTACTCTTAATAGGATGGTGTGTTGCTCTTGAGTTGGATAGGCGTACATAATAATATTGGCTACGGCCTCTTCCAATGCCAGATTGATATTCATTGTCGTTTCAAATGACAAAGAAAGTTCCTCTCCCAGTTCTTCGATGAAACTGGCTAAAACTGAAATTTCATTTAAATCGTTTGAGATCTTTATTTCTCTTTCCATAATGATATGTGCTTAATTGTTTGTTGTCCCGGGTTCATATTGAATAAGTAAAATAGTCAAGTCATCGCTGGCTTCGGCTTCCTTGACATGCTCTGCTATAGAGTCCACTATACCATTTACAGTGGTACGTACGTCAGACGTGGTATTATCAGACAATGTTTCCAATAATTTCTCGTCTCCATATAGCTCTTTCTCTGTATTTTCAGCTTCTGTCACTCCATCGGTGTAAAGGAACAGTTTACTTCCTTTTTCCAATGTCGTTTCATCTTCGGTATAGGCAAATTCTTCAATGACGCCAACAAATATCTGGGTCTTGAATTCCAAGAAAGAAACCTGTCCGTCCGGACGAATCAGTATGGGAGGATTATGTCCGGCATTACACAGTTTCAGTTTCCCCGTTTCCAAATCGAGGATTCCGACAATAAGCGTGACAAACATGTTGGATTCGTTATTATCAGAAATCGAATTGTTCATATCTGTCACAATCTTGGCCGGTGAAAGCACCTGCTGAGATAAAGTACGGAACAGACTGCGGGTGATTGCCATAAACAGAGAAGCGGGTACGCCTTTTCCTGATACATCCCCGATTAGGAAGTAGAGGCGGTTGCCATCCATATAGAAGTCATAAAGATCTCCGCCTACTTCTTTCGCAGGGTGAAGTATGGCATGCAAATCTACATCACTACGTTCGGGGTAGGGAGGGAATATCTTGGGAAGCATTCCCATTTGTATTTCCCTAGCTATAGAAAGCTCGCTTTCAATCCGTTCTTTGCTGGCAGTCGTGTCTTTTAGTTCAACTACGTAAGTAGATAAAGAGTGCTGCATGAAGATAAGCGAATCGTATAGATCTCTGATTTCATCGTTGGAATGCACTTCTGGTATGGTAACATCAAATCGTCCGGTCGCAATTTCGCGGGCTGACTCGGAGAATTTCTCCAGTGGGCGGACAAGGCGTCGGATGATGCTGTACACAATCAGGAATAGGGCTATCATCCCCACTATAAAAGTGTAGATGATTGTTCGGGATGTACTGTCTAGTTCCTGAAGAATAATCTGGCTTGGACAAACGGTGCATACTGACCATCCAATCTGGGGAATAGTTGTGTAAAATGCATACGAATCTACTCCTTTGTTATCGAAACGCATGGTTCCGGTGTGTCCTGCCAGCATTTCATGTCCGATCTGTTCCTGTGCAAGATTCTCTTTGGCAAAGGCTTCAGAGAATATCGTTTCGTTCATGATCTTATTTCTATCCATGTGAGTCAGGAAACTTCCGTTGCGACTGATTAAATAGGTGTAACTGGAAGGATATGGCTTCAGCAAGCTGATTGTATCAGTGAATTGTGTCAGTGATATATTGGCTGTAAAGACTGCGACTAATTTTCCATCACTGTCAAACAGCGGTTTGGCATAAGTACTCATGATGAAATTTCCCCCTCCGTCATCATAATAAGGTTCGCTCCAGTAAGGTTGTTTAAGCAGTTGGGGGATAAGATACCAGTCCATGCATGGATAGTCATAATTCTGGCTACCCAATACCTGGTAAGTGATCTCGCCATTTATTTCATCTTTGAAAGAAGCATAAGGCATAAAATATTTCCCTTTTTCTTTGTAATAATCGGGGACGAAAGCGATGCCGCTTCCTACAATGAACTGATTGTTTCTAACAACAGATTCAATAATATTATGTAAAGAATCCGGGTGATCTATGTTTTTTTCCAATACCCAAACGGACTGCTCTATGGTAGTCTCTACCGACAATAGCTGACCGCTGATTTCAGTTGCAATGTTACTTAATAGTCCATGAGTACGTTCAATGGCAAAATCCGTTACTTTCTGGTGGCTATAATAATAAAATAACGCTATAATAGTAGCAAAGATAATCAACGTAAAGGAAAGTACGTAGATACTTAGCCGGGTTGCAAAGGAACGGGAAAAAGTGTGTTTCATGAATGAATGTGATTATTTTACGAAATTTTCATAACGAATGTTGCTGGTGTTTTTGATTTGATCTGGCAACAAAATACTAGTTGCCAGATCAAATACTTCTCGGCTTAGCCGATAGGGACGTTGCCCGCTCTTCCTGTTTGTTTGTAGCCGTAAGATCTCATCCAACATTTTACGCTGGTGATATCTGTTGGTTCCTATGTTGTGTTGATGCACTTGTTCCATTATGATATCCAATGTTTGTTCGCGGTGTTCGTTTGCCCATTCCCAGCCACGTATGCTGGCACGGGCCAATTTCTGTACAGCTTGGGGATATTTCTGATAGAATTCTCTGCTAACATAAAGTCCGTCCTCTGGCAAGTTATATCCATAATCTGCGAAATGCATGATATGAATAGAATCAGTCTTTACACCGGCTTCAATTAGTTGTAGAAACTCATTGTAACTTCCTACGAGACAAATATCTACAGCTTTCGATAGGAAAATATTGACTCCTCCATTAAAACGTATCCATTCCACCTGGAGTTGATATTTGTTGGCTATTTGATCCAGTAGTTCTTGACTAAGATGATTCCATACCCCTATTTTCTTATGTTGCAAAGATGAAATACCCTTGAGTGGCGAACGACTGACAAGCATCAGACTGTTTTCCTGTGAGGTTTGCAAGATATTAACTACCTGTGCACCTGCAAAATATTCAGTCAAGGCATACGATAGGTTCATAACTA
>ERZ779992.1165-NODE-1165-length-14977-cov-3.340772_pt1 | contig 14977 bp, 15 predicted proteins | sample MGYA00511934_ERZ779992 | MGnify/ENA primary metagenome ERZ779992 (study PRJEB29588, sample SAMEA2163248) | human gut metagenome | biome: human gut; feature: human-associated habitat; material: faeces | place: Denmark | collected 2008/2010 ...
CAAAAAAATTAGATGTAAACTCATTTATTTACATCTAACAGTATACATGTAATTTTTCGCTCTAATTATTCTTATACATAAAGCATTCTTTATCGTGAGAGTAAATAATTCCTATCGCTTGTAAATAAGAATATATAATTGTACTTCCCACAAATTTCATTCCTCTTTTTTGTAAATCTTTTGACAAATCATCTGATAATTGATTTGTCGTTTTATCTATTTCATAAATAATTACATCATTGGTAAAAGTCTTTAAATAGTTATGGAATGTACCATATTCATTTTGTATTTTCTTAAAAATTTTACTATTATTTATAGTAGCATTTATTTTCAGTTTATTTCTTATAATTTTTTCATTTTTTAATAATTCATGAATTTTTTCATCATTGTAATTACATATCTTCTCTATATCAAAATTATCAAATGCTTTTCTAAAATCCTCCCTTTTATTTAAAACACATTCCCAAGAAAGCCCTGCTTGAAAAGATTCTAGTATTAGCATTTCAAATAAATATTTATCTTCAAAGTTAGATTTACACCATTCTTTATCGTGATATTCTATATATTTTTCATTTTTTAAATTACACCATTTGCACCTTATCATAATGCAGTACCTCGTTTTGGAACATGGTATTTGCTTATATCGTTTCCTTCTAGTTTTAATAATTCTATTTTATTTTTTATTCCTCCACCATATCCTGTCAGACTTCCATTTATTCCAACTACTCTATGGCAAGGAATTATAATGCAAATAGGATTCCAACCAACTGCTCCACCAACTGCTTGTGATGACATTATTTTTATTCCTCTTTTTTCAGCAATTATTTTTGATATATCTTTGTATGTTACCACCTCTCCATATTCAATAGAGTTCATTATATCTGTTACTTCTTGTCTAAACGGTGTTAAGTTTTTTATTTTATATTTCGGTGTAAAATTAGGATTTTTACCACTAAAATAAATATCTAGCCATTTACTTGTTTCTTTAAATATTTCTAAATCTTTTTCCTCGCAGTTTATTATATGTTTAAAAGAATCTCTTGAATCTTCAAACCATAAACCTGTTAAATATTCTCCATCACTATTCATAATCATATTTGAAAAGTTTTCTGGAGTTTGATACATATATTTATAAGTCATTTTATATTTCTCCAATCATCTCTGCAAATTACTATTTATTTAACAACCTACTAATTGAAATTATTTATATGATCTTAAAACTTGAAATTGGTATGAATCATTTTTTTCTATATATCCGATAGAAATACCTTTTCCATTATTTGCTGTTTCTCCAGATGTAGATTTAACTTTTGCTTCTTGTAATAATGAATCGATCTCATTATCGGTAATATTACTATTATTCGCTTTAATTAAATGTTTAATATATGAAATGGCATCTGATTCATATTTGCTAGTTTTATCCACATATAAAAGCGTATAATCTACAATTTCAGTTGATTTATCTCCAGTATATTTTTCTGGAACAACTACTAAATAAATACCATCAATTAATCCATACCAATACTGATTATTATCTTCAGTCAAATAATCAGTTGATGCTGGATTTAGTGAACTACTATCAACTATTTCCGTATTGAATTTTGCTACTAAAACATCAACAGTTTCCTTTTCAACCCATCCATATTTTTCTTGTGTCTCTTGTAATTTTTGTCTCTGATTCTCTAAATCCTTATTTAAGTATAATTTAACACCTAAAGAAATTACTATTGCTAATATAATCATTATCAAACATATTATTATAATTTTTTTATTTTTCATATTTCTACTTCTCCTTATTTTTATAATAGACTAATAAACTTTTTACTATATTTACTAATATCTTTTTTATCCTTAATTTATTACAAAATGTATATTAATTTTTTTAGACATTATCTCATATTTTATGTACTAATAGTAAATATCATCTAATATCTCTCTTAATTTTCTATAATCCTCTTTTGTTACCCCCCATAGGAAGTTTTTCTTCATTTTCATAATATTCAGCCACATCAACTCGTAGGCATTCAAATTCATATTCGGTATACAAATCGTCTTTTAACTGTATACCTAATCTTTTTAGAATATTGAGTGCCCATATATTTTTGGACTCATTAAAAACTGAATACACATTTATTTTTGGGATATTATAATAGTCTTTCTTCATATCCAATAACCTCTTTATTTAAAATTATTAAATAGAATTATATGTTATATATCATATACTATTTATGAATTTTTTTCAACCTCTATACACTTTTAAATGTAAGTTTGCGTGAATTATATTCTTGTCCTTCTTTTTAAGATATTACAGAATCTGTCGAAAAAGTTTTCTCTATGAAATTTGATCTCCATATCTTGCACTAAAATCATTCTTTAGGAGAGGTAGAATAAGGACAATTTTCTATCAATTCTAGTTTTTATTGATATAACAGCCATTTACGAATAATTGTAGGATATTAAATTTGAAAGGATTATTTGAATATGGAAAAATACAATGAAAATGGAAATTTAAAGAAAGAATATTATGATGAAAGCAATGGCTTATGGTATGAATTAAAAGGAGATTACTACTATCCTATGATAGCAATTCCAAAACAAGCGAAAATTATTTTAGGTAAATATGGCAAAGCTAGATTAAATTATATTAAGCAATATAAAAAAGGCTTATATACAGAATTGCTGATGACTGATACGCTAAACAAACATCTTGCTGAAATCGATAAAACTGCTAATGAAAGAATAGATATAATTATTAACGAACTAGCTAAAAAAGATACTATTCCGATACACTATGATGGAAAAATAGAACAACTTGAATGGGTTAGTTTAATGAATAATTATAAACATTGTGCAGAAGAAATTATATATTATGAACTAGTTTTTTGTTAGTTAGTAAAAGGTGGTAGTAAAATTTGATTTTACTACCACCTAAATCATACATTAATATTAATCATAATTCAAATATATTTTATTATATTATATTCTAAAAAAATTTTTAATTAACTTGCAAATTCTCTTATACCATTTTATATTATCTGTTTTTATTAATGATAGTTCTTGATTATTTTCTACAATATCTATAGAATAATTTTTATCCTGATTTCTAAAAATATTATCTGGATTATATAGCTCTCTTTTTTTGTTTTCAATTCTCTGCCTTTCAAGGTTTTGCCATGTAATTATCTTTTCTCTCTGCTCATCTGTCGCCCAATAATCTCTATATAAAATTGCAATAAGACCTTTTGTTATTTTTGATACTTTATTTTCATCTAATGTTTTAGAAGGATTATAAATAAATGTGGAATCTGTAGTCGCATACTTTTCAAACAGTTTTATTTGCTCCTTTGGAATTTTATTATAATCCTCAATTGGAACATACTTTAATATTTCTAATACTTCAATGTATGCTCTTTCGTATTTAAAATCAACCATTATATTTCTCCTATTTAATTTGAACATTATTTGTTTTTGAAATAGCTCTTGACTGTCTTTCTTGTTCAAGTTCTATTTCATCTAAAAGAGTAACATCTTTTTGTTCTTCCAAAGTTTCTTTAGCAAGACTTTGTACAGATTTTGAATAATTTTTTATATATTCTTTTAAAACCTGAACCATTTTTTGATAACCTAATTCGCTCATATTATTTGTAACAAAATTATCATGAGAATATAGCCCTCGTCTTTCGGCTAAATGATTCTCTCCAAAATCCCATATGTAATAAGAATTTCTAAAATCTTCAAAACTTTTTCCTTCAGCTGCTTCAATAAAACTTTTGGCTGCATCTATAAATGAACCTCCATTTTGAAGAATCCAATTTTCTATTCCAACTCCTCCTAAACCGCCTTGAGGAGATTCCCCTCGATTTGGTTTGTATACACCAGCTTGTTTTAAAGTACGTTTTGCTTGAAGAATGTTAGCTACTACATATTTATAATTTTCTGGATTTAGTTTTTGAATAGTTGAAAGCCTATCTTGTAAAGCCATATCTGTTGAATAAGAAACAGTATCTGTTTTCTCTGTAAATGTAATATCTATATCAACATTAGTATCATTATCAATTTCCACTCCTTTTAGTCTAAAATCTCCTGTTCCTGTTAACATCGATGAATTTTCTATTCCTAGCTTTTTTAATAAAGTTTGCTTTAATTCTCCTATTTTTGAAGGATTAGATAATATTAACTTATCTAATCTCATCATAAAATCAAAATCACCATCTCCAGGCTTATTGGTACCTCTACCAGTTGAGCCTGTATCAATAAGTTCAACAAAACCATCTGTTAAATCTCCATCTATTTTCGTTTTAAGTTGTAATCCAAGTTCATTAAGAGATTTTTCTATTATTCCACAAATTTTCATTCTTTTCTGTTGTGTAAGATAGCTACTTTCTTCTATTTGTGAAACTATATCTTCAATATCACTTGTAACTAAATTTTCAGAAAATGTATATTCGTTTTCTCCATAATATGATAAACCTTGCATTTTTGCTCTTATACTATCATATTCTTTTGGTGAAAATATTATTTTTCCTTCCTTATTTGCAACAGGAATGTAGAATCCATTCATTGCAATTTCAAGACCAACTCTTTCATCATAATTATCCATTACAATATAGTTAATTTCACTAGATGAGAAACCTGTCCTTATTCCATAATGTCCTTGTCCTAAAACTCCTGTGTAAAACACTTCTATTTTAGACATATCATTTTCTACATTCAAAGATTCACTATTATTTCTTGTTGTTATAAATCTATCATCATTTTTTAAAACAAAATAAATTGGTCCATATCCATTAGCTGCAGTTCTTCCTATTTTTTCAGCGTTAGTTCCTTCAGATTCCATGATCATTGACACATCTGTATCTAATGGTGTAGCATCACTTGTTGCACTAGCACCTAAAAATTCTTTAGAAACACTTCCATTTTGTAAGATATTTCTTAGATATGTAATACCTCCAATTCCTTTAATAAAGTCACCTCGTTCTAATTTCATTTCTGAATTTGCTGCATTTCTGTTTCTTTCATCAGCTATCTTTATTTTAGAACTTATCCATTCTTTTGCTTGATTAAGAGTATTGATTCCGATAAATCCACAAAACATCCTTATAACTTTATCACCGCAAATTATAATCTAAACTTCCATCTGGAGATAACAATTTAGATAATTCTGAAATGTCTGAAATAGTATCTCCTTTAAGATTAAATGATTTACTTCTTCCTCTATTTTGCATAGTATTATTATAAAGTGTAGATAGAATTTTACTAAAAGTAGTCAATTCTTTTTGTTGTGATTCATCTAGATTTTCATATTGAATTTCTCCATTTTTTATACTTTCATATAATGCATTACCAGTTTCAATATTCTCTAAAAAAGCTTTTAAAGATCTATTATTTGAACCAAAAGATGATTTTATCAAATCTGAAAATATTATTACTTTCTTCTTTATAGTTGAACTCTTTTTTAAAACAGGAGATACCATAGAATTATTAAAGTTAAATCCTTGAAAATCAGGATGCAATATTTCAAAACAAGAATATATTTTACCAACTGTTGGAATATTATTTCTTATAAATACATCTTCAATCTTACTTAAGCTTTCTAAAGGATTATTAGATTTTAATATTTGCGTAGCAAGTTCTTTTCTAAATGTAAATATTTCACTTGAATTTGATAGTGAAAGTCTTGATAAAACTTCGGAAACATATTCTATTTTTTCTACATCAATATTGGTTCCAAATTCCATAATATATTCTTTAAATGCATTTTGCAATTCTACATCTTGTATTTTAGAATATCCTGATATCACTTTCATACGATTGTAATTTGCTGTTTTTAAATTTTCGGAATTATTAAATAATGGAATAATCCAAGACATACTCTCTGAAAAGCCACAGGCAATATTTGTTTTATCAAATATATCAAATAGTTCAGGATTATCACTAAAATCTTTTATTGTAAACTGTCTATTATAAAATTTATCCTTAATATCTTGTGGAACATTTGCTCCTAAGAACAAAGTTGGATTATTATTTTTGAAATGACTAGGGATACTTTCATCATATTTCATGTTTCCATCAATAATATTTTGTAATATTGTTTTATCTATTTCGTCAAACAAATCATCTTTAGAAAAATTTGGATTAAATTTAAAATTTTTCAATTTATTATCTTCAAAAACTTTTTCGATATATTTTCCATATAAAAGCATTACATCAAAGGCACCATCTGAACCAAATATTTGTTTAATACTACTAACTAAATTAACTTGTTCATATCTATGTTCTTCTTTTGCAACGTTTACAGGCATAAATTTAAATAAAACCTCTAAATCAACATTTTTTAAATATTCTCTATATGATGGATTTGACAAAATAAACTCTGATGATATTGTTCTACTATAAAAAGATTCTTGCAATTCTTGAGGAGCGTTTTTACCTAAAAACATTGATGGATATTTTTCAATTAAATTTTTAGGTATATGTTTAGGATAAGCTAAACATTTTTCAATAATAAGTTTTCTTAATGTTTCATGTATTCTGTCTTGAATCTTATCTATGTCGTCATTGATTGTAAATCTTGTTTCATATTGATAACTATCTTCCATTCTTCTATCAAAAACTATGTCTAAAACATCACTATATTCAGTAATAAAACTCATAACGCCATTAAAATCTGTTTTGCTACCAATAAATTTATAAATATTTTCATAATCGTATAATGCATTACTACCTTCAACTTGTATTTGTCTGCTTTTAAAACATGAGCTTAAATCTTTCCCATTTAAATATTGGATATATTCTGGATGTTCTAATAATAATTGAGGAGTAATTGATTTAGTGTAAAAAAGTTTTTGTAATTCTTCTGGCGCTTGTTCTGATATGAATAATTCTGCATTTCTAATTCTAAATTCTCCAGTCATTTCTCTATAATCAGGTGCCTTGTCTGCATAATTCCAATCACTTGGTCCATAAACAATCATTCTTCTCATCGCTTCATAGAATTCATCTTTAGTATATGGCCTGTCAATATAATTTCCGTTTTCGTCTATAACTTTTTTAGTATAAATTGTTCTATTAGGATCATGTTCATTTCCACCATAATGTAAATACATATCATTCATTAGTTTTAACATTTCACAATTGTTTTTAGTAAAGAAATGTCCACATTCATTATCAAAATCAACAACATTTCTTAAACCATAAGTTCCAATAAAGGATAAAACGTCAGAACTTAATAATTCCGAAAATGGAATAGACATATTAAATAAATAATCTTCTGGAAGCTCTTGTAATTCTTTAATTAATTCTTCTGGCAAATAGCCATAATGAAATATCTTTAAATATTCTTCCATTGATGAATACTTAAAAATTTCTCTGTATTGTTCATCTGTTGGCTTAATAGGTGGTCTACTATCTCCATACTCTCTATAAGTATTACTTAATATATCATCTGTAAATTGTTTTAAATAGTTTGATTTTTCTTCATCACTGGAAATATTAGAAAGTTTATTAATAAATGAATAAATATCATTGTTTTCAATTATTAAAGGCGCTAAAGCACCATAATTAGACATAAACTTTTTTAAGTCTTCATCAGAAATATGATTAGTATTATTTTTATCATTTAATAAACAATAACTTAAATCTTTATCTTTAAATAAATCCCAATTACTTATTATTTCTTTCAAACTTACTTTACCATCATTAAAATCGCTTTTTAAATTTCTTGTTCTACTTTCACTGTAATCATATTTTTCATAATCTATTTCAGGAATTTCAAATAATCTATCTTGGTATAGTTCTGCCATTTTTGAAGAATAATCACTTGGTTTGATTTGATCCTTTACTAGCTCATATAAAGCAAGATTAATATCACCAGTTTGAGAATCAATAGACATTAATATATCCCTAAAATTAATATCATTATCATATATTCTTTTATTGATTAATTCCCAATCTAATTCTTTACACTTATCTATACCAAATTTTTCTACAATTCTTCTATCAGACTCTATAATACAGGAAGTTGGTATTTTATCATATAATTGATACTTAATAAATTCATTAAAAGAAAGTCTACAATTATAAACTTTATTTAATATATTTTTAGGGACCTTTAATCTTTTTCCAAATATTTGACTTTTTCTATATTTATAATCCATTTACTATCTCCATATTATTATCATATATTTAAATAAGAAATTTAAATTTCTTATTTAAATATATGTTTTTATCGCTTGTGTAATATAAAACTATACTAATATTTTATTTCTTAATTATCATTTTTACTATAACATAAAAATAATAATTTATCAATAAATTCACACATTTCACACATTTTACTCTTATAATTTATAAAATCATTTCTTCTTTTTAGATTTTTTATCTTCAATTAGTTTCTCATCTTCTACATATTTATAATTTAATGCATTTTCCTTGCTAATAACAGATTTTCCTAATTCTTTTTCTAAATTCTCACGAGTATTTTTCGCTATTCTTCCTCCACGTCTTGCCATTTCTCTATTTTCTTTTAAGCCATAAGGCTTATGTTCTTTAACAAGTTCTCTTGTTGCAATTTCACCTAAATCTGTAAGAGTAACTTCAATATCAGTCATATTATCTCGTAAAGATTCTTTTCTTAAACCTTTATATTCCTTATATTGTGAAGCTTTCATTCCAGACCATTGTTGATAAATTTCGTTTGTAAGTATTCCATATTCATAATTTTTAGTTATTCCACTTTCTTTCCAAACATCAGTTAATTTATGTCTATCTACAACACCAGTTAGTCTTTGTTTAATCCATTTATCATCATATCCGTTTGCTTCTATAATAATCGACAGCTCGATTAACTGCAAGTTCTGGGTCAAAAACTTCATCAATTCTTTCTTTTCCCATTTGCGCAAGCCAAAGTTTGAAAGGTTCTGCATTTTTACTTGGAATTGACTCAATTAACCTCAAAATTCCTTTTGTATCAAGAGCATCTGTTTCACGCATTTTTCCATCATTTGCCAACATTTTCAACTGTACGATATTTTCGTACAGTTGGCTTCCTTCTTCAGTTAGCTTTCTTTTTAAATCTGACCAATATCTTTTTGGTATTTTACTATCAGTTAAAGCACTAATTACATCAACTACACTAAAAAAATATTCTTCTTTTTCAGAATCCCAAACACTTCTTATTTCTTTACCTTCAAACAAGTTTGTAATTGTATCTAATTTATTATTATCCATATATTTAAGTACCTCCTAGTAAAATTTTTGAACTATTGACAATATATTATCATAAATTCAAAAATTTCACAATTAATTTTCAAGATTTTATTGATTTTTGGGGCAATTCGTGATATAGTATGGGTATCATAGAAATATGATACTGAAAAATTGAATATTGATATTCCTCTTTACTTAATTAAGAGGAGCCATTAGAATTAAAAGTGCCCAATGTGTATGTTTTGTTTAAGGGCAATGAATTTAATGAATAATAAGTGCTACAAAATATCATGTTTGATTTGCATAAAACACATTTAAAAGTGAATATCCTTAAAATCTGCTAAATTTTAAGGAAAAACTAAATTGCCAAAAGTGATAATGCTTTAGGTTTATAAAAAAATGCTAAAAATATTTCTTTTAGTATTTAATTTTCACGTAGTATTTGTGTCTGTAGGTAAATCAAACACCTTTAATCATTTATTGATTAAAGTGATAACGAAAAATTATTATGCAGGTATGCTATTAATTTTTCAGTTTGTAGAAAACGAAACTTATTAGTTATTAAATATCTTATGGTAATAAATATATAAGGTTTCGTTTTGATACAAAAAAACGAAGCCTTTTTTGTATAGTTACAATAGCAATCGCTATTGTAACTGATGATATATAAACAATTTATTGGTTATATCTCTCAAGAATAATAAACGAAGATTTATTATTCTTGTATCAAATATCAAATGTAAATTTGGTATTTGATATGCCCTCCGCTAAGGAGCCCACTGACATCTTTGCAGACGATAGTCTGAAAGTGTCATAGTGAGTTACACACTTTGAAAAAGTTGTGTAACTGCTTCGCAGATTTGCCATAGTAGATACTACCTTAAGCAAGGCAGAAATTGATTTTTTGAAAGGCTTTGAAACATACCCTCTCTTGCATACCTGCAGGAAAGGAAACGCACTTATGGGCAAAACAAATTATTCTGTTGCAAGAGTTGTTACTTATACAAAACAAAGTATAGGTAAAGCAGAAAGACACAACGAAAGGAAAAATCAATCTTATTCCAATATGAATGTTGATTTAGAACAAACTAAAAATAATATTCATTACAAAACTTGCGACAAAAGTTACAACGAAAGATTAAAAGAATTAGTTGATACAGGTAAAGTTTCATTAAGAGGATTAAAGGATAATGCTAAAGTATTTGATGAACTGGTATTAGACATCAATTCAGACTATTTTGAAAAACACGGAAGATACGATTTTGCAAAGAGATTTTATGAAGAAGCCTTCCACTTTGCAGAAACAGAATATGGTAAAGATAATATTATATCTGCTGTTATGCACGCAGATGAACAAAATATTGCATTAACTGAAGAATATGGTAAGCCTATATATCACTATCATTTACACGTTATAGCTATTCCTGTTGTGAAAAAGGAAATAAAATATTCTAAAAGAACTAAAGATAAAGCACTTGTTGGAAAAGTTAAAGAAACAATTATGCAAGTTAGTCATAGTAAGAAATGGAAAAGTCAAAAGGCTCTTGATAATGAAGGTATTGAAATTCTAAATGATAAAGGTAAGCCTATTCTAATTAAATCATATAGCCTACTTCAAGATAGATTTTATAAATATATGTCTGATAATGGCTATAAAGATTTTATAAGAGGCGAAAAAGGCTCAACTGCTGAACATTTATCTGATATAGAATTTAAGGCTAAAAAAGAGCGAGAAAAATTAGAAGCAATTACTGATAAGGTAAAACAACAACAAAACAAATTTGCTGAAACTATTTTTGCTACTGAAGATTCTGAAAAGAGAAAAAATCAAGCACAACAAGAATTAAACGAAATAAAGAAGGATATTGATAATTACAAAGGTTATAAGGGCGACATTGATAATATTGATGTAGGAAAATCTAAATTATTTGGTAAAAAGGTTGAACTAGATACAGATGATTATCAAAATCTTGTTAAATATGCTAAAAAAGGCATTGCCTCAGATGTTGAAATTACAAAATTAAAAGAAGAAAATAAGAAATTAAAGCACGATTTTAACGAACTAAAAGAAAAAGCTAGAGATTTTATTCGTGCAATTGCCTATGCTCCAACTAGAGTTGCTGACTTCTTTAAATCTCTATTTAAGGAAGAAGAACAAGAAAAACAAAGTAGGCTAGAACTTGCTGAAAGGCAAAGATTTGAAAAATTATACACTCCAGCTGAAATAAAAATTTTAGAAAATCTTACTGACTACGATAAAGAGTACCTTAATCGTTTTACAGGCGAAACTCGTGAAAGAGTTGAGAAAGGCTTAATTAGAGAATATAAAAAAGAACAGGAATATATAGAAAAATTGAACTCTCCTGAATACAAGAAAAGGAGGGATGATAGAAATGCAAGATAAAATAAGAATTGAACTTACTGAAAAAGAAATTATTTTAATAAATAATTCAGTAGATGAATTTATGCTAAAACTAGATACTGTGACAAAAGATGAAAGATTGGCATATTTCAAAGAAATGTGCCCTGAAAATAATTTGAACTTTGAAAAAGAGATAAACGGAAAGGTATATGAAGTAAATGCCTATTTTAACAATGAATCTAACCTATCTATTCTAAATCAAATATATACAATTCTGGAAAATCAAAATAATTTAGATTAATCCGTTGTTAAAAAAGTCTAAATATGGTATATTAAGTGTACTACAATTATATCGTATTTAGGCTGTCTATCAGAAAGGAGATAATTTATGGGACAGCAAATAAACGATTATGAAAGAATTACTGCTTTATACTGCCGTTTATCAAGAGATGATGAACAATCAGGAGAAAGCAATAGTATAACAAATCAAAAACAAATATTAAGTAAATATGCAGAAAGTAATGGATTTAGAAACACAAAATTTTTCATTGATGATGGATTTAGTGGAACAAGTTTTTCAAGACCAGCATTTATGGAACTTATGGATTTAGCAGAGCAAGGAAAAATTGGAACAATTATAGTTAAGGATCACTCAAGACTTGGAAGAAATAGACTTGTAGTTGGACAACTTCTTGAAGAAGATTTTGTAAGACTTAAAATTAGGTATATTGCCATTATGGATAATATTGATAGTAGTAAAGGCCTAAATGACTTCCTTCCTATTCAAGATTGGTTCAATGAAATGCACGCTAAAAATACTAGTGAAAAAATAAAAGTTGTCTTTACTAATAAAGGTAATCAAGGACTTCCACTAACTACTATTCCACCTTATGGCTATATTAAAGACAAAGACAATAAATACAAATGGCTTGTAGATGAACCTGCTGCAAAAGTTGTAAGACAAATATTTAAGTGGTGTATTGATGGATACGGAACACTTCAAATTGCAAGAATGCTAAAAGAACAACACATAATGACACCATCTGAATATGCCATAGCAACTGGAAAACCTTGTAATCATCAAAAGCCTAAAATTGAAAATGACTGGAAAGAAAGAACTGTTGCTTCAATATTAGAAAGACTTGAATATACTGGTTGCACAATTAATTTTAGAAGTACCACTCGTTCTTTTAAAGACCATAGAAAAGTTAATATTCCAAAAGAACAATGGAAAATATTTGAGAATACTCACGAGCCTATAATTGATGAAAATACTTTCAATATAGTACAACAAATACGAGAAAATAGACAGAGACCTACTAGAACAGGAAGAAAAAGTATATTTCAAGGCAAGGTCTATTGTAATGATTGCAAAGCAAAAATGTATTTCTGCACATTTGCAAATAAGAAAACCAATTGTGATGTATATAGATGTTCAACTTATAAAAATCATTATTATTCAGGCAAATGCACTCCTCATAATATAAGAGACCACCTATTACAACAATTAGTATTAGAAAATTTACGAAGAACTTTAGGTTATGTTAAAAAATTTGAAGATATATTTGTTTTTCAGCAACAACAACTTGAAACTGAACAAAATATACAAGATATAAAATATAAGAAAGATGAAATTAGAAAAGCAAATGCAAGAATTGATGAACTTAATCTATTATTTATACACATTTATGAAGATAATGTAATTGGAAAATTATCAGATGAAAAGTTTAGATTTCTGTCAGCAAATTATGAAAAGGAAGAAAATGAGCTAAAAGCAAAAGTCGAAGAACTTACAAAATATTTAGCAGATAATCAACAGAAAAAGACTGATATTAAACAATTTATTGATAATATTCATAAATATACTGAAATAAAAGAACTTACACCTGAAATTATAAATCAATTCATTGATAAAATAATGATACACGATTTTCACAAAGGTGATGGCAAATATCAACGTAAAATTGATATTTATTATAATGGTGTTGGTATAGTTGGACTTCCAACAACACCAGAAGAAATGGAAGAATTATATCAAAAATATAGAAAACAGAAAGAATTTATAAAAGCATCATAAATACAGCAAAATGGCGACTCCAATAATTGTCCTTATTGGATGTCGCCTTTTAGGGTATACTTCCTCATATATATCATTCATTTTATCAAGTAGCCTATCATTATCAAGCTGTATCTATTGCATATGGCATTAAATTTTCTGTTTCTACACAAGCATATCCAAACATTATGCCTTGATCTCCTGCACCTCCATCATCTACACCTATTGCAATATCGTTACTTTGTTTTGTTATATTTACATTAATTTTACAAGTTTTATAATCCATATTGAATTTAGCACTATCATAACCTACATTCTTCAATACTTCTCTTGTTATACTTTCTATATCTATTGTAGCATTTGTTGTTATTTGACCAGCAATATTAACTTGTCCATTTGATATAAATGTCTCAACAGCTACTCTTGATTCACTATCTTGTTCTAAACAAGCATCTAAAATACTATCAGAAATTAAATCGCATACTTTATCTGGGTGCCCTTCTGTTACACTTTCTGATGTTAAAAAATATCTTTTATAATTCATTTAAATCTTCCTTTCTTTTGCACCACAATCGATTTTGTGGCTTCTAAAACACTAGTATGGGATATTATCCCAATTAAATTCTTTCATTCTGTATTTTTTTACTTCTTTTGTATAAATCATAAATACTTTTTCTTTACTAAATTTTGTAAGATATTTAAAAAAAGATAATAACTCTTGTATTATCTTCTGCTTATATTTAGTTCCTATATCTGAATATTCCAAATATTCATTATCTACATAGATAGATGCAATGCCATCTATCAAAATGCTATATAAAACCTTTTTCTCATAAATACTAAACTCATCAAATTCTTTGATTGCAGTTTTTGTATTATAATTAATAAATAATAATAACAATGAAGATATACTTTTTACAACTTCTTTATCAACAACTTCAAAATCATGTAAATAAATCAAATTATCTGCTAATATATTTACTAGTATTATTTTTGCATCTTCAGACATTTTATTATAATAATTTTTTATTTTTATATTTTCCATCTTTCCTCCTTATATATTTCAAAAAAAACAAAGTACATCAAATGCACTTTGCTCTTTAGAAAGAAACAGTTTTTTAATATTTTTTGACCTAGCCACCACATACCACCTTGTGATTTAAGACCTTTATTTTTTTTAATTTTTTACTATTTTTTATAAATTTTTATTATTTTTTCAAAAACTTTATTTTTAAAAAAGTGAGTGTTATCAACGCTTTCATAGATTACTTAAGACATAGCAACGAAACACATTCAACGTGTGATGTATATGGAAACATATCTACTGGTTGTATCTCTTTTATAATATAGTC
>ERZ779992.1183-NODE-1183-length-14824-cov-2.362110_pt1 | contig 14824 bp, 9 predicted proteins | sample MGYA00511934_ERZ779992 | MGnify/ENA primary metagenome ERZ779992 (study PRJEB29588, sample SAMEA2163248) | human gut metagenome | biome: human gut; feature: human-associated habitat; material: faeces | place: Denmark | collected 2008/2010 ...
TGGAAGCAAGCGTTACAACTAATGGTGTATTGTCTACTCCATGCAAAGCTTTGTTACGCAGAAAGTCACGCTTTTCCTTGTTGGCGGATTGATCTTTCATATAGTCGTATGCCGTCAGCAGGAAACCTCCAGTACCACAAGCCGGATCACAAACCGTTTCGCCCATTTGTGGAGCGATGCAATCTACCATTGCCTTAATCAATGGACGAGGCGTAAAGTATTGCCCGGCTCCGCTCTTCTTATCCTGACCATTCTTCTCCAAAATGCTTTCATAGATAGCACCCTTTACATCTCCATCCATGATGAGCCACTGCTCTTCATCAATCATCGAGATAACCTTTTTGAGATAAACGGGCTTGTCAATCTTGTTTTGGGCTTTGGTATAAATTGTGCCAATTAGGTTTTCTTGTTCGCTGAGCTGCTTTAGCGTATCTTCATACTGCTTGACCAGATCCAATCCGTCAAGAGAGATTAAGTCCATCCACTGATAACCGGTGGGTATAGCTGATTCCTCTCCAAACATTTCTACATTCTCGGCATCCATCTTCAAAAACAGAAGATAGGTCAGTTGGGTGATATAGTCGGTGAAGCCGATGCCTTGTCCGGCAAGGGTTGTTGCCAAATTCCAAACCTTTTTTGTGAGCGACTGCTCTGTTGCGTTATTTGTTGCCATTATATTATGCTGATTTTCTTAAAACTACAAATGTGTAAAGTGAGTGCAAAGCCTCGTCTGCCTTCTGCATATTACCAAAGGCTCGTATCATTTGAGCCGCTTGGGTTGCATCGTCCTCTCGGATGTCTCTAATAGTGCAAGCTCCATTGGATGCAATATAATCTACAATGCGGCTGATTACTTCTCGCTGTTTGTCTGTTATGTTACGTTGCGTTTGTCCCAGCCACAAGTTGAAGTATTGCTTGGAGGTGGTAACCACGCTATCCAATTTTTCAATCTGATGGTAAGCGAAACGAACCAACTGTATGATATTGGTCAGGGCATCACTTTCTTCCTTTGTTGTGGAACGTCTTACAACCGCTGGATTGACTATGGCATAGGAGTTCCAAAGTTGTTTGGACGTAAAATGGTTATTCGCCATTTTGAGTTTATTCTCCAAGTCCTTCAACATTGAATAAGTGATTGGCTCTCCTTCATTATTATATATAATGCGTAAAGCTTCTATCTCGTCACTATGTTCTTTGCAGAACTCCTCGAATGCCTCCGTCGTACTTTTTGCTTCTTCTACGGAGAAACCTTTTGAGATAAGCGTGTCCTCGCCCGGCATCAATGTATTGACAAATCCGGCAGCAAGGATAAGCAAATATCTTCTGGCATCCGCATGATTTGCAAGTGGAGAAACCAATCCTTTGCGTTCGCTATTGGGTTCATTTGCATTTATAAAAGGAGGAAGTGTGTCGTTTTCAAGCGCAGTGTAGATTCTTGCCGACAATTCCTTCATATCACCGTGAGCCAAGTTCTCAAACTCTTTTCGTTGAGAATTATCAGCTCTGTTATAGATTCGGGCAAGTGTTGCTGCAAGCCGTTTCAGATATTCATCGGGGATATAACCATGACTAATCCGTTCCAATAATTCTTTGAGGGTAATGGTCTTTGTCGTAGGCTCATCAGTTGCTGTAGGGACAGTCTTTTCGTGTTCTGTAACACCCACAGCATCCACCAAGTAAAAGCAATCCTTGCTAAAGGCATTTGGAGTAACATTGCGTAGCTGCTCATCTCCGATGGTACGCACGCCACGACCTTTCATCTGAACATAAAGAGATTGGGACTCTACATCACGCATAAACATCACCACCTCCAGCGGTTTTACGTCCGTACCTGTTGCAACCAATGTGCAAGTCACGGCAATACGGAAATCCTTATCGTTTCGGAATTGTCGTATCAGTTCATTGCTATCTCCTGCCGAATAAGTGATTTTCTGAACGAAACGGTCATCAGTACGTCCAAACACTTCTTTCGCTATCTGCACTATGTTGGTGGCATGGGCTTCGTTGAGAGCAAATATCAAAGTCTTGGGCAGATAGTCCATATTTGGTTCACGCTGTGGGTCGTTGAACATCTCGGTATAGACCGCATCACGATAAGTGGAGAGTATTAGTTTGATTTGTGCCGGGTTGATAATGCTTCGGTTCAGTTCTTTATTGGTGTAGGTCTTTGTCTCTTTGTTGCTGATTGTTTTTATCTCTCCTGTATAGCGAGTCTCCTCTTTTACTTTTTCTCCTTCCAATATAGCTCCACCGTTTTCGGTAGCTTCTGTCTTGATGCGATATACACGGCAATCCACATTTACACCGTCCACAATACTCTTTTCCAAAGTATAGTTGACGATACGATTGTTATTGAAGAATGCTATTGTTTCTGGAATAGGGGTTGCCGTCAGTCCCACTAGTTTTGCCGTGTCAAAGTATTCGAGTACCTTGCGCCAGTTTCCATAGATAGAGCGGTGGCACTCATCTATGATAATCATGTCAAAGTAATCGTGGGGCAAATTCGGATTATCAGGCAAGGCGACTTCTTCCGTTAGTTCGTTGTCGTCATCATCATCCGTATCTTCTATGGCTTCTCCTTTCAAGAAAGAGAAAAGGCGTTGTATGGTTGATATAACTACATTGCTATCAGCAGGAATGGAAGCAGAACGAAGACGGTTGACAGTGAATATTGTGTTGAAAGCATCACCGTTTTCAGTCAATCGGAATGTGCCAAACTCTCCTTCAGCTTGTTTTCCAAGATTGTTCCTATCCACAAGGAACAAGATTCTGCGCATAGGAGTGTATGACAACATACGATATGCAGCAAGGCAAGCCGTATATGTTTTACCTGCACCTGTGGCAAGAACCATCAATGCACGATTTTGACCTGTGCGAAAACTTTTCTCCAGTTCTGTAACGGCTTCATATTGGCAATTACGCAACCCTTTTTTGCGCAGAGTAGGTAGTCCGGCAAAATAATCATTTATTCCCAACTTCTTAACCAGTTCGTGCGGTGTGGGTATAGTCATTATTTGGATGAAACAAGCATCCTTTTCGCGAAAATCACAGAAATATAATTCCTTGCCGTTGGAGGTAAAGATAAAGGGTAATGGCTTCTGATACGTTTGGTAGATATTGGGTACACTTTTAGCATATAGTGCAGCTTGCTCACACACTTTTGCCGAGAAAGCGTCCGTTTCTTCACGCTTGGCTTCAAGCACACCAACAGCCTTCCCATTTATAAAAAGGAAATAATCGGCTTCAAGATTACCTTTTAGCAATCCTTCCCTTATGGCTACAGCCGTACAAGTCGGTTCATATTCTTCTCGGTTTATAACTTTCCAACCGGCTTCGGTCAGCCATTGGTCAATTTTAATTCGAGCTTTTTCTTCCGGTGTCATATATTCCTATATTTTTATATTATCAGAAGTTGTAGTGTAAAAATAATTGATAACGACAAACGCTATTGACGTTCGTTTTTGTCCGTTATCAATTCTTTTAAATCCACTTGAAGTATTTCCGCAATCTGCTGTAACGTATCCAAATTGGGCTGGATTCTATTACAAGCATAGGCATTAACCATGCTAAAACTTTTGTCAAGTTGTTTGGCTAGCCATGTCTGCGAGATACCTTTGTCTGTCAAGACTGCCTTTATTCTATTTAGCTTCATTCTTAGATGTAATTTTATTCTGCAAATATAGTGAATTATATTCAATAGTCTGGGTCCTTTTTCGTATTTTTGTAAGTGTCAAAAGAATCTCTAAGCGTATGATGGATAACTTTAAGGAGAAATACGACACACTTGTCAGAAAATACGACAGCCTTCTTGCGGAAAACGAAGAATTGAAATCAATCCTTCGGCAATACGGCATTGCCTATTCTACTACAAACAGAATGGATGAGGAATCAGTATTCTCTTCTATCTCATTTCCTCCTGTATATTTCTCTCTTGATGAGAAAATAGAATTATTCCATAGCTTTTTCAAAGGAAGGGATGATGTATTTGCACGACGATGGTTCAGCAAAACCACAGAAAAAGGTGGCTATCAACCAGTCTGTATCAACGAATGGCGTAGAGGAATATGCGACAAGAAAAAACATAAATGTACGGAATGTCCCAACCGTAATTTTGCGTCATTGACAAACCAAGACATATATCGTCATTTGGAAGGTAAAGACGAAAACGGATGTGATGTTATCGGCCTGTATGTCATCACTCCGGATAATAAATGCTCTTTTCTGTGCGCTGATTTTGATGACAAAAACTGCACTCACGGATATAAGGATGATGTGTTGGCATTCGTTTCTGTTTGTCGAGATTGGAATGTCCCATGTAGCATTGAGCGTTCAAGGTCTGGAAATGGAGCACATGTATGGGTCTTCTTCACTGATGCGATTCCAGCTATTAAAGTGAGACGGTTTGGTAATATCATTCTTACGGAAGCTATGAAGCGGAATGGAAGAATTTCTTTTGATTCATACGACCGTTTCTTTCCAAACCAAGATAGAATACCGGAAGGAGGATTTGGAAATCTAATAGCACTACCATTACAAGGTGGAGCAAGAAAAGTGGGAAACAGCGTTTTTGTTGATGATAAATTTCTTCCATTCAAAGACCAATGGGCATATTTGTACAATGTCAAGAGAATTGACGAATGTGTCGTGGATAGATTGTTGGTTGAACATCAACAAGAGGATTTTGGAGCATTAGCCACATCTTCGGAAGCAAAGCCTTGGGAAATACCTATTGTACAAGAAGTCGCACGGACAGACTTTGATAGTAAACTTAAAATCAACAAATCCGACAATATTTATATCCCATTAAGTTCAATTTCCAGCAAGGTGATTAATCAGTTGAAGCGATTTGCCGCCTTCAAGAATCCTGATTTTTACAGTAAGCAGGCAATGCGTATTTCAACATATAACATTCCACGCATTATCTGTCGCGCTGATTTCAATGATGAGTTTCTTGTTATGCCTCGGGGGTGCGAAGAGGCTATAATAGCCATGTTGTCTTCTCTAAGTATTGATTATGAAATAATTGATAAAACCAACCATGGCAAATCTATTGCGATAGCCTTTAAGGGTAAAGAACGTGATGAGCAGTTAGAAGCCATTAATTCACTTATGCCCCATACAAATGGAGTATTGTCGGCAACAACCGCTTTTGGAAAGACTGTTACAGCGGCAGCATTGATTGCCCAAAGAAAGATAAATACACTTATCTTGGTACATTCTAAAGCATTGCTTATGCAATGGCACGAACGCCTTTCTGAATTTCTTGATATTGATTTCATAGAGGATAACGTACCTAAGAAACGTGGTAGAAAGAAAGTCTTTTCTCCAGTCGGAAGTCTTGATTCAACTTCAAATACATTGCATGGAGTTGTTGATGTGGCTCTTATGCAATCTTGCTTTGAAGATGGTGAAGTCAAGTCTTTTGTACAAGATTACGGAATGGTTATTGTTGATGAATGTCATCATGTATCTTCAATAACTTTTGAAAATGTTCTAAAACACGTTACGGCTCATTATGTTTATGGGCTTACTGCCACTCCAATTCGCAAAGACGGACTACAGCCAATTATTTTTATGCAATGTGGCCCGATTCGATTTTCAGTTGATGCTAAGGCACAGATACAAAAACAATCGTTTCAACGTTATCTTGTGCCGAGGTTTACTTCGTATCGACCCGTTACAGACGACAAACATACATTTACGGCACTCTCACAATCACTTGCGGAATCTGAGATGCGAAATAATCTCATCATAGAAGATGTTCTTAACGCAGTAGCCTCAGGTCGTACACCAATTATACTGACAAGTAGAACTTCTCATGTCGAGTTGATTACGAAAATGCTTGAACCACAAGTAGCTAATGTTATAAAACTTACAGGAGAGGGTACGAGCAAACATAAACGTGAAATTATACAAAAACTACAGGATATTCCACGGGACGCTCCTCTTGTAATAGTCGCTACAGGAAAATATGTAGGAGAGGGCTTTGATTATCCAAGGCTTGATACACTATTTCTTGCTCTTCCTATTTCGTGGAAAGGATTGGTTGCCCAATATGCAGGTCGATTGCATAGAGAGAATGAAGGTAAAACAGATGTTCGCATTTATGATTATATTGACATACACGAACCTGTGTGCGAAAGTATGTATCGTAAACGGCTAAAGGAATATTCAGCCATTGGTTATCGTGTTCTTACGAAAGAAGTATCGACTTTATTTGATGCGACTGAGGACTTGCATTTATCATCGTGTGAAGGGCAAATCTTCAATGGGAATACGTTCCGTTATCCCATTGTTCAAGAATTGAAAAGCTCAAATCAATCTGTTGTAATATCATCTCCAAGACTTTACCGTGTAGAGCGGAACGCGCTTATAAAAAACTTGCTTGAACTTCAGGCAAATGGTATTGATGTTGCTATTTTTACAACAACCGAGAACGAACAAACCGAGTATCTAAAGAATCAAGGGTTATTCATAAGGATTGTTCCAAAACTATCGTTATGCGCCTGTATCATTGATAAAACGGCCATCTGGTATGGTAGTGTTAATGTTCTTGGATATTCAACAGAAGAAGACAGTATCATTAAAATTTCAGATACCAAACTAGCAAACGAACTATTGAATGTCATATATGATAAGGGGTTGGCCTAATCTTATTATGCGAAACATGCATAAATTTAATTTTGCTAATGGGTCTGCACATTGTACTTTGCCAAAATATTTTCGTCTATTTCAATCTTATGCCGTCCTGTGGTTGTACGCAGATTCTTTCTAACAGTATCAAATGTGGAATTGGCAAACCACTCTGCAAATGTCGCCATTACAAATGATGTAGTCATATCTCTACCTATATTATATTGAAAAGCGATATTCCAAGCAAAGTTCTTCAACGAGATTTGAGTGAGGGACGTGCGCTTCTTGATATGAATTTCGGTTGCAGAAAGCACTTGACGGTTAATTGCAAAATAGCGGACAGATTCGCATATTTGGTAAATCTCTATTTCCTCCAAATCAAACCGTTTAAATGTATCTCGTGTGTATCTCAGGATAGCATTCAATTTTTCATCTTCTTCTCTTTCTTTTTGCCATTGGTATTGTTGTTGCTCACGTTGGTATTCATAATGAAATAGCTCCAGTCGCTTTTTCTGGACTTCTTCATTGTTTGAGGTAGGTGAATACGCTAAAGGCTGTGTCTTTTTACTCACACACTTTTTGACAGATATTAGCAATGATGGAGGAATTGCATCAACAAGATACCTTGCTAAGATAATGCAAAGATGGTGTAGTAGTTTTTGTATGACATATCCGATGACCATAACTAATGGAATCAAACTCATTCGTATTCCAAGCATATTGCATACTTGAAACGCTATCATTGAAGCTAATAGCACCATAGTAACCTCGATTATCAGAGAGTGAAGTATATCTTGTTTTTGCTTCATACCTATTATTGTTTATTTTCCCTATGCAAAGGTACAATAGATTTTCATAAAAAACGATAGACAAATCGTAGGTGTATTTTTGCAATCACATAGTAATCAGTGATTTTTGAAAGCAAAACCATAACAAGAGAAAATATCCAAGACTATTTGAAAACAAGAGAAAACAGAAATCACACAAAATAGCATAGTTAAACTAAGTTAAAGTTTTCCTGTGGCGGTTTTTCTGCTTTTTCTAAGGCTTAAATATGTAGTAACTGGAGCAAAGTAATCATATCTGTACCAAGCAATATATAATGTATTGATATTCAGTAATGATTATCTTTGAGGAAGTGAAGTAAGTTGCAACAAACAACGATAATGAAAAAATAATCTGTGTAGTAGTTACACAGATTATTTTTTTTAACGTCCTCTTCCTTCATTCCATTATCCCCAATAATCCAAAATTCAGACTCTAAATTCTACTCACACACGAAAGCTAAGGATAATAAAGGGTGATTAATTCTCGAACCTTTAAGACATAGGTTCAGCCTCCCTATCCATTGTTATATTCCTCGTTTTCTTATCAATATTTTTCAATTCGAAAAAATACAGGGAAAGCGTTCAAAATGAATTTACCCTCTCTCCTAAAAAATTACCGGGCCTATTTGCTTTTTGCAATAGACCCGGTAACATTATATTAGATTCTATACTTCCCAATTACAGGAGGTACTGCGAACTGATAGACTTATTCTCGTAGACCCGACGAATAGTATCGGCAAACAAGTCAGCGATACTGAGGATATGTACCTTATCGCATTTTTTGGTGTAAGGAATACTATCCGTGAAAATCAATTCGGTCATAGAAGAGTTTTGAACCCGTTCGCTGGCAGGGTCGCTCATCACGGCATGAGAAGCTATGGCACGTACCGAAAGAGCTCCTCTGCTCATCATTAAATCGGCTGCTTTGGTTATCGTCCCGGCCGTATCGACCATATCGTCTACCAAAATGACATTCTTTCCTTCTACATCTCCTATCACGGTCATGCTTTCTACCACATTGGCCTTAGCCCGTTGTTTATGGCATAAAACCAAAGGCACACCCAAGTATTTGGCATAAGTACTGGCTCGTTTGGAACCACCCACATCGGGGGTAGCAACCACCATATCTTTCAATTTCAAAGACTGAATATAGGGAATAAATACAGACGAAGCATACAAGTGGTCTACCGGAACATCGAAGAAACCTTGTATTTGATCGGCATGCAAGTCCATCGTTATAAGGCGATTGATACCTGCAACGCTCAATATATCGGCCAACAATTTCGCAGCAATGGAAACACGTGGCTTATCCTTGCGATCTTGGCGAGCCCACCCGAAATAAGGAACAACAGCTACAATCGACTTGGCAGAAGCTCGTTTGGCAGCATCGATCATTAATAACAATTCCATCAGATTGTCGGAATTGGGAAATGTCGATTGCACTAAATAGACTTGACAACCACGGATCGACTCTTCGAAAGAAACGGCAAATTCTCCATCGGCAAAATGCTGAATGTTCATTTGACCTAACTCACAACCCAGACTATTACAAATTTTCTCAGCGAGATACCTTGAATTGGTTCCCGAAAATACCTTGAAAGGAGGTGTTTGACTCATGATTTTTGTGTGTAAAACAGAGATTATTAATTGTACGGCAAAGGTACAATTTCTATTTCAAAATTTTCCTGTACTTTTTTATTTTTTCTGTATCTCTTTGGAAAAATTTTTTAACTCTATTTTCCAAACCGCAGCTCCATACCCCGAAAGGGCGCAAGCAAACGGTATTTCGGGACTCAACTCCTTCATCTCTTTATCTCCTCCAATCAGTTCTAATGCCTCGTATTTACCCGGAACTATTTTCATCGTTTCGAATGCATGATCGGGGATATTGATCTTCACATTCGCCTGCCGGTCATCGAAATTAACAACAATAACTAATAACTCATTTCCATATTTACGAAGGAATGCATATTGCCGATGCGGATTAAAACATGGATTTTCCCCATTGACATACATCAAATCAAAGAAATCGCCATGAACAATAGCCGATTCCAAACGACTGATATTAAGAACCGTTTTATACAGATTTCGTAGTTTTTTCTGCTTTGCTGACAATTTAGATACCGAGCAACGCCCGCTATCGTACCACTGTCTAACCGTGGGCACACTCCAATAGTCGAATATCGTCGTACGACCATCTTTTCCACTGAATCCCTCGGCATCCTCTGCACGCTCACCCAATTCCTGTCCGAAGTATATCATCATAGGTCCTGTATTCATCATCGACGAAACGACCAATGCAGGGAGGACTTTATCGGCATCACCGGCAAACTGGTCGGAAGCGAAGCGCTGTTCGTCATGATTTTCGAGAAAATTCAACATTTTTCCTCCTATTCCATCGACAGACTGCCAACAATAAGTGAGCTGCGCAGCCGATACCTGATGACACAATACCCCTCTCAATTTATCGTATAACCCAACTTTGTCATATAGATAATCGAATTTACCTTTCTCGATATAAACCCGATACAACGCCTGATCATAAATCTCTGCAATGAATATAACCGAGGGATAATTTCCTTTCACTTTCGAAATAGCCCAATTCCAAAACTCGACAGGAACCATGTGGGCCATATCGCAACGAAAAGCATCAACACCTTTCCCACACCAGAATAGGAGAATATCGAGCATTTTGTACCATGTATCGGGTATAGGGTCGAAGTGACAACGGCCACCTCCTGTATAATCCACTCCATAGTTCAGCTTCACCGTTTCATACCAGTCATATTCTCCCGGGAAAGCCCCGAAACAATCATTTCCGGTTGCCTTCGCAGGATATTCGAAATAGCGATCCTCTCCTTCACCTATGTAAAATTGCGGCGTAAATGCCTGCCGAGGTATGTAATAAAAATTATTGGAAGGAGAAAAATGCATCTCCTTGTTGTCATGAGCACCCAAATCTTCGACACCTTCTGGCACATTATCAGAATGATATTGACGAGCCACATGATTCGGCACGAAATCAAGTACTACTTTCAATCCGACTTCATGTGTACGGGTTACCAACGCCTCGAATTCTTGCATACGTGTCGATGGATCTTCGGCCAAATCGGGGTCTATATCATAATAGTCTTTGATAGCATAAGGCGACCCGGCTTCACCCTTAACCACATATTTATTATCCTTTCGAATCCCATATTTCGAATAGTCTGTCTTGGTAGCGTGTTCTATAACCCCCGTATACCAAATATAGTTCGCACCCAACTTTTTTATCTCCCGTAAGACTTTCGAGGTAAAATGGTTTAACTTCCCGGCTCCATTCTGCACATAAGTACCATTAGGGACACATGTATCGCACATATTAGAGAACAATCGGGGGAGAACCTGATAGATGACTATTTTCTCATCGGACATATCGCGCGTTTTTTATTTATTCAATTCATTTATTTTGGAAGCATGTTTTCCTGTAAAAAGTTTCAATGTCTGCTGATAGCCGACATTAGCGATATCACGCAAAGCATGAATATCAAATACGGCATATCGTGCAGCCTCTTTCATAGGAATAAAAAGATCGCACAATTTCACATCTTCGATCACATTGCTTTTAGACATGAAGCTATATGAACGAACCGCTATATCCAATATCGATTGCTTATATTGCTTATTAACTAACGGGCTCACATTGATACCTATAACGACATCGCACTCGGGACGAATGGGGTAAACCGGCAAATTACGCAAGACACCTCCATCGACATAATGCGTACCATCGATAAGAACCGGAGGAAATATAATGGGAATACTACACGAAGCCGTTACCCGTTCGGCAATCTCTCCCGATCGCCATGCTACATACTTTCCATGATCAAGGTCGGTAGCCGTAACGACAACCGGGATAGACAAATCCTCGATATTGACTGCTCGCAACGACTTTTGCAAGAAATGTTTAAACCGATCTATTTTAAAAAAGCAGGAACGGGGCAAAGTTATTTCGGCCAAATCATTGAAAGACAAACCTGAAAAAAGGTCTAAGATTTCATCGGGTGAATAGCCGTCGGCATAAAGTACCGCAATAACAGCTCCTGCGCTCGTACCGGATATTATATCCGGCCGAATCCCCAATTCTTCCATTGCTTTCAATGCCCCTACATGGGCAAAACCTTTGGCTCCTCCCCCGCTCAACGTCAAGCCTACACGATAGGGGCGAACTTCTACCGGCAGATTCTCTCTTTCTCTTGCCATTTTCATTTTCGTTTACTGTGCGAAGATAGCATTTTTCAATAAAGCCACAATATATTATGTAGCAAACCATTTATAAATAATGCTTTAAAAATATGTCGGGGAACTTAAATCAAAGCGTACGACGAACTATCACCAATACACCGCCTATCGTCTCATTAATGAAAAGTTCCCCCAAAGCGCGCATACCGGCAAACAAAAAAAGAAATACTACCCGGGAGTTTTTTTCAAAACAGCTCCTAAAAAACGAAGATTTGTTCACCATTATGCTTTCGTTTGTATTATCTTTGTTTCTTGAACAGAAACAAGAGGATATGTCCATGACAATCAACGACGATATAAAACAGGCTTGCGAGGTCATGCAGCGGGGGGGAATCATTTTATATCCCACCGACACAATATGGGGTATCGGTTGCGATGCTACCAATGCAGAAGCGGTACAACGAGTTTATAAAATCAAACAGAGAGCCGACAGCAAAGCCCTTATTATACTTACAGACAGTGAAGCGAAAGTGGAATATTATGTTTCGGAAGTACCCGAAACGGCGTGGCAACTACTCGATGTGGCCGTAAAGCCTCTTACCCTCATCTATCCCGGAGCACGCAACCTTGCAACGAATTTGCTCGCCGATGACGGAAGCATAGCCATACGCATCACAAAAGAACCGTTCTCACAACGATTGTGCCGACAGTTCAGAAAAGCTATCGTATCAACCTCGGCCAATATCAGCGGGAATGCGGCTCCCCATAACTTTTCCGAAATATCGGACGAAATAAAAAATGCCGTCGATTATATCGTAACGGCACGCAGAGACGAAATAAAAGAGTCCCTCCCGTCGAGTATCATCAAACTCGAAGCCGACGGAACTATCAAGATTATACGAGAGTGATCAACGGTAAACGACAAATACGGAGATACGTACTGGGGGATTACCTTACATCGAATGTATCGTGGTTCCTTTTCAATATTGTCCGTTTCCATTTTCCGGGAATTGCAGCGGGCGAATCATTGAAAATGTATTTGCTTTCGCCTCGTGTCATAGAAGGACAAATACTTTTCCCGCTGTTAATGATGTGCGTTTATTATTTGTCGGGATATTACAACCAGCCTTTTTTCAAATCTCGCATTCAAGAATTAATACAGACATTGGGATCTGTATTGGTCAATACACTGTTTATATTTTTTATTGCCCTCATCAACGATGTTCTACGAATAAGAATAGACAATTACGAATTGCTACTTGCTTTATATGCTTTACAATTTGTCTGTGTATATACAGGGCGGGCCATTGTCACAGGAAATGCCACATCTATGATTCACCGCCGAAAATGGCAATTCAACACGCTTATCATCGGTTGCGGTCCCAAAGCAATCAAGCAAATGAAAGAACTCGAAGAACCCAGACAATCGCTCGGTTATCATATCGTCGGATTCATTCGGGTCAACCACGAAACGCCTGCCCCGGAAGCCGAAGGAAGGACATACCCGATAAAACAATTATCCTCGCTGTGTAAACAAAAGAACATTCAAGAGCTTGTCGTTGCCCCGGAAGAAAACGATTTAGCAGAGCTTCATAAACTTATCAATACACTATATCCACTCAACTTACCCATAAAATTGGGGACAGACGAGTTTAACATTATCTCTTCGAGAGTAAGACTAACCAACATCTATGGGGCTCCGCTCATCGACATGAGTAATTGCGCCATCTCCGAGGGAGAAAAGAATATGAAACGAGTAATCGATATCTTTGTTTCTTTTATCGCATTGATCTTACTTTCTCCTTTGTTTCTACTCTTAGCCATACTAATTAAAAAAGACTCGAACGGTCCTATATTTTACAAACAAGAGCGCATAGGTTACAGGCACAGACCGTTCAAAATTTACAAATTCCGAACGATGAAAGCCCATGCAGAAACCGGAATCCCTTTGTTATCGGAAGAAAACGACAAGCGGGTTACTAAAATAGGGAAAGTATTACGGAAATACAGATTGGACGAATTACCACAGTTTTGGAATGTATTGAAAGGAGACATGTCTCTCGTAGGTCCGAGGCCCGAACGGGAATACTTTATCCGTCAAATCGTCGAACGAGCTCCTTATTACGTATTATTGCATCAGATACGCCCCGGAATCACATCGTGGGGAATGGTAAAATACGGATATGCTCGAAACGTCGATGAAATGATAGCCCGGTTGAAATACGATATTCTTTACTTGGAAAATATGTCTTTGCTGGTAGACCTCAAAATTATCATCTACACCATCAGAACCGTTATTACAGGAAAAGGAGTATAAATAAACATATATGATTGAAGACGAAGATATAGAAATAGAAGATACCCAAAGGGAAGATAGGCACGATTTGATGATGCGGCTGTTGATGTGGAGGGAAAAACACATCAATGAACACAAAGGGTTTCTGGCAGGAATTATACAGCGCCCAATTTGTGTGCTTCTCGAAAAAGGGTTTGCTGGCAGCGTAAATTGCGCCGTATGCGATAGAATGCATGCCATGTTCCGCGCATTTTTCAATCTTGTCCTTCACGGTTTTGCGAGAGATTGGCTTACCCATCATGTCTGTGTAGAATTCCTGATCTGTAACCAGGTGATCATGCCGGTAAGACCAGTCATAGTACTGCACCATATTGATATGACATTTATTCAGCCATTCAACAGCACCGTTATCTGCGTCGTCCTGCGTGAAATCGCTCAAAAAGCCGTAGCGGAGAGACCGTTTGGGGTTTTCGACAACATCAAAAGCTGTTTCCAGAAGAATACGTGTGTTACCTGTGCATACCGTTACCGAAGCACCGTAACCAGCAAAAGTGGTATCATATTTTCCAACAGAAATGAGTATATTACCGGTAAAATCAGCAACTTTTTGCCTGTAGACTAAATCATTCAAATGGTATATAGACACCTCCGCGTATTCACAGATGTGTCCATCCGTATCAAGGCGAAGCTCAACTTCTTCACCGGACAGAAACTGCGCTTTTACAGGATATAAATCCATTCAATTCACCTTATCCTTTCACCGCGCCGTCTGAAAGTCCCTGGATAAACTGCTTCTGGAAAATCAGGAAGATGATCACTACGGGGATAATGGCGATGGGTGCCGTTG
>ERZ779992.1194-NODE-1194-length-14727-cov-1.683274_pt1 | contig 14727 bp, 13 predicted proteins | sample MGYA00511934_ERZ779992 | MGnify/ENA primary metagenome ERZ779992 (study PRJEB29588, sample SAMEA2163248) | human gut metagenome | biome: human gut; feature: human-associated habitat; material: faeces | place: Denmark | collected 2008/2010 ...
TGGCTGGGGAGTGGCGGGAGCTGCTATTGCTACTGTCTTTTCGCAAGGATTGTCGGCTGTTCTCTGCTACATTTATATGTACCGGAAGTTTGAAATATTGCAAGGTACTCCGAAAGAACGCCGGTTCCAGTCGAAACTGGCTAAGACACTGCTTTACATTGGTGTGCCTATGGGATTGCAGTTTTCTATCACGGCTATCGGCAGCATCATGCTTCAGAGTGCGAATAATGCATTGGGAACGGCGTGTGTGGCAGCTTTTACGTCTGCTATGCGCATCAAGATGTTCTTTATCTGCACGTTCGAGAGTCTGGGAATTGCGATGGCTACGTATAGCGGACAGAATTATGGGGCAGGAAAACCGGAGCGTGTCTGGTTGGGAATTAAGGCGAGTGCTTTGATGATGATCGTTTATGCGGCATTTACGTTCGTTCTTCTGATGGTGGGAGCCAAATATTTTGCATTGATCTTTGTTGATCCGTCGGAAACGGAAATTCTGTTGGATACCGAGTTATTCCTGCATATCTCCTGTATGTTCTTCCCGATGCTTGGATTGTTGTGTATCCTGCGCTACACGATTCAGGGAGTGGGATATACCAATCTTGCCATGTTTTCGGGAGTGGCGGAGATGATTGCGCGTATCCTTGTCAGCATTTACGCTGTGCCTGCATTCGGCTTTATTGCTGTCTGCTACGGTGATCCGATGGCTTGGATAGCGGCAGACTTATTCCTCGTGCCGGCCTTTATCTATGTTTATCGCAGGTTGAAGAAGCAGGTATTTACGAATAGTCAGGTTACGCAAACGGTGGCATGATTGCCGGTGTGTGGCTTGCGTAACCCGACTTGCAGTTTGCATAACCCGGTTTGTGGCTTGCGTAACCTGGTTTGCTTTGATTTTATTTCGGATATTTTAATCTTGTACAGGGTATAGCGGGTTTCCGCTTTCGTCTACCTCTGTCCATTCTTTCACACTGACATTGGCGAATGAGATGGAGTTTTCATTGATAACTGCCCGGAAAAGGTATGAATTTCCGGCTGACAGGAGGTTGTTGGGTGGAGTGAGCGGAGTGGTGTAGGTACGTGAAAAGCTTTCTCCGTTTACCATCAGCTCCAGTGTCAAAGTCATGGGAGAGGAGCTCTTTACGGGTAACATGATATATTGTACGGTGAAGTCGTTGATTCCCATATCGGCTGCTTTGTCATAGCTGACTTCCGAAGTGATGATACCTGTTGACAAATCCATGATTGCGCCCGGTTTCGGTGGGGTGATGGTAGCGGAAAGTATCTTGTTTAAAGTGATATTTTCTCCTCCGGCGATCGCTACAACTACTTGCGTGGCTGCGTGTTGGTAGGTTATGGGGATATTTATCTGTGAACTGGCGATGTCCTGATGAACTGCGTGCCACCAAAGATAATCTACTCCGTTGGATAAAGGTTCGGATAGTCCGTTGGTGAAAGTAGGCGCCGGGCTGGTGGAATTGCATGATACGGCATAAAAGCTATAGATAGCATTGCTCAAATACATTTTATATCCTAGATTTCCTGTCAGTACACCGGGGGAGGAGGTGACATAGTTGCCTTGAGCAACGGGAGCGCCTGTGATATTGTTCGATGTGTTGGCTGTATAGGCACACAACCAGCTTTGAAGTCCTTTTCCCATGGGGGACATTGCTCGTGTGATGTTTCGTCCTTCTACGGAAGCACTGAAAGTAATCAACGCATTCTCTTTGGCCGGATTACCGTTGTTGTCATCATTGCCGGAGCCGGATGAGCCTCCGTTGTTTTCTTCGTCAGGATAGTTGATGTAGATATTGTTTTTGGAGCAGGCTCCCAGTAGCAGCATTGCTAAAGCAGATACGGCTAAATACTTTGTAATGCGGAATTTGATGTCCATAGTCAGGTTCTTTTTGAAAATTAGTAATTACCCCTATATACATTTCAAAAAGAATTTGGTTCATGGCTTAATCATATTTTTTTATGGAAATCGGCCTCTTTCTGTATGCAGAGAATGTCTCCGTATATGGGATGGCGGAACTCTATATATTCGGCATGGAGGTATAGTCTGTCTGCTTTCTTTCCGTAGAGTTCGTCTCCAAGTATGGGGCATCCCAAGCCTTCCGGATGGGCGGCGTGTACTCTTAACTGATGTGTGCGTCCGGTCAATGGATAGAAGATAATCCGGGTGTATTTTCTTGACTCATTGATACTCCGTTCTGATTCATCAATCCTGTTTGATTCGTTGAAAGTGTTTTCAGATTCACTGGTAATTCTTTCAGACTCACTGATGATCTGATATTCTGTAATCGCTTCTTTCCCGTGTTCGCTACTAACCATTTGCCGAGGACGGTCGAGAGGATTCAGACAAAGAGGGAGTTCGATTCTTCCTGTATTTCCTGTTCTTTCTGCTTTTGCTGTTTTTTTCGTTAATACAGTTTCCTTTGCTATTAATATAGCTTTCTCTGCTATTGGCTTTGTCTCTTTCTCTTTCTCTTTCTCTTTCTCTGTTTTTATTATCGCCCCATCCAGCACAGCCACATAGCGTTTCTTAATACTTCTGTTTGCAAATTGCGCCTGTAAATCCTGATGTACCTCTTTTGTTTTGGCAACGAGCAATAATCCTGAAGTAGCCATATCGAGCCGATGTACAATCATGGGACCGGTAGCTTCGGGATATTTTTTCTTCAAACGATGATAGACTGAATCTCTGTCCTCCGCTTTTCCCGGAACGGACAACATCCCTGCCGGTTTATTGACTACCAGCAACCATTCATCTTCAAACACGATTTCCAGTTCTTCCTCTTCATGAACAGGATTCAGCAGTGGATTTTCGTCTACCTCCAATCCTTGCAACATGTGTTGCAGAATCGGTTCGCACTTCCCTGTGCAGGAAGGATAATAATATCCGTGATGCCGGATTTCGTTTTTAGGAGAGTCGCCCCACCAGAATTCAGCCATAGCCAATGGCTTTAATTGATGAAGATACGCATATTGCAATAACTTAGGCAAAGCACATTCACCCGCACCGGCAGGAGGAACTTTCTGAACCGTTTGCTCGAAAATAGTATATAAATCTTTCACCTCTCCTTGGGCATTTAGCATCCGGAATTGCTCGAATAACTTTCTTTGTAAAGCTGCTGAACGTTCTTTTCGTTCGGTTTTCAATCGCTCTATTTCAATATCGAAGTGCCTGACTTCCGTTTCGAGCTCTTCCAATCGTTTCTTCCATTCCTTTTCCAGTCGTTTGTATTCCGCTTTTTGGTATTGGCTTTCCCGAATCAGGGAGGCTTGTTCTTCTTCGGAAAGCTCCGGAGATGACTGGCGGCGAATCTCTCTCGCCTCCTTTGCCATTTTAAGCTCCGCTTTTGCTTGATTCAAAACAGCTTTAGCCTGTTCCGTTTCTATCTTCCATTTCTCTTTTGAATCGAGATAAGAACTACTGTTTTCCAGTTCACGAATACGGATATTAATGGCAGAAATCTGTTCTTCTTCGATTTTGAAGAATCCCTCTGGTTGTAATAGGTCATAAACAGGAGGAACGAAATAAGGATGCAGATTCTTTCCGGCCAGATTGCCGGAGAAAGCTGCAAGATAACCAATCTGATTTTCTTCGTTGTTTGTTATTCCGTTGTCCGTTTGCACAATCAACACTCCAAACATCTTTCCGGAAGCCAATTCCTCTTGCCATTCTTTCCGGCTTGCAATATATTCTTTCACTTCTTCCGCAGCCAACACACACAATGGATGAGGTGTATAATGGAAAGGATAAGTGAATTTCTCCGGCAACGCAAGGTGAGAAACGGGTTTCTTGAAAAAATGTATCATCGGTTTATATATATGAATGAATGTGATTACCTTTGCAAAAGTAACGTAAATCCGCGAATTTTATTCTATATTTGTTTGAGAGTTTGAGTGAGATAACGTGGACGTTTGAATGAAATTGTATGGATAGGATAGAAGAAAAAACAAAATTTGCCTTTCTTGGTAACAGTCACATGGCTTTTTGGGCGCTAGATATCTATTTCCCACAATGGGAATGTCTGAACTATGGTGCTCCCGGTGAAGGGCTGGCCTATGTGGAGTCTTTTGCGGTAGACACTTCCGATTGCCAGGTCGTCGTTCAATTCGGAACCAATGATATTTATCAGTTGAACGATGAAAATATAGATGAATATGTAGAGCGTTATGTAAAAGCGGTTCTTGCCGTCCCTTCACTGAAAACATATCTTTTCTGTATTTTTCCGCGTAATGATTACGATGATTACAGTACGGCTGTGAATAAATTTATCCAGATCCTTAACCGGAAGATACACGAAAAATTGCAGGGAACAGATATTGTCTATCTGGACGTATTCAATCGTTTATTGCAGGATGGCAGGCTGAATCCGGAGTTGACTCTCGACGATTTACATTTGAATGGTAAGGGGTACAGTATTCTGACAGAAGCACTGAAACAGGCTTCCAGTTTGTAAAACATACCTAAATACTTCATTCCTTGCTTTTATTTATAAATTTGGTGGCATATCAGTTTATTTTTCCTATTTTTGTCCCCAATTTAATAGTAAATAACCCCCATAAAAATGATAAGACTTATGGAAAAAGTAATTATCAATTCGTACGAAGAATTCGAAAAACTAGTAGGCCAACAGATAGGTGTTTCCGATTATGTGGAACTCTCGCAGGAACGTATCAATCTTTTTGCTGATGCAACGCTGGATCATCAATGGATTCATGTAGATACGGAACGTGCGAAAGTAGATAGCCCTTATCATAGCACGATTGCTCATGGCTACCTGACATTGTCTATGCTTCCTTATTTGTGGAATCAGATTATCCAGGTGAATAACCTGAAAATGATGATTAACTACGGTATGGACAAAATGAAATTCGGTCAGGCTGTATTGTCAGGACAGAGCATCCGTCTGGTGACTACTTTGCACTCGCTGACTAATCTGCGTGGTGTGGCAAAAGCGGAAATCAAGTTTGCTATCGAAATAAAAGACCAACCAAAGAAGGCGCTGGAAGGAATTGCTGTATTCCTTTATTATTTCAATTAATGGCAAGCTGTTAAAGAAACAGATTTTATCCCCGGAAATGATCGAAATACGTCTCAAAAGTTAGATACAAAAACTTTTGGGATGTGCTTCAGATGGATCGTTTCCGGGGATAATTTTATCCTTTTACTCCCATAAATCTGAACGGCTGTGCCGGTTTAAACTCTTTCGTTGCATTTCCATGATAAGTTTCACCGTTTGCGATAGATAATTTGAGTACCGGAGCTCCTTCCGACAAGTCTGTTTCCCGTAAGTTTACCCAGAATGTATTAGGTGTCAGACTTGATTCGAAGAAGTAGAGCAAATTCTTACTATCCGATACCGTTCTCCATTGTGTGGTGGAAATTTCTGGAAATTCGGGAGTGGATATGCCATAAGGAACAGAAGTATTACGGATAACGCTGAATACGCTTGCTATGGCTATTCTCACATCATCTGTTTGGGGCAGGGCATTGATATAAAAACTGGCTCTTGCAAAACGGTCGGACGGACGGTTGGTTCCGGGCAGGAAGCTCAATCCTCCTATTGATTTCCAGTATTCGTTTAGTGCCAGTTGCTTGTTGTAGGTAGGGGAGTTGGTCATTACTTTGTACTCCTTGCTGTGGTAGACAGTCAGCTTTCCACTCGTATATTCGAATATTGCACAATCGCCCGTTGCGTCGGAAATAGATAAATGCAAGGTTGCCAGGCGGGAACCATCCGGCATCAGGTCCGATACCACTTGGAAAGTGTTTTCATCAATGAAAGCGACAGCCTCGTCTACGGTGGCGAAGTTATCCAGCATATATTGCACCCATGCAGTAATGGCAAGTCCCGGTTTACTTTGATCTCTGACCGGATACTCCGTTTCGGGCAACCATAACAGATTGGCAACCAAACCTTTCTCATTCATCCCGTCTGTGCTGGCAATCTCGAAAGCCGAAGTTACCACACTGCCATACTTGGACGTCCATTTCAGGGAGTTGGCTCCCGTTTCTCCATTTCTTTCCATACCTTTGGGAAATACCCAAAGATTGCTGTGCATTTCTGTTTTCCAGTCCATAGACCGGCCGGTTGCCACCATTCCATTCTTTCCCGAATAAACGACTCTTGTACACATAATTTTAATTTCTAGTTAAAGGTTTATTATAAGCTGCTTTTACAGGGAATCCAACGGATGCGAATTCATTCCGCAAAAGCGTATTCTGAAAACAATAACGTTCCATTTATGTTTTAGATAAGTATCAGATATTAATAAAGTATCAAAAAACAGGAATTATGTCATTAAGTAATCTTCTCATCATATTTTCGTCATCGTTTATGGCGCTGTTTCCGGTGATAAACCCTTTGGGGAATGGTTTTGTCGTCAATGGATTCTTTACAGACCTCGATCCTCAACAACGGAAAGCAGCCATTCAGAAGCTGACGCTCAATTTTATAATGATCGGTGTAGGGACATTGGTGATAGGACATCTGTTTCTATTGATTTTCGGTTTGGCTATTCCTGTTATTCAGTTAGGAGGTGGAATACTGATTTGTAAGACGGCAATGGAGCTGTTGGGCGATTCAGGTTCGTCTGATAAAGAAGAAGCCAGCAAGAATGTAGACGGCTTCAGATGGAAAAACATCGAGCAGAAGATATTTTATCCCATCACGTTTCCTATCAGTATCGGACCGGGCAGTATATCGGTTATCTTTACTTTGATGGCGTCTGCCAGTGTTAAAGGTAAATTGTTGCAAACTGGGATTAATTATTTGGTCATTGCGCTTGTTATTATTTGTATGGCGGCCATCTTTTATGTATTCCTTTCACAAGGACAGAGGTTTATTCAGAGGTTGGGACCGGTGGGAAATCAAATTATTAATAAGCTTGTTGCTTTTTTCACTTTCTGCATCGGTATTCAGATTTCGGTGACGGGTATATCCCAGATATTCCATCTGAATATACTCTAATTGAACGGTGAGATAAAAGCAATAGAAATTATCTGTTTTTCTTTGCTTTCATGGCTTTCAGGGGGTTTTTTCGTACGGAACGGATAGCGGGAACCAGTAAGTCGGGCTCCATGATTTCCAGTATTGTGCGTAATTCCTGTTGCAGTTCCGGGATGGAGCGTGTCAGTTGATAAGCCAGTTTCATGCAGAGCGATTGCACGCCCGGTGGTTCCTCGCGGGATATCATGCGTTCCATGCAGAAATCAAGGAAATCCACTCGTGGCGGATCGGCGGCAGGTTGCTGGCATATCAGGTTCAGGATCATTCTCCGTTTTCCCGAGTGTGGGCAGGTCATGGCAGCGTCAATCAATTCTTCTTGTTTCCGGCTCAACCATTCTACATCTGCCTTGGAGAAATGAGTACATACCCACAATGCCTGATAGGAAACAATGTGGTCTTTGTCGAATATCAGCTGGTAGACTTCTTCTCTAAGACGCTCGTCGTCCTGTATGAAATGGAGTACTTCTCTGATATCTTCAATGTGTACACGTTCGGATAATCTGGCACGTAAGTTCATGTTTCTTTCGTTTTTGGGAAATTAATCTCTATTAGTGGAATCAGCTTCCGGCAGTTGCAAATGAAGAATAGGGAAAGGTTTACCCATGCTGTCCGTTTCATCTCTGCCGATGACTTGGAATCCCAAATGGAGATAGAACTGGAGTGCTTTTTCATTCTGCTCGTTTACGTCCACCTTATCCATCTGCTTTTTGTCTCTTGCATATTCCATTAATCGTTTGCCATATCCTTTTCTCTGTTCGTCGGGGTGTACGAATACCATTTCGATCAGTTCGTCGCTCAATCCCATGAAGGCGGCAATCTTTCCGTTGGCATTCCGGATAACAAAAAGTTCAACAGCGGGTAGATAATGCTTCCGCACCAGTGGTTTATAGAACTGGATATGTTCTTCCGTCAGGAAATCATGCGTGTGGCGAACGGACATTTCCCATACATGGAGGATTTCATCATAGTCTTCCGGAGTAGGTTGGGAGATGCCGGGCAGGTAGTAGCACTGGTGGTCGTAGATGTTTCCGTTGTAAGTCAGTTCTGCCTGATGAAGTGTACCTTCATAGATGAAACCGTTCTTTTTCAGTACTTTCTGCGAACGTTTATTGTGCGGATAACAGGTCGCTGTGATGAGGCTAAGCCGCAATTCTTCAAAGCCATAGTTGAGGACACCCTGCACTGCTTCGGTCATGTATCCTTTGCCCCAATATGATTCGTCGAGCCAGTAACCCAACATTCTCACTTGCGGATTTTCGCGTTTAGGGTCGGGGATAATTCCTACCGAACCGATTAGCTGTTTTGTATCTTTTAGTATCACTGCCCATATTCCCTCTTGGTTGATAAATGTGGAATGAAGTATCCGGCGGGATTCATCCAACGTACGATGGGGTGGCCATCCGGCATTGTTTCCCAAATTCGGGTTCTGGCAACAAGCAAAGAACGCTTCAGCATCTCTTTCTTCGAAAGAGCGGAGAAATAAACGTTCTGTATGGAGCGTCACGGGGGGAATACTTTCTGTTTCAGTTTCCTGTCTTGCTTTGTTTTTCGATTCGTTTGCAGTTCTCCGATATACGCACTCAATCCGGTTTCCGTCAGGATCGAGGACTACACTTTCAAAGTATCCGTCTCCCGAAGTGCGCGGTTCGCCGGCGATGGTATATCCTTCCGAACGCATTTGTTCGGTGAAGCGTAATACTTCTTCCTGGCTGGGAAAGGTGAAAGCAAAGTGTGTCAGTCCAACCCTGTTTTCTTCAATGGGAGTGTTCTGTACATCTGTACGACTCATCAGTTCCAAGTCTGTTCCCTCTCCAAAAGAGATAAAATAGGACTCGAATCCTTTCTTGGGATTGATATATTTTTCGTTGCTTTTTCCTCCGAAGAAGCGGACATAGAACTCTTTTAGTTCTTCCAGACGAAAAGTCCAGATAGCGATATGATGTAGTTTCATATAAATGAATTTTCTAATTTCTATTACTTTGTTTCTATCTTCATTTGTACCGAACGTACTTTGTCTCCATCTTAATGCTGCATTATATATTCGTAAACGATACGGGAAATATTAGCGATAATCTTACTGTTCGCCTGATTATTTTCTTCAGAATCCTTCACGAAGACAGCTATACTATAAGTACGTCCACCGGGCAAAAGAACGAAACCGATGTCATTACAACCGATTTGTTGTCCTTTCGCATTAAGATCTCCAGTTCCGGTTTTATGACCTACGGTTACTTTTTTGTCGAGCAACGGAGCAACCAGACGGTCTTGTCCGGTTTGACATTCTACCATTGTTTGAAATATGAAGTCTTTGTACACTTTGGGAAACAATGGCTTCTTACGGAATATTTCCCCTAATTCGGCTGCGGCTAACGGAGTAGTCCAGTTTTCATAACATAGGTTCAAGTCTTCGTGCATGGCAGTTTCTGTACCGACGATGGCACATTCCCGAATTCCTAGTGAATGGATATACTTATTCACAGCATCCGGACCACCCTGATAGTTGAAAAGAATATCGCAAGCATTGTTATCACTCTGCTGAAGTGTGTATCTTAGGAGGTCGGCAATACTCATTTCAATTCCTCCTTGCGGATATTTATCTCGAAGCGGACTATAAGTGTCCGGCTTTAAATCCGATTTCTTAATGGGTAACCGGGTTTCCAGCGATTGCTTCTGTTTTCCCATATAATCTGCCAATGCTAATGCCTGATGAAACTTGAATACGCTCATCAGTGGATAGTGAATATCATTATTGACAGTTACCGTATCTTTTCCATCAATGATGACGGCTATTCCTATTTCGGCCTTCTTTCCTTTGATGGCTTCTTTCAACTGTGTCTCAAGTTGAGTTTGTCGGGCAAACAGGAGGGTGGGGACCAAACAAAGAAATACTATGAATGAACGCATAATCAATTTCTCTTTTAACGGGTTACTAATTCTCTATTGAAATCATATTTTCTGTTGAAGTCACAAAGGTATAAATAGTAATTGCCTTTGCAAATTCTCATTCAAAAATAGTGATGTCGGATAAGAAATTCCTACTTTTGTGAATCAATCAATTAATGAGTAGATATTATGATAAGATGTCAGTCGGAATTATTTCAATCATCGGTAAAATTAGTAGATGGATTGAAGATGAATACAAAAGAAGATTTAAAGCAGATGGCGAAAATATTATGTCTACCTGTTCCCACAAAACTGCGCAAAGATGAATATGCAACCTACTTTGCAGAAGCAGTTTTGGCTTGCCCTGATATGTGGCTTCCCCGATTGACACAGTATGAGCTGACTTTGCTTGATAAGTTGGTGAAAGCGGGAACCGATACGTATGTAGAAACTACAAATTCATTTATGGTGAGTACGTTGGAAATTCTGTCTTTCGTAGCGACGGATACTTGTCACTTGGAAGAAAGTAAAGTCCGCTACATGATTTGTGATGAATTGCGTGAAGCCGTAGCTCCTTATTTAAATAATTATTTGACTTCGGAAAAGCAGGCAATCCGTTTTATGGTAGAGCAGTATGCTTATGGAATCATAAATTTATATGGTTATCTGTCTTATTTCGATCTGTTAAGTATGCTGGTTGACTATTTGCAGGATTCGGTGACGAAAAGAGAAATAGCCGATAGTTTGGCTAATTCGGCATTGATACAGCGGCTAACCTTTGAGGCGGTGGATGGTTATAACTCTACTATTTGTATACAGTCTCCATTTTTGGACGATTTAGATGATTTGGAAGAAAAAATGTATGCTCGTCGTGAAATAACAAATAGGAAGAAGTTTTCCAAAGAAGAAGCTTTTGCGGCAGGAATGATGCCGTTAGTCGTTATTCCTAATCCGTGTTGGGATGAATTGAAGGTATATATGATGAAGAAACTGGGATATACGGAGGAAAAAGCGGATAGCAGTTTGGCATATTTGTGGCTTACTGCTCAAACGGAAGAAAATTCAATGTCTATTATTACTTCAATGATTAGCCATAAACTTTCTTCCATGCAGGAGCTGCAAGAGGCTATTGAACTATTTATGGATTATGTGAATCATTGTCCCCGTTGGTTCCTGAAAGGTTATTCTTCGGATGAAACATTCGTTTTATTTCAAAAAGACAAATTTAGAAAGAATCCTCCCCGCGTTGTTGCAGGCCCGAATATGAAAGCTGCCGGTATGGACATTACTCCGGAAATGCAGGCTGGGATAGACAATCTGTTTCGTGGTATGCCTTCCGGACACACGGTCGGAAGGAACGATCCTTGTCCCTGTGGAAGCGGGAAGAAGTATAAAAAGTGTTGTGGAAGGAATAATTGACCTTATAAAGTTCGTATCTTTGTAAAGTTTTCAAATAAGCATGATTATGAAAAAGTCTATAAAACGTTTACCCAAGCGAACGCAGGAAGAATTGACAGTCTTGCTGGATTTAGTGCGTAAAAGCATCGGGAATTGTCAGATGGTTATCCTGTTCGGAAGTTATGCAAGGGGAAACTATGTTTTATGGGATAGTAATATAGAATTCGGTGTTCATACTTCGTATCAGAGTGATTATGATATTCTTGTGGTCATAACCGGACCGGCTAAGCAAGTGGAAGAGAAATTACACCGTATTACGAATAAATATCATGACTTGTTTGCAGATCGTCGTCATGCTTTTCCGCAATTTATAGTAGAGCATATTAATACTGTAAACCGTAACTTGGAAGTCAGCCAGTATTTCTTTACGGATATAGTAAAGGAGGGGATTATGCTTTATAATAGTGGCAAACATGAATTGGCTAAACCACGGAAGTTGAGTTTTAGGGAGATTCGAGATATTGCACAAAAAGAATTTAATGAATTATATCCATATGCTTGCGGGCTTTTAGAAGGGGTGAAAGAATATTATTTGCCTAAGAAACAAACTAAGATTTCTGCTTTTCTTCTTCATCAGACGTGTGAGAAACTTTATAATTGTATCCTGATGGTCTTTACGAACTATCGCCCAAAGAGTCATAAAATCAAAGAACTTGGTGGGATGGTGAAACGTTTTTCTATGGAATTAACTGCAGTCTTTCTTCAAAATACGGACGCAGAGAAAGAATGTTTTGATTTATTATGCCGTTCTTACATTGAAGCTCGCTATAACAAAGATTTCAGTATCTCGCAAGAACAACTGGAATACCTTATTTCTCGCATAGATATTTTGAAAGATATAACTGAACGTCTGTGTAAGGAGAAAATTGCGGAATATGATACGATGGCGGAATAATTGTCCCCTGTGAAATAAGTAGGTGTCGCATTTATAACTTGAATTCAGCTTCAGGGTCCTATGAAATGAAAAAACGAAATATATCTGTCATCTGTCACAATTTATAAATTAACTTCCAGAGTATGAGTGCTTAATGGTGTGACAGCACAAGGTGATAGCAGTGTGATAGCAATAATGCTGTCACCCAAAAACAAAGAAAAAATCAAAGATACTGTTTGGAATTTGATAGTATCAGCCATAGAAAGATAAGGCGTTCTATTTATTATCCCCGTACATTATGAGTTGTGTCCTGCCTTGAAGCCAACGGTTTCAAGGTGCGAAACTGTTGGTTCTGCGGTTTGAAACTTTAGTTTCATACGCTTGAAACTCTAGTTTCAATTACTTGAAACCATTGGTTTCTTACCGATGAAACTACAGTTTCTCTTAGCTGAAACTTTAGTTTCAAGCAAAGGAAACTAACTTGAAGCGTAACTGCGTGTAGGCGAACCTGTTTCTTTCCCCCAAAGAAATACTTGACATATCAATAATTTTCTAAATTAAAGTATTGTTTCCCTTGTCGGTTCCGGATAATATGAGTAATTTAGCAGTCTCAACGATCACAAAGACGCTGACAAAACAAATTGTTATCAAATTAATGAAAATTACTCAATTTCGTAAGACTGAAGATACGATAGCGCTCAGCGTAATGGATCTTGATATACTGGTAAATAAGATAAAGACAGAAATAAAATCCCGCCCTGTTTCTACATTCAGAGAGCATCTGCGATATACCCTTTCCGATGAACGGTGTATGTTTGCCGATAAACTGCCCAAGATAATTCCTTCCGCTGAATTCCGTAAAGTAAACGGTCAGAAACAGATGAAAAACTACAACGGTATTGTAGAACTGACCATCGGTCCTTTATCCAATAAGTCGGAAATCGCTTTAGTGAAACAAAAAGCCTGTGAGCAACCACAAACCCGTTGTGTTTTTATGGGTTCAAGTGGTAAAACGGTGAAAATATGGACTACCTTCACCCGACCGGACAACTCGCTTCCTAAAACACGGGAAGAAGCGGAACTATTCCACGCCCATGCTTATCGACTGGCTGTGAAATGTTATCAGCCCCAAATCCCATTCGATATACTTCCCAAAGAACCAACTCTGGAACAATATTCGCGATTATCCCACGATCCGGACATCATATATCGTCCGAATTCAGTCCAATTTTATCTCTCTCAACCATCATCAATGCCCGAAGAAACCACTTTCCGGGAAGCGGTTCAGGCGGAGAAATCTCCATTGACTCGTGCCGTACCGGGATATGATGCGGAAAATGCCTTCCTGATGCTTTTCGAAGCCGCTTTTCGGAAAGCGTATGCCGATCTTCGGGAAGCGGGACTTGAATTGCGTGAAGGCACATGGCATCCTTTAGTCGTTCAACTGGCTAAAAACTGTTTTGCTTCGGGACTTCCGCAAGAAGAAGTCGTGAGACGTACCGTTTTCCACTTCTATATGTATAAACAAGAAGAGCTTATTCGGCAAATGATCGGCAATATATATACCGAGTGCAAAGGCTTCGGCAAGAATATCAGCCTAAGCAAAGAGCAGCAACTCGCCTTGCAGACTGAAGAATTCATGAAACGCCGCTATGAATTCCGCCATAATACCCAAATTGGTGAGGTAGAATATCGTGAAAGGCTTTCTTTTCGTTTCCGCTTCAATCCTCTCGACAAACGTGCGTTGAACAGCATTGCTTTGGATGCACAAATGGAAGGCATCCCCTTGTGGGACAGGGATATTAGCCGTTATATTTACTCCAACCGCGTCCCTGTATTCAACCCGTTGGAAGATTTTCTCTACCGGCTTCCCGCATGGGACGGTAAAGACCGTATTCGTGCATTGGCAGCCACCGTCCCTTGTAAGAATCCGTATTGGATGGATTTGTTCCACCGTTGGTTCCTCAATATGGTTTCTCATTGGAAAGGAAGCAATAAAAAGTATGCAAACAGTGTTTCTCCCTTACTCGTCGGACCGCAAGGAACACGTAAATCCACCTTTTGCCGGAGCATAATGCCCCCTTCCGAGCGTTCCTACTATACTGACAGCATTGATTTCTCCCGAAAGAAAGATGCCGAACTTTACCTCAATCGTTTTGCGCTTATCAATATCGATGAATTTGACCAGGTGAGTTCGACACAACAAGGCTTCCTGAAACATATTCTGCAAAAGCCTGTACTGAATGTGAAAAAACCTCATGGCAGTGCCGTGCTTGAAATGCGTCGTTACGCCTCATTCATAGCCACGAGCAACCAAAAAGACTTGTTGACCGACCCTTCCGGCAGCCGTCGTTTTATTTGCATCGAAGTGACCGGAGTGATTGATACCAACCGTCCGATAGACTATGAGCAGCTTTACGCACAAGCTATGTATGAACTGGAACATGGCGAACGTTACTGGTTCGACCAGGAGGAAGAAAAGATCATGGTGGA
>ERZ779992.1197-NODE-1197-length-14694-cov-1.991871_pt1 | contig 14694 bp, 14 predicted proteins | sample MGYA00511934_ERZ779992 | MGnify/ENA primary metagenome ERZ779992 (study PRJEB29588, sample SAMEA2163248) | human gut metagenome | biome: human gut; feature: human-associated habitat; material: faeces | place: Denmark | collected 2008/2010 ...
ATAAAGCCAGTGAGTACAAGAGTTTGACGTGGTAGGGAATGCCTAAACGTAAGCAGAAGGTCTAAAATACAAATATTTGCCAGCGGATTTTTGCACTTGTAGTGAGTTAAAAATCCGCTGGCTTTTCAATACGGATATTTTTTATGCCGGCAGCGATTAAGGCAACGCTATTTCGTAGATTTTAGCGAAAGAGTTGTTTTTGCTTGGGAAAATTTAACAAGCTATGCAACGCTTTTCTGATTTTTATGAAATTAGCGTTGTTTTAGTGCTGTTTTTAACTTATTTTAGTCATTAAAACAGGAAAAAATGCAACGTTTTATGTTTTTTTTCGCAATTAAAGTTGTTTTGGTATCTTCATGATAAATTGGTGTTGACACGTAAATGTGTGTGTGATAGTATATGTATAACAGTTAGGGTGCTTTGTGACCCTGACGTTATCTATCAGTACGGGCTTGTACTGGTTTCGACAGGCCAGCTGAAGACGGTGAAGCTATCCGTGGACTGTGACCACGTTAAAACGCAGACTTAAATTTAAACGCTGATAATAATAAATTAGCTTACGCTGCCTAATTATGGCGGCTGTTGTGCTTAGGCGTCCTACAACCTAGGTTACAGCATCATTCCTTTGTAGGGAACCTTGCCGGTAAAGCTTTGAATCGGTAAGAGAAACATGAAGCTACTGATATTTAGTGGGTGTTAGTTCCCGCTATTTGGAGGGAATGGTTTTCGCAAGAAAACAAAAGAACTGACTATGATAGTAGAAGAACGTGGGATTCTGGTTTGGACGCGGGTTCGACTCCCGCCAGGTCCATTAATTTTATAAGAAGGAACCCACTGAAGGTGGGAAGAATCCTTATGAAGCACACAGACGCCTGCGAACGGAGTTCGCCTTTGAATGCGTTTGCTTTGCTAAAGTTAAACAAGTCGAATTCTGTATATGATATTATCATATACGGAAATATATGTTATTTAGTATATCGATGGAAGTAAAAATAACGGCATTGTATATTGCGAAAGTGGTATACAGTGTCGTTATTTTTATGGTATAATTCGGATATGAATTTGACAAAACGAAATTTGCAGGAGAGTCACCACTATGGTTAGAAAATTACGAAATGCTGATGTAAATAAAGTTGCAGATATATGGTTGGATACCAATATGAAGGCACATTATTTTATACCTACTCAATATTGGAAAAATAATTTTGAATTAGTAAAAGAACTGCTATTACAGGCAACGGTCTATATCTATGAGGATAATCAAGAAATACAAGGGTTTATAGGGCTGAACGATGAATATATTGAGGGCATTTTTGTTTCTGATGAAATGCAATCGCAGGGTATAGGTAAAATCCTTTTAAATTATGCAAAGGATAAAAGAAACAAATTGCTTTTGAATGTATATCAAAAAAACACGCAGGCAATCTCTTTTTATAAAAGAGAAGGATTTGAGATTCAGTATAGTGGCCTGGATGAATCTACTGGGGAAAAAGATTATGTAATGGTATGGCAACAGAAAACGTGATATTTGAAACGAAAGATAATGAATTAATTAGACAAAGAAATGTGCAAAAAATGCACATTCCAAATTCTCAACAAGATTGAGTATCTTATGGAAAGGAAATCGCAATGCAGACAACAGACTCGGTCCGCAGCGTCAAAGGTGTTGGCGAAAAAGCGGAACAAAATCTTCACAAATTAAAAATTGAAACGGTTGGAGAACTGCTAGAGCACTACCCAAGAAACTACGATGAAATCAAGCCGGTTTATCCGATTGAAGCATTGGAAGAAGGAGATATAGCGGCTGTAGAAGGCGTGCTTATGGCGCGGCCGCAGATTATGAAACGTGGCTCAAAAAGTATTTTAACGATAACGCTGCGGGATACGACCGGCAGTTTGCTAATTACGTGGTTTAATATGCCTTTTCTGAGAAATCAGTTAAAAATGGGGACAAGATATTTGTTCCGTGGAAAGGTTGAAAAGCGAAACGGGCGGTTGCAGATGGTGCAGCCAAAGCGTTACACAAGGCAGGAATTTTACAAAATTGTAGGAAAAATGCAGCCGATTTATCCGCTTACGGCGGGGATTACCAATCATGCTATGGCAAAATTAATGCAGGAGGCAATCACGGAGGTAGAGGATTTCAAAGAATTTTTACCGGCGGATTTGCGCAAACGCCAGCAGCTGATTGAATATAAAAAAGCGATGCGTCAGATTCATTTTCCGGCTAATTATAAGGAATTGAAAGAGGCGAGGAAAAGACTTGCCTTTGATGAGTTATTTTTATATACAATGGCACTTAATTATATCCGTGAAAATGGAAAAGAAATCAGCACACACCGAATCCAAAAGACAAAAGAGGCTTCTGAGTTTTTGGAAAATCTGCCATTTTCATTGACTGGCGCACAGAAAAAAGTGTATGAAGAAATTTGTGCGGATATGGAAGGCGGCTTTGTGATGAATCGTCTGGTACAGGGAGATGTTGGTTCCGGAAAAACGATTGTTGCCGTGTTAGCCCTTTTGGAAGTTGTTAAAAACGGATATCAGGGAGCGTTCATGGTACCGACGGAAGTATTAGCGGCACAACACTATCAAAATCTGACGAAGTTACTGGCAGATTACGGCGTGACGGTTGGACTATTGTCCGGTTCTCTTACCGCAAAAGAAAAGAGACAGGCAAAAGAAAAAATTGCTTCCGGGGAATGGGATATTGTGATTGGAACGCATGCGCTCATTCAGGATGGTGTTGCATTTGCCGATTTGGGACTTGTGATTACCGATGAACAGCATCGTTTTGGTGTAAAGCAGCGAGAGAAACTTTATCAAAAAGGAAAAGAACCACATGTTCTTGCGATGAGTGCGACGCCGATTCCAAGGACGCTTGCGTTGATTTTGTACGGCGATATGGATTTGTCTGTGATTGATGAAAGACCGGCTAATCGTCTGCCGATAAAGAACTGTGCAGTCAACACGGATTACCGACCAAACGCCTATCGTTTTATGTTAAAACAGATTGAAGAAGGGCGGCAGGTATATATTATTTGCCCGATGGTGGAACAGGACGACGAATCCGAACTGGAAAGTGTAATGCTTTACACCGAAGAACTCAAAAGCCAGTTTCCACCTTCGGTAACGATTGAATATCTTCACGGGAAAATGAAACCGGCGCAGAAAGAAGATATTATGGCGCGGTATGCAGAAGGTGAAATTGATATTTTGGTTTCGACAACGGTAATTGAAGTTGGAATTGATGTGCCAAATGCCAGTGTGATTATGATAGAAAATGCAGAGCGTTTTGGACTGGCGCAGTTACATCAGCTTCGAGGACGAGTCGGACGCGGTGAGTGGCAGTCCTATTGCATTTTGATGTCGACAAAAGAAACCAAAGAGAGCAGAGAGCGGCTACAGGTTTTAGTCAATTCCAACGATGGATTTTATATTGCAAAAGAAGATTTGGTGCTCCGCGGACAGGGGGATTTATTTGGCATCCGCCAGAGCGGAGAGCAGGTGTTTTTAATTGCCGATATTTTTGAAGACGCGAAGTTATTGCAGCAGGCGTCCAAAGAGGCAAAAGAGATGTCTGCGGATGAAAAAGCACTTCTATATAAGAAAAATGAGCGTTTGAGAAACCGTTTGAACCGGTATTTGGGGCAGGTTACGCTGTAAGGTGAATGTTTTCCTTGAAAAAAAGGCGTAAATCATATACAATAAAAACGATAAGCATTGGGAAGGAAGAATTGGATATGAGAGTGATTGCAGGAAAGGCAAGGCGGCTTCCTCTAGTCTCTCCGGAGGGCAGGGGGACAAGACCTACGACTGACCGGATTAAGGAAACGCTTTTTAATATTTTACAGGATGACATTCCAGGCTGCCGTTTTTTGGATTTATTTAGTGGAAGCGGAGCGATTGGAATTGAGGCAATCAGCAGAGGTGCCAAAGAAGCAGTCTTTGTTGAATTTGGCAAACTTGCAACTTTGGGAGACAAATCGAGGATACATCTTAAGATTGTGAATACAAATGCTGACGATTGCGAAGTGGACTTATATAGTGGAAATCTGACGGTTATAAACGAAAAAGGTGAAGAATCTCCGATTGTCAGTCTCAAACTGGGGTCTAAGTTCAATGACCGCAGAGTCACTGCGCTCATTGTGCCTGATCTGCCTACGGAGATGGTTATTGAGGTAAGTAAGTTGCAATCTGTGGCACTGCTGCAATTGAAGGATTTCAAAAATAATATAGTGAAGTTGAGAGGCTTGAAATGAATCATATATTAACATTAAAAAAGACTTGAAATGAAAAGAATTAATTTATTGGGAACAGCATTGCTAACCATTGCTGTTATGACAAGTTGCGGTAGTTCAAAACCTGTAACACAAACAGTGCAGCAACCGGCAGTGCAACAGGACGTAGAAATTAATGTTCCTTGTTCGGGACCGGAATTTCAAACGAACAAAGAGTATTTTAGAGCTAGTTCGATGGGACTTTCTACGGATATGTCTATTGCAAAGAAAAAAGCGATGACGGAGGCCCGGGCTGAAATTGCTACTGCTATCAATGCAAAAGTGAAATCGGTAACCGATAGTTATGTTTCCTCTTATCAGCAAGGTGAAAATGATGAAAGCAAAAGTCGTTATCAATCATTGACCCGTACGGTAGTGGAACAGGAATTGAGCGGTACGCGTGTAATTTGTGAAAAAACCATGAAGACTCCTGATGGTAAATACAAAGTATATGTCTCTCTTGAACTGGCAGGAGAGGAAATCATGAATGCTATGGCAAATCGTATTAAGAATGATGACAAATTGCGCATTGACTTTGAATATGAAAAGTTCAAAAAGGTATTTGAAGAAGAAATGAGTAAAAACGCCCAATAATCAGCTTGTTTAGAACACAGAGGATAGTAATGATCTCTTTAATAACTACCCAACTATTTGAAGATTGAATGATGAAACTTAATTTGTCGGATATAAGATATAATTGGGTAGTTATTTTTATTATCCAGTTGCTTTTGTCTCCCGGTATTGATGTGTTTTCACAGGCAATGCCTGTTGATACAGTTTATAACCAATCTTATGACTGGAGACCGGGACAGCGGGAGACTTTGCCGGAATGGGTGTTTGCTTCTCAACGGAAAGGCCGGGTAGTTGGTATATCTGATCCTTGTATGAAATCCGAAGCTGCAAGGATGCTTGCTTTGCAAAGAGCGGCTTATCTGTATTCATTGCAGCAAGGGGTACAATTGAGACTTCTCTCGGACGTTTTTTCCACCATGGAGACTGCCAGTAATACATACGAAGACCAAAGAGACAAAATGCTTGTATTGGGAGTGATCGAACATCCCGTTCAACATGTTTCCTACCGGATTGAGCATGAATATACTTCTATATTTGGAGAGAAATTTCTGGAGGTATCTTTTACTCCATCGAATGATAGTTGCGATTTTTCTTATCATTCCATTAGTGAGTTGATGCTTTTGTTTACGAAAGAAAGGGTTGAGGAAGAAGAGGTGAAATTCAATTTATTGTTGGAATCGGATAGTTGTAGGGAGCAATCAGACCAGTCATGGTTTCAGCTTAAGGGAACATAGTCGTCTCCTCAAATAATTTCATATATGAACGGAGTTGAAATTTGTTCTTTACAGGAAGGCTGTTGGTATGAAGATGCCGGTTTTGGAGATCAGGACGGATTGGAGAAGATGGATATGAGGAATGCCTTTTGGAATGCCTATATGTCTTCTTTGGTGAAGGCACTGTTGTTATATCCGTTTTCTGATGTAAATGTCAAGCAGGTGGACGATCGTTTCAATGGCGGCACTGATTCCGGTTGTGGTTTGTATCGGGAGAAGGTTGTCGCTGTCTTGTCCATTTCCCCCTTTATCAAAGATATACGGAATAATAAGCTGTATGTGGATTGGCAGATAACAGAACAACAAAATATAATAAGGAAATGAGGAAAAATAGGATACGAATACTATCTATGGTAGTTTTTTCATTGTGTTTGCCGTTTAGTCTTTTTGCGCAAATAGATAAAGACATGAAGGAGTTTGACGATTTTGTGAAGCAGCAGCAAAAAGAGTTTGATGATTTTGTGAGCGAACAGAATAAGGAATTTGCCGAATTTCTGAAAGAAACCTGGAAAGAGTATGACTTGCAGAAGCCGGTGGTACGTCCTCAAAGACCAGAGCCTGTAAAACCGGTTAGCTTTGACCGTAAGAAGCCGGCAACAAAACCGCAAGAGGTTAAAGTAGGGGAGGTGACCCGACTCCCCATTCCGACAGTGACTCCAAGTGCGACATTTTCTCCTTCAAAAGGGAAAACACCGGTTCCGGTTATACCGGGAGGTAAAGATGTTACTGTAGAACCGGAAAAGGATTCTGCGGTGCTCCCTGAAATAAAACCGGAAGTGAAGCCTGAAGAAACTGTTCCGGCCAAACGCTCGCTTTCCGGTGTAGAGTTTTCGTTCTACAGTAAAGATTGTGTTGGCAATGCTTCATTGAAGAACCGGCTCACTTTAAAAGGGATTGCAGAGAAAGATATTTCTGCCGGATGGGAGACGTTATCGCGTAGCAACTATCAGCCTTTGATAGACGACTGTCTGGCTTTTAAAAAGGAGATTGCCCTGAATGACTATGGTTATCTGCTGTTGACGAGGAAAGTGGCTACTGAACTATGTGGAAGTACTCATTCCGATGAAATAGCTTTTATGCAAATGTTTCTCCTTTCTCAATCGGGATATAGGGTTAAGGTGGCGCGTATGGATAACCGCCTTACTTTATTCTATGCTTCGGGTAACATGATTTATGCTACCTGTTTTATTACTTTGAATGGAGTAAACTATTACAGGTTTGATACTACCCCGAATAAAACTAATTCTATTTACACTTACAACCGTGATTTCGCCAATGCGAAGAACCCGGTAAATATGAATATCACTACTCCTCAACCCTTTTCAGGAACTTACGTGGAGAAAACGTTGCAAGCGAAAGCTTATCCATCCGTCAAAGTCTGCTCGAAAGTAAATTCGGGACTTATTTCCTTCTATAAGGATTATCCGCAATGTGACTTTTCTGTCTATGTGGGAGCTCCTGTCAGTCAGGAAGTACAACAGACAGTGCTTCCATCATTGCAAGCTGCCATACAAGGGAAAAAACAATCGGAAGCCGCTAATATACTGATTAATTTCGTGCAGACAGCTTTTGATTATAAGACAGATGGTGACCAGTTTGGTTATGAAAAGCCTTTCTTTGTGGATGAGCTGTTCTACTATCCTTATTCCGATTGCGAAGACCGTGCTGTGTTATACTCTTATTTGGTACGTACTCTTATGGGGCTTGATGTTGTATTGTTGGAATATCCCAATCACATGGCAACAGCGGTCTGTTTTGATGAAAACATTGACGGAGATTATATAACTGTAAGCGGAAAGAAGTACATTATTTGTGATCCTACTTATATCGGAGCTTCTATCGGGCTTGCCATGTCGCAATTTAAGAACGTGGCAGCCAAGGTGTTGAAATATTAATTTTATTATATTATGAAGAATATTAAAAAGTATTTGTGTGCCATTGTAATGATGGTTATTTCGATGACTGCATTTGCGCAGGAAGATGTTTTTAGCGGTGACTGGCTAGGAGCAAATAAAGAAGGCGATTTAAAGGTTGCGTTCACATTGAATTGTGATGGTAATTGGCAATTGAATCCTTATAATGAGAATGCCAGATGCAATGGATTTATGGAAGTGAATATGCTGGAACCCGGTGGAAGGGAATCTTTGATGGCAACTTATGAGTTTTACGTCGAGAGTATGAACGGGAATGAACTGACTCTTTCTTTTGTAGGCGGACGTCCGGAGGTTGATGCCGGGATTTCCGGTCAATGCAAAGTCGTTTATAAGGATGATAAGTTGTCGTTTACCGGACTTGATAAAGGCGGAAAAGATGCTGCCTTTAATGGATTGACACTTGTAAAAAGCGGTAGTGGAGCTGATGCAATAGCTGATGCTGCGGCGACGGAGTTCCTTTGGGAGTAAAGATATTGGCTGTTGTCCAACTGGTTTTGTCTATTGCCGTTGTTTTATTTATTGTGGGGCATATGTTTTTTGTATGGTATAAGGGCGCACGTTATAAAGAGGTTTTTACGGTAGAAGGAATGTTGAATAAACGCCTTGCAGCCGGAATGCCGGAGAAAATGACGGATGAAGAGATAACGGAGGCGTGGAAGCTGATGGATGAGGCATTTGCTACTTGGACGGTGATTGAAAAAACAGATGATGATGAATTCAGAAAGCCGACAAAGATGAAGCAAATTAAGAAATCTGTTCTTTTGATTGATCAGGTTATCGGTATGTGTCCTACTGATGCTGATGTCATAGAACGCTTAAACTCATTGACTGATGTGATTAATAGTGGTGAAGAACGTCATTTTGATGGTTCCAGGAAATTAATCTGGTTAGGTGTCATTGTGGGTATCTTGATGTATTGGATGATGGGAGTCGGTATGATGTTTTCTACTTTAATAGCTACCGGTTTGTATGTGGTAGCGAGCAGGACGCCTCAATTCTTAATTGATAAGCGGACACTTCGTGGCGGTGGAAACATTCATAATGGTATTTTTGCCGGAGTGTTCGGGTTATTGGCAGGAGCGCAGACAGTGCGGACAATATACAAGTTTAATGATGGTCACAAAGAATATTCTGATGATCATTCACAACATTGGATTGCTTTGGCGATCGGTCTTGTCGTTTTGTTTGTATTGGCAATGATGATGGCATTCTGGGCACTTCTGAACTATTTACGTAATTATGTTCTGTACTTTTGATGGATAAAACTAACATGGTTGTTAATAATGGATTCGGCAGCATAATTAGGCTATTTATGTTTTGAAGTAGAATTTAGAGTAGTAGGTGTACAGGGGATCGATGAAAATTCGATGACCTGTGCATCTTTTTTTAATTAGTGATACTATAAAATATGATTAAGAACTTGCTAATTCCAATATAAATTTTAACATTTGCATTATAACAATAGTGTCAATTGAAAACAAAAGATGAAATAATCGCTATTCTCCGGAATTTTAAGGAAGAATTTGGGGAGAGATATGGAATTGAAAAGTTGGGACTTTTTGGTTCTGTGGCTCGTGGTGAGCAGAAAGAGGATAGTGATATTGATATTTGTGTAAAGCTTCAAGATCCGGATTATTTTACTCGAATGGAAATAAAAGAGTCATTAGAAGAGCGTTTTAATGCAAAAGTGGATGTCGTGTCTTTAACCGCAATTATGCGTAGTTTATTTCGCAATCATATAGAGAAAGATGCAATCTATATCTAATTTTTATTATGCAAAACGGTAGTCTTTAGGTACCACTCCCATCCGCTTTGTAAACTCCTTATAGAAATGTGATCTATTCATAAACCCACTTTGATACATGATTTCTTTAATGAAATTTTTGGGTGGGGATAAAATATCTCGTAGAAAATTCCTGGCGACTCCCGATCATAGTTATTTTCCGATTTGTATAGAGGCGATGAAGCTTGGTATCCATGTGTATGTGGAAAAGCCGCTTGTCAGAACTTCCTATGAATGTGAACTGTTTGCAGGCGGAACAGAAGTACGGTGTTATCACGCAGATGAGTTACCAAGGACATTTTTTCTGTTTATTATTGACCTTAAACTCTCAAAACTTGCAAAATCGTTTCAATCGTTTCACAGAATCTTTCATGTCTTGATTTTTGTTCTAAAAGTATGATTCGGTTTGTTTTCTAACTTCTATATTTGTCATCAGAAACGAACGACAATGAAACATGGTATCTATATATTGACTATTCTTATGGCTTTATTAAGCCTTCCAGAAAGTGGGTATGCTTCGATTCCATTTTTCGCTGTTGCGAATGATACAATCCGGCGGGTGGTGATATATTTTGATGCGAATGAAGCGAAAGTGAATCTTAGTTATAAAGATAATAATCAGGTAATTACATTTTTAGATTCTTTGCTTCTCGGAAATTTGAATACGAAATATATAACAGCGCTGAATGTGGAAACTTTTGTTTCTCCTGATGGTGATGAATCTTATAATAGAAGTTTGGCTGCTCGGAGAAATGATTCGATAAAGGAATTCTTACAACGGTATAATTCGGATGTTGGTGTTGATAAGATTCATTTTTTTTCAGAGGGAGAGGATTGGTCGGAGTTTCGTAAGTTGGTGGCATCCGACTCCAACTTACCAGATCGGGAAGAAGTGCTGATATTGATTGATTATCATAAGAATGATGTCAATAAACGGAAGCAACTGTTGCGAAAATTGAATCGGGGAATTGCTTACCGATACATTGTTCACAATATCTTTCCAGAACTGCGGAGATCGGTTATTACGATTGTCGGAGAAACTTCGAAATTAGGTAAAGAGGCTTTTGAACCGGTATCTTCTGTCTCCGGGTTGTTTGTTTCAAAGCAGGAAGAGGCGCTTCCGAAAGATCAACCTGATAAGCCTGTGGGAGAAAGTAAGAAAAAACAGGTCTATGAGGTAACGATATCGGAGGCAGAAGGGCCGGTGAAAAGCCAAACTGTACTTGCTGTGAAGAATAATCTGTTATATGATTTGGCATTGGCGCCAAATATAGAAGTGGAAATTCCGATAGGCAAGAGGTGGTCTTTGAATACTGAATATAAATGTCCGTGGTGGCTGAATAGCAAACATGATTTCTGCTATCAGCTCCTTTCGGGAGGGATGGAAGGACGTTGTTGGCTGGGAAACCGTCAGAAACGTGACCGATTGATCGGACATTTTATCGGACTTTATGCTGAAGGCGGGATATATGATTTCCAGTTACGTGAAGACGGTTATCAAGGTAAGTATTACGGAGCTGCGGGAGTGATTTATGGATATGCACGGCAGTTGGCACGGCATTTTTCCCTTGAATTCAGTCTTGGCATAGGGTATTTGACAACAGAATATAAAAAATATACTCCTTATGAGGGAGATATTATATGGACAAATAGTGGACGTTATAACTTTATTGGCCCTACCAAGGCGAAAGTTTCTTTGGTATGGTTGATGACAACAAAGAGATAGGAGGGCGTAATGCGAAATACAAGATACGGGTTTCTTGTGCTTTTGTCCTCGCTGCTGATGCTAACTGGATGTAGCCGTCGCGATATATTGGATGATTATCCCGTAAGTGGGGTAGATATAAAGCTGGATTGGGATGGAGTGACAGATCAACTGCCGGAGGGAGTTCGGGTGATTTTTTATCCGAAGAACGGAGATGGCAGGAAAGTAGATAAATACCTTTCGGTACGAGGCGGAGAAATGAAAGTTCCTCCGGGACGGTATTCGGTAGTAGTCTACAACTATAACACGGAATCTATACGAATCAGGGGTGAAGAGTCCTATGAAACGATAGAAGCCTACACGGGAAACTGCAATGGTTTAGGGATTGAAGGAACGGAAAAGATGGTTTGGTCACCGGATTCATTGTATGTGTTGAATATAGATGAGCTGAAAATAGAGAAGAGTGAAGAAGTGCTTCGCTTAGACTGGAAGTTGGAATCTGTGGTGAAAAAATATTCTTTTGCAGTAGAGGCTAAAGGTTTGGAGTATGTTGCAACAGTGGTAGGAAGCATTGATGGATTATCCGATTGTTACTGTATAGGCAAAGGTCGTGGAGTATGTAGCTCACAACCTATCTACTTTGAGGTAAGGAAGGGAGACAATAAGGTAACGGCATCTTTCACCGCTTTCAAACAAGTAAAGGAAATGACAATGCCGACGCGAATGTCAACATCAGAGAGAGAAACTTCTAGTGAGAAAGATGCTATAATATTAATATTGAAATTTATCAAAACAGATAATACAGTTCAGGAAGCAACAATTGATGTTACTGAAATAATAGGTACACTTGAAAATGCTGGAACAGGGGAAGATGGAAAACCAATCCCACCACCGGAGATTGAGTTACCGCCTGATGATAAGATTGAGGTTGATAAGCCGGAAACGCCACCGAATCCTGATGGAGGTGGAGGAATGGGCGGCAATGTTGATGACTGGGGACCCGAAGATAATGTTGAGTTACCCGTGAATTGAAATAGATGCTATAAACAAAATATAACAATATTATAAACTTTAAAAAATACAGTTATGAAGAAGATTTTATTGGCAGTTACAGCTGCTTTGGCAATTACGGGTTGCTCACAGAATGAAGAATTTGAGAATGCTGCACAGAAAGCGGAGATTAATATTGGTACGATTGTTAAAGGAACATCAAGAGCAGCAGAAATGACTAATGTGAATTTTGGTTCCTTTAAAGTAAGTTCATTTATTGTGGCAAATGATTTTGATTTTTCAACAACGCTTCTTGGCTCTCCGTATATGGATGGAGTTGAATATACAGGAAAACAGGGTAGTTGGATAACTTCAGGTGATAATAAATATTATTGGCCTGTAGGCAAAAATGTACAGTTCTTTGGTTATCCGAGCGCTTTAACATTGGTAAATCCTACTGATGCCGCAAAAGGATATCCTACTCTTGCGTTTGCTATTGGAGCAACTTCTGCAGAACAAACAGATTTAGTTGTTGCGGCTAAAAATACAGCTAAACCAGCTGATAGTAACACAGTCACTTTGGATTTTAAACATATTCTTGCTAAGATTAATTTCTCTTATAAACCGGAAGATACAAGTTTCACCTATACTATTACTGAAATAAAGATTACGGGTGTAAAAGGAGGAAATGCTACATATACTTATGCTGCTGATGTTGCTGTTGGGACATGGAGCACTGGTGAAACAGTAGCTGCTGGATATACCTATCCGATAACTGTTGCAAGCACTGCAGATGCCAGTGGCTATTTTGGTTTAGATTCGCCCGATGGTTCATTAATGTTATTACCGCAAGATGTTGAAGGTGCTCAGATTGTTATAAAATATAAAACAACGAAGATGGTAAATAGTGCTAACGAAACTTTCTTTGATGGTTCTAAAACAGTTACTCTTTCTAAAGATTCAAAATGGGGTATAGGTAATAGTATACGCTATAAGTTGACTTTGCCAGCTGGAGCAGATAAGATAGATATTGCAACAGATGTAAAGAATTGGGAAGATGATAATGATAAGCCTGTGACACCTGATGCAAATTAATATATATTTAGAAATATATAGAGTCCGGTAAGGACGAAAGGATAACAGCCGTAGGTTTTACTAAATTAGACCTATGGCTGTTAGTTTATTGATCTTGAATCTTAAAAGATAAAGCCAGTTCACGAAGTTTTATATATTTCTCTTCAACCTCTTTTTCACTTTTCTCTCTTTTTTTATGGCAATATGAAAGATTTCATATATTTTTGCTGGCAGCATAAACAAAAACAAACACAGTCAGCGTATGCCATCTATTTGTCAAGGAACCTGGGATTGTCAAATATGTCCAAAAGCGGTGAGTAATGCCATTACTCATGTGATTTATCAGCGTGGTTTTCATAAACCGGCTCAAAAGTGTGAAGAAAATCTTATCCTTTTTTTGATGAAGGGAGAAATACTGGTCAATAGTAAGGAATATGCGGGGACAATGCTTAAGGAAGGTGAATTTATCCTTCAGGCTATTGGTTCTATGTTTGAGATGCTTGCTATGACTGAATGTGAGTGTATTTATTATCGTTTTATCCAGCCCGAACTGTTTTGTGATTTCCGTTTCAATCATATCATGAAGGAAGTATCTCCTCCACTTATTTATACTCCATTAAAAATAATTCCAGAACTGCAATATTTCCTCAATGGGTCTATCACTTATCTGAAAGGGGATAAAGTCTGTCGGGATTTGCTATCTCTGAAACGAAAAGAATTGGCGTTTGTATTGGGATACTATTATTCCGATTATGATCTTTCGAGTTTGGTGCATCCACTCTCTAAATATGTAAACAGTTTCCAATACTTCGTTATTCAAAACTATAAGAAAGTAAAGACAGTGGAAGAACTGGCACAATTGGGTGGATATACCCTTAGTACATTCCGTCGTATCTTCAATAACGTCTTTCATGAACCTGTTTATGAATGGATGCTGGCGAGACGTAAAGAGGGCATTCTGGACGACTTGAACAACTCTAAATGTAGCATCTCGGAGATATGCTATAAATATGGTTTTGAATCTTTACCCCATTTTTCTAATTTCTGCAAGAAATCTTTTGGTGCCTCTCCACGTAATTTACGTAGGCAAGACATTTCATAAATGCAACTATGTAAAATAACTGCGGTTCACCGGTTTCACCCAATTCTCTAAATGCCGATGAATAAGGTAACAGCGGGTGAAAGCAAGGGAGAAATTCAGGCGAAACTGAACCTTCCCGGTTTCACCTATTGAGTTTATTCATACCGACTGTTGGACATATAGATCCAAGGTGTTGGATATATAGCTCCAAGATGTTGGATATATAGCTCCAAGATGCTAGATATATAGATGCAACAACTCAAGTATTAACACATGAGAACTAAGGTGTTAAGACCTGGCGGCCAAAGTATTACATCCGCACAGTTCACTCATTAACACCTGAAAGCGGATTTGCTATAAGCATATCCGGATTAGCTATAATGATAATTGTTTTAGCTCAAGGGATATTTTAATAAGACAGGTGAAAGCGGTAACGTAAGCGTCTCCGCGATTCTATCTTGTCGCCCTTTTTTCATTCTTATATTTTTGCTATGTATAAAA
>ERZ779992.1203-NODE-1203-length-14639-cov-2.268171_pt1 | contig 14639 bp, 17 predicted proteins | sample MGYA00511934_ERZ779992 | MGnify/ENA primary metagenome ERZ779992 (study PRJEB29588, sample SAMEA2163248) | human gut metagenome | biome: human gut; feature: human-associated habitat; material: faeces | place: Denmark | collected 2008/2010 ...
TAGGATTACTGGCAAAGTATATAAAGAATTAGCCGAGTTGTGTGACAAGTATGGAGAGTGCCAAATTAATTGAGTAAGTCAGGGGGGATTGTGAGATATTAGGAAAAGTAAATTGACAAAATCTGTGTTTATTAATATAATAGACACAGATTTTTGAATTTTGCCGAAGCGTTATATCAACAGATATGAATTAATGAGGAGGGGATGTAAATGAAAAAGAGGAAAATAATGTATACAGTCTTTTTTATATTTCTTATTACGATTACATGCATTATAGTGGATATAAATAGGAAAGGCATAAAAAACAAAAGAGAAAAAGTATTGTCTGCTGAAAATAATTCAATAACAGAAGCGCCTGGCATCATATCAGAGGAGCAACAGCATAATTATTATTTTAAAGCAATGAAGAATGAACAAGAAGAAATAAATTATGTTAAAGAGAATGGCAAGTTTGCATATAAGTATTGTTTTTGTGATATTGATAAAAACGGAATTGATGAGTTAATTGTTCAGGGAGATTATTATAATTATGCAATATATACTTTGAAAGGCGACAAAGTTGAAGGATTAGCATGGAATAAATATGGTGGTAACTTGAAGATTTATCCAACGAGAGGAATTTTTTGTTGGGAGGGAGGACACAACAATAGTGAGTACATAGAGTATATTGGTATTAAAGGTACACAAGCCAAAGAAGCAGCGTCAAAATCGTGGTTGTATAAGTTTACAGAAGATTCTATGCACCCGTACCATTATGATTACAAGATAAACGGAATGAAAGTAACAAAAAAGGAATATAAAAAGTATGTTGATGCGTTAAAAAAAGAAAAAGCTATAACAGCAAGTAAATTAAAATGGCGTCAGTAGGTTACTAAAAAAATATCCCAAGATAACAGCACTAAGAAAATAGAAATATTGAGAAAGGGAGGCAATATATGGTGAAAAGAGTATATATTATAGCAGGGGTAATATTTATATTAGTGTTTATGGTGTGGGGGCTGGGAAGAATTTGCTATAATGTGGATTTGGATTCATTATTAAAAAAGACGGAAAATAGTTCATTAGATACATCGCAGGAAAAAAATCAATATCTTAATTATCAGATTATAAATGGTAATTTGTATTTACAAAAGGAAGATGGATTATATCAATATAATTATGAGAATGGTGAAGAAGAAAAAATATTAGAAAACTCGGTGGAAGATTTCATGATTATAGGAGATAAAATTTATTATACTAAAGTGAATAATAATGCAATTGAACGTTACAATTGTTTGAGTTTGTTTTGCAAAAATATAGGAAAAGATAACAGTAAAAAGCTTGTCGGCGATATAGAAAATTGTATTTTTAATAAAAGTTTTGCGCTTTTCTGTAGAAAAAAAGAAAATGAACTGAAAGTATATCGTTATGATATAGCAACGAAGAATTGTAAAATTATTGTTTCTTTGTCACAGAATATTATAAATAAAGAAATGATGTTTGTGATACAAGATAACATTATTTTTGGAGAAAATGATAGGAGCAAGATATATTCTTACAATATGAGAACGAAAGAGTGGGGGGAAATCTTTTCTATACCGTTAGATGGACAAGATTTGTTTTTTTACGTAACAGGTGTTCAAGTAATGAATCATTATTTGTATGTTCAGGGGGAGGTGTGTGATAGCACAAAATCAGATATTGCAGGACCTCATGTTGTTACAGATAATAAGTCAAATGGAATTTGGAAAATAGACATAGAAACGAAACAGCGGCAGCATATTTCAAAAAATATATGTGCAGGTGGAATTTATGTTTTGAACAACAAATTGTTCGGTATTAATAATGGAAAGTATGTGAATCTTTCATAATGGAGAAAGTGTATTGCAACATTTTTGAAGGCTAAATCGTTGTATTAAGGAAAGAGTTGATTTATACGCAAGGGGGGATTCGGATGAAGAAAACAATTTTAAAAGTTATTATCTTAGCATTTTTTATATTATTGCATAAGGATACTGTGTATGCAGGGGACGAAATATCTTTTACGATAAATAATGAACCACCTCAAGATGCATTGATTATTGGCAGGGTAAGTGAGGTATATAACAATCAAAATTATATAAGTATTGATGTTGTACGAATTGTTGTGGGGAAGATTTGCGAAGACCATGTGAATTTGCAAGGGGTGGATACTGCAAAGTATAAGAAGGGAGATTATATTCTTTTTTCGGCAAAATTTATGGAGAATAAAGATGGTATTACACAATGTCGTGCTGTATATTACTATTACAAAGTTGCTCTTAAAGCAGATAATAAGGTTTGCATTTTGCCAAGTAAGGGTGATGCAAGGGCACTTGCAGCAGAATTAGAATGGTTTGTAAATACAGGCGAGCAAACACTGTGCGAAAAAATATATGATTTAGATAAAGACAAGTGGTTGAAAAATTCGTTTGATAAACGTTATACTGCCCCAGATGTAAAGAAAGAATTGCAGAAAAAAAGAATACGATTTTGTGTGGTGGGTGGCATCTTAATTGTTTTAGTTGGTGCTTTTTGCATAACAAAAAGGATGCACAAAAAAAGATTGAAGAAGCGGGAATAGATGATTAAGCAATTATGCTGAAAAAGAATAACAGTCTGTGTCTGTATTGGTGTGAAGGAGAGTAGAAATTATATATGAAAAAAAGCATGTGTGCTAAGTGGTTTGAAATAAAATTATGGAAGAAACTAATAATTCTTTTCCCTATAACTTTTATAATTATTTTTGTTGTTCTTTTTGAGACAGCACCCGTTAATTTGAATGCTTCTAATATTTCAGAAATATATATTGGCATGCATAGTATGATGACGGATGACATTATTACTGGAAAAGCGTCGATTAAAGGGAGAGAAGATGTTGAAAATGTTGTTTGTAGTTTGAATCGAATAAAAGCAATTCGTGGAAAATATTCTGCTGAAGAATTAAGTGGTGAACCACCACAGGCAATGATTACTTGTTATGATGAAAATGATAACGAGATTTATACAGTTAAATTTTATGATGGTTTTATGATGGTAGACAATGAATTATATAGGATTACTGGCAAAGTATATAAAGAATTAGCCGAGTTGTGTGACAAGTATGGAAAGTGCTAAATTAATTGCAGGAAATCAAGATAAATTGACAAAATCTGTGTTTATCAATATAATAGACACAGATTTTTCAATGAAAGATTATGTGGAATGGTAAATTCAAGGATATGGATTTGTGAGGAGGCCGTATGCGGCGATGAAAGAGAACACGGAGCAGCTTTCGAGTGAGGAAAAACAATATCGAAAAATGACGGAAGAACCGGTGTGCCGGTTAATTATGAAACTGGGGCTTCCGACGACAATTAGTATGCTGATTACGAATGTTTACAATATGGTAGATACTTGGTTTGTCAGCCGGCTTGGAACAAGTGCGACCGGAGCAGTTGGTATCGTGTTTGGGCTAATGGCAATTATTCAGGCGTTCGGTTTTATGTTTGGACAGGGCGCAGGAACAAATATCAGCAGGGCTTTGGGGGCACATAAAAAGGAGCGGGCACGTGCATTTTCGGCAACAGGATTTTACTTGGCGCTGTTTGCCGGGACAGCCGTTAGTGTGTTTGGTATTTTCAATTTAGATGGTTTGTGCCGGTTACTGGGAAGTACAGAGACAATTTTACCATATGCAAGAATATATGCATTTTATGTTTTGCTTTCTGCACCGGCAATGACGACAGGTTGTGTAATGAACAATATTTTGCGCTATGAGGGTTATGCAAGTCTTGCGATGGTTGGTCTGGTATCCGGTGGTGTGTTGAATATGGCTGGGGACGCATTTTTCATGTTTGGGCTTCACATGGGAGTTCGTGGTGCTGCTTTATCGACTATGATTTCACAGTATATATCTTTTGGTATTTTACTGTATTTTTTGTTGTGCGGTAAGACACAAAGCAGTTTGTCCATTCGGTATTTTACGAAGAAAGCAAGTGTCTTTGGAAGTATTCTTGCGTCCGGTTTTCCAAGTATGGTGCGCCAGGGACTTGCAAGTATTTCTACGATGGTATTGAATGCGCAAGCTGCTATTTATGGGGATGCAGCAATTGCTGCGATGAGTGTTGTATCGCGAATTTTTATGTTTATTTTCAGTGTGGCACTCGGAATTGGTCAGGGATTTCAACCGGTTTCGTCGTTCAATTATGGAGCAAGAAAATATACGAGGCTGCGCAAGGCGTTTTGGTTTACCTTATTTTTTGGACTGGCTAATATGGTAGTATTTACAGAAGTGGTGTTTGTTTTTCGCAGCAAGATTATCATGCAGTTTTTATCCAATCAGGATGCATATGATATTGCGTATTATGCACTTGTGATTCAATGTGCGTCACAGGTGGCAGTCCCTTTTAGTGTCTGTGCCAATATGTTGTTTCAATCAATTGGTAAAGCAGGGAGAGCAACGATTTTAGCGACATTTAGAAGCGGTTCAATTTATATTCCGGTTTTGTTAATTCTTGGTACGCTTTTTGGACTACGGGGAATTCAGTGGACACAGCCGGCTACGGATATTCTGGCATCTGCCATATCAATGCCAATTGCTGTTGTGTTTTTACATAAACTACCTAAGGATGGATTGGAAGAAGGGGCGAATTAGGAAGGGCGTAAGTTTACTCAAAACTCTGAATCAACCGAAAAACCTGCTCAACGGCAGCACTTAAATTTTCTTTTGCATGGTTAAAGTCCATCGCTTCTTTCAGCGTTGTTACCGTGCGCAATATAGGGAAAAATGCGTCGATGCCATATTGGTTACACAATGTGGCATCTTCTGCGACGCATCCGCCAAAAGCAAGAACTTTTTTCTCGTATTTTTTTGCAATTTCTGCTACGCCAATCGGTGCCTTTCCCATTACTGTCTGTCCATCTAATCGTCCCTCACCGGTTATTACAAAATCTGCATTTTTTATAAATGATTCTAACTTGGTTTCTTCAAGAATAATTTTAACGCCGGATTCTAAAACGGCATTTGTATAAGATAAAAATGCAAATCCAAGTCCTCCGGCTGCTCCGGTACCTGCTTGATTTGGATTGGCGCCGGAATACTTTTCTTTTGTCTTTTTTGCATAATTCATAAGCCATGTATCCATTTTGGGAATCATCGTTTGTGTTGCACCCTTTTGTGGACCAAAAACAGCACTGCATCCATTAGCGCCACACAGCGGATTTGTTACATCGCATGCAATTCTAAATTTACATTCTTTCAGTTCTGGCATAACATGCTCATCGGTTATCGTTTCTATTAAGGCTAGTCCGTTTGCTCCGTATGGAACTTGTTTTCCATCGGCATCTAAAAAGCCGTAGCCGAGAGCCTCGAGCATACCGATTCCTCCATCGTTGGTTGCGCTTCCCCCGATACCAACAATAAATTTGCGGCATCCCTTTTTTATCGCATCTCTTATCAGTTCCCCAACGCCATATGTTGTCGTGTGAAGTGGATTTCTATCGGATTCGTTTACCAACGTGATTCCCGCGGCTGCGGACATTTCAATAATTGCCGTATTGCTTTCTGCAATTCTGCCATAAGAAGCCTCTATCATGGAGCCAAGCGGTCCTGTGACATTGACTTTTTCGATTGTTCCGTTCATTCCAAGGGTAAGGGCTTCTACCGTTCCCTCTCCGCCATCTGCCAGAGGGCAGACAGTTACCTCTGCATCGCGAAATACGCGGTGTATTCCTTCCGAAACGGCGTTTCCTGCCTCTAAAGAACTTAAACTGCCTTTCATAGAATCCATGGCAACGACAACTTTCATACGATGGCCTCCAGTGTGGTTTTGTGATGTAAATTTATTATAACACACTAAAAATATGTGTAAACCATGGAAGTTTTTGCTGCTTTAGATTTGCGCATAGAAAAGGGGAATGGTATAATAATTTGCAAAGAAACGAGGGAGAAAGGTGCATGCAGATTACAAGGATTTTTCATAGTGGTTTTTTAGTCGAGACAGCCAAACGGTATTTTATATTTGATTATTATAAAGGAGAATTGCCGAAGTTAAATCCAGATAAACCGGTATATGTGTTCGCCAGCCATGGACATCAGGATCATTATGAACCAAAAGTATTTGAACTTTTGAAACAACAGGGGATTGTACCAAAACTTGCAATTCTTGCAAAGGATATTAAGGAGAAAAAATATCCGGATGGAATTCCTGTTTTAAAGGCCGGATTTCATGCACATTATGAAATTGAGGCAGATTTTTTGGTGGATACATTTCATTCAACAGATGCCGGCGTAGCGTATCTCGTTACTTGCGGGGAAGGAAAGATTTATCATGCGGGAGACCTTCATGACTGGGTGTTTGATTCTGCATCGGAGAGGGAAAACCGGCAAATGACAGGGATGTACAGGCATGAGATTGATAAAATGAAAAATATTTCACTGGATGTTGCTTTTATTCCACTGGATCCAAGGCAGGAAAGACGTTATGCGGATGGAATATTATATTTTCTTCAAAAAGTAAAAGCAAAGCAGGTGTATCCAATGCACTTTTGGAGCCATTGTTCCATTATCGATAAATTTCTTGCAGAATATCCAGAGTATGCGGATGTAATTAAAAAATAATATGGGGAGGTTATACATGAAAAAGTATGTGTTAGCACTGGACCAGGGAACGACAAGTTCACGCTGTATTTTGTTTGACAAGCAGGGAAATATCTGCAGCATGGCACAGAAAGAGTTTGAACAGATTTATCCTCATGCGGGATGGGTGGAGCATGACCCTATGGAAATCTGGGCATCACAGTTATCTGTTGCGACAGAGGCGATGAGTAAAATTGGTGTAACCGGCGAAAATATAGCAGGGATTGGTATCACGAATCAAAGAGAAACGACGATTGTCTGGGACCGGCATACAGGACAGCCTATTTACAATGCGATTGTGTGGCAGTGCCGAAGAACAGCAGATGACATTGAAAAACTGGTGAAAGATGGTCTGGCTGATTATGTGCAAAAGACGACGGGTCTGATTCCGGATGCTTATTTTTCTGCATCGAAAATTGCGTGGATATTGGATCATGTTACAGGAGCGAGGGAGAAGGCAGAAGCAGGTGATTTGCTTTTTGGGACGGTGGATACCTGGCTGATTTGGAATTTGACGAAGGGTGCTGTTCATGTAACTGATTACACAAATGCGTCCAGAACGATGATGTTTGATATTCATAATTTGCGTTGGGATGACAATATTTTAGATTATTTTCATATTCCAAAATCTATGCTTCCGGAGGTTCGGCCATCCAGCTGTGTTTATGGATGCACGGATTTGAGCCTGCTCGGTGGGAAAATCCCGATTGCCGGGGCAGCAGGAGACCAGCAGGCGGCGTTGTTTGGACAGTGCTGTTTTATGCCGGGGGAAGTGAAAAATACTTATGGAACCGGCTGCTTTTTGTTGATGAATACGGGAGAAAAAGCAGTAAATTCAAAAAACGGCTTGCTTACTACGATTGCAGTAAATTTTGAAAATCAAATTCAATATGCGCTGGAGGGTAGTATTTTTGTGGCTGGCGCAGGTGTGCAGTGGCTGCGTGATGAGATGGAGTTAGTGAAAGATGCTGCTCAGACAGAGGTATTTGCCAATGCGGTGGAAGATACGAATGGTGTCTATGTGGTTCCTGCGTTTACCGGCCTTGGTGCCCCATATTGGAATCCATACGCAAGAGGAATGGTTGTAGGGCTGACAAGAGGCTGTAAAAAGGAGCATTTTGTACGTGCTGTTTTAGAAGCGATGGCATATCAGACTTACGATATTTTGAAAATTATGGAGCAGGAATCCGGCGTCGATATTGTCAGTCTTAAAGTCGATGGCGGGGCATCGAACAATAATTTCCTAATGCAGTTTCAATCGGATGTGCTAGGTGTTGATGTGCTTCGACCGGAGTGTGTAGAGACAACCGCACTGGGAGCCGCTTATCTGGCAGGACTTGCCGTAGGTTACTGGGAAGATGTGGACGATATCCGCAAAAACTGGGCACTTTCTAAAACGTTTGCGGCAGATATGCCGGAAGAATTGCGAAATGAAAAATTAGCCGGATGGAAGCGTGCCGTACGCTGTGCGCTTGCTTGGGCGGAGGAGTAGGATTGGAAAGGAGATTAAATAGGGCAAAGAAACAAGGTGGAGCGTAATGCAAAATCTGTTATTAGAATTTTTTTGTGGGCGATATTTATGATTAGTTGACCTGATTTTGAAAAATAGCAAATCAAGTCAACTGTTTTATAGATAAAAGTTGACTTAATTAGAAAAAAAGTGGAAATAGGTCAAAGGAAGGCAGGATTTTGGTTGACCGCAAGAGAAGCTTTTGCGAGTTAGGTCAATGGGTGGGTTATGTATGGATAGGTGTACGGAATATAGTACAATGAGAGGCGCTATAATCTTGTTGACAGTAAGGAGATAATCTTAAGAACATACAAGAGAAGGGAGAGTTTCATATGACATTTTTATTATTGATATTTGGTTTTATTTTGATTGAAATGCCGATTGTGGCATTTCTAAGTGTAGTAAATGATGTTCATCAACCACTTCCAATTTTAATTATGGCACTTATTTGTACGGTAATTGATGTGTTTATAATTACAAACCGAATTACATTCCATAAAGCCAATGGAGGTAATGAGGAACGCATGAGAAAAATTCGGAAGGCTGTAAAAATTACTGCGATAATTATAGCGGTGTGTCTTCTTCCGGGAACTTGGTTTGTATCGGAAGAGGGCTATAAGGCGAACCGAAAAAAAGGTTCATCTTATGATTATAATTATTCGGGTTCTCATTCATCATATGATTCGAGAATTTTTGGCAGTTCAAGAGGCAAGAGTAGTTCATCGAGTTCATCGGCTCAGCATGACGACGCCGATTCGGATGATACCAGTGCGTCTGATAGTGACCGTACAAGCTACTACCCAACGCAAAAACCGCAAGTAAATCAAAAGATAACAAATGGTGTTGAGGATTACGATGATCCGGATGATTATGCTTCTGATTATGCTTCTGATTATGCAGAAGAATTTGCATATGATGAATTTGGGGATGATGAAAGTGAAGAGGCATATGATTATGGGTACGAGGAAGCTTATGACTACTGGATGGATGAGAGAGGAGATGATGAAAGTGATTGAAATTATTATGAGTACACTAGAAGCAACAGTTGACATGATGGAACGATTGTCAGAAGAAAACTTGGTAAAGGTTCAATATGTTACTCGCCAACAGGCTAACGCTGGAAGATATAGGGATGCACAAGAGGTTGTTAATGATATAAGGAGGGGGGTGTTGTATAAAAATGATAAGTGATTCGTTTGATATGGAAAGTGAAGCTATAATAACACCATCGTCTTTTTTTGGAGAAAAGGGGAAAATCTGCGATATTGCAATAGCAACATTTTCAAGAGAGATATTTCCAGCTGTTTTGAAACTTTTTGAAAATGAAAAGATTGGTGAGATGAAAGCGGCTAATAGAATAAAGCCTGTTTATCTATTGAACGTAAATAATCTAAAAATAGCTTTTTATCTTTCTGAAATTGGTGCATCTCTTTCGGGAACAGATATTATTGAGGTAAACTGGATGACAGGTGCCAAAAAATTCATTTTGTTTGGTTCTGCGGGTTCACTTGATAAAGAGACAACAAAGGGGAAATATGTTATTCCATACGAAGCATATCGAGATGAGGGAATGTCTTACCATTATGCATCTCCGAAAGATTATATACAAATTAAAAATGCGGAGGTTATGGAAAATATTTTTAAAGCATTAGAGTTGCCGTATGTAATGGGAAAAGTATGGACTACAGATGCGATATACAGAGAAACCCGGAACCTTGTTGAAAAAAGAAAATCGGAGGGCTGTATTGCAGTTGAAATGGAACTTGCAGGTATGCAGGCTGTATGTGATTTTTATAATATAGAACTTTATGATTTTTTGGTAACAGGTGATATTGTTGACCAGTTGGAATATACTTCTGAGGGATTACATGATGCGAATCATAATCTTGACAAATTTTATGTTGCTTTAAAAATAGCGGAAATGATAAATAAGGGTTGATAGATTTGTCTGCTAATCTGTTATTTGCAGGTTGTTGAAAGGTGGTGCTTATTGATATGACCTACAGACAAGTAATTGCAAACAACGGAATTCCTTTCGCTTTAAATCTTACTAAAACAATTGAAACAAGGGATGAAATATCAGACGCTCAATTTGATTCAATGATGGAAAAGGGACTTTTACAGGCAAAAGCGAATGAATCAAAACCTGCTAAAGAAGTATTTGCAAATTTAAGAAAGAGGATTTAACATGTCAAAACCTTATGAAGGACGTTCTTCAAGCGTCCTGTCGCAAAGGAGCAAAAGTATTGCACAGAAATCCATTCCGGGTTTCTGTGTTTTTTTGTATGATTTGAGGCGTTTTGGCATGATTATATTAGCAGGTTATTAGCAAAAGATTGTTGAAGAAAATCTAAAAAAGGCATGGTATTAGTGTCATTCAAATGATATAATAATATAAAAAAGAAGGGATGTGCGTATACATGAATACAATTACACTTCCAAATGGCAGGACAATTCGTGTTGTATCACCAGAAGAACGAGACTCTGTTATTTCTGAATCGGATGCAGAAATGGACTATCGAGCAGAGGAGGCAGTAAAAGCCGCGCTTCATAGGGCAAAGGTTTGTAAGAAACCAATTGCACGTTATGATATGGATACAAAAAGAGCATATATAGAATATCCAAATGGAGAAAGAAAATATGTTGAATAGAAAGCCAATGCTATTAGTACTAGCTGGACCTAATGGATCAGGAAAGAGTACAATAACAAAATATTTTGAGATTCAAGGAATTTATACAAATGCTGATGAAGTGGTGGCATCAACAGGAATGGATAATAAAAAAGCTGCGGAATTTGTAGATAAGAAAAGATATGAGTTTATAGAATCAAAACAAGATTTTACGTTTGAGACGGTGTTATCTTCAGAGTATAAAATGAATATACTACGAAAGGCAAAAGAAGAAGGATACTTTATCAAATGTGTGTTTGTTTTAACAAATGATCCGCAAATTAATATTACGCGGGTTGAAACAAGAGTTCTAAATGGTGGACATGATGTGGACAAAGAAAAAATAATAAGCAGATACTACAAATCTTTGCGTCATATTAAAGAATTGATGGATATATGTGACATTTTACACGTTTATGATAATACAGGTGACAAACCTGTTAGAATTGTAAGAAAACATAAAGAGGATGTTTCAATTTTTGCTACTGAAGTTTGGACAAATGAGAAGATAGTTGAATTACTTAAGTAGTTGTTTTTGTATGATATAGTCTGGAAAACCAGATTTTTGTATGTTGTGTGTTGAAATTAAAAGAGAGGTGTTTACGATGACAGTAGATACAAATACAATAATTTCTATAACAGAAGCAAATCAAAATTTTTCCAAAGTAACAAAATTGGTTGATGAACATGGAACTGCTGTGATACCAAAAAACAATATGCCGAGAAACCATGTGATTGATTTTAGTAAGACGGAAAAGGTAGTTTCTACAGAAGATGTGATGGTGATATCGGAAAACTTAATGCAGAAAAATATGGAAGTGTACAAGGCACTTGGTAAATGATCAAGTGTACAAGTGGGAAATTTAAAAGTAGAGTGTAAATGTAGGTTAAATTAGTAGGAGAAAAATAATGATAACGTTGTATGATTGGGCCATTATAAATGAACCAGAGATTTTAGAAGAATGGGACTATGAAAAGAATAGAGATATTGATATAAAGAAAATAGCATCACATTCATCCCAAAAAGCATTTTGGAGATGTCCCAAACATAAGCATAGTTATTCTGCAAGAATAGGGAAAAGAGTACAAGGACACAAATGTATTTATTGCACAAACCGTGCAGTGTTAGAAGGATTTAATGATTTACAGTCACAATATCCGGATATTGCATTAGATTTTGATGAGGAAAAGAATGGATTTTGTGCTAAGAATATTACATATGGAAGTACGAAGAAAATATATTGGAAATGTCATGTGTGTGGATGTGAATGGATAACATCAGCAGCGCGAAGAACAAGAAATAACGCGAAATGTCCTGTGTGTGTAAAAAAGCAAAGTATAGCGAAGAGGAGGATTTCACAGGTAAAAAAAACGGGGGGACTCCTAAAATATCCCCAATTATTAGAACAATGGGATTACGAAAATAATGGTGATGTGGATCCACTTACAGTTAATATTAATGATAATAGATATTTCTATTGGAAGTGCTTAATTGGACGACATTCATTTCCATCGAAAATAGCACATAGAGTATTAAATAACAAGTGTCCATATTGCGAAGGGAAAAAAGTTTTAAAGGGCTTTAATGATGTTGAAAGTCAATGTGAAAACGTGATGGTAGAATGGGATTACGAAAATAATCAGATTTTGCCAAGTGAAGTCATATATACAGCAACAGCTCCCAAAATACATTGGAAATGCTATTTTTGTGGACAGAAGTTTTCCATAGAACCTAGAAAACATAGAGAGCCAGGATGCAAAATTTGTAAGCAGAAAATGCGCCACAAAAAGAAAAGATTAGAGAGAGTTTTAAATGAAGGGGAAATTGATAAGAATCAGTATTATGATATTTATTTAGATTGGGATTACGAGAAAAATAAAGAATGCGATTGGTTTTGGGAAGAAATGACGCCAACATTTACTAAAAAAGTATTTTGGAGGTGCCATATTTGTGGACATTCGTGGAAAACGTCTATGTATCGTAGAATACAGGAAGGAACGGGGTGTCCTGCTTGTAGTCATAGAGTGCTAGTACAAGGGATCAATGACTTGGAAACAGAATGCCCAGAATTAGCTGTTGAATGGAGTAGTAAAAATGAGAAAAAGGCAAATGAAGTGATAGCAGGGTCAGATACAAAATATCAATGGAAATGTCAATTATGTGGAAATGAATGGACGGCATCTATACATAACAGGAGAACAGAGGGGTCTAATTGTCCCAAGTGTAATGGTGCAAATACTTCCTTTGCAGAACAAGCAATTTTTTATTATGTAAAAGAGATTTGCCCGGATGCAATCAATCGGTATATCGATAAAGATGTGAATAAAGAGATAGATATTTTTATTCCTACACTTAAGTTGGGGATTGAATATGATGGATATATTTTTCATAAAGATAAAAAAGAATTAGATGATCGAAAAACCTTGCTATTACAAGAAAAGGGAATAAAATTAATTAGAATAAGAGAATATAAAAAAACAAAACTTCCAACATTGGATGTTAAACCTTATTTATGTTGGGATTATTTATATTCGTCAAAATATAAAGGGTTGGATAAAATAATTTGCAATATTTTGAAGAGCTTTGGCAAATATGAAACATCAGTTGATTCGTATTGTGATCGCTTTAGAATATTACATTTGTATCGACAAAAGGTTTTGGAGAATAGTTTAAAAGCGTCAGAAGCTCCATGTTTAAAACTGTGGGATTATGAAAAGAATTATCCGCTTTTGCCGAGTGAGATAAGTAAAGGATCAAAAATAGAAGTAAATTGGAAGTGTGATGTATGTGGATTTGAGTGGAGAAATTCAGTAAATGCAGAGCGAAAGTGTAAGGGCTGCAGACGTTGTAATAAAAGAGTAGCACATCAAGAATATAGCATTATGTCCAAGTATCCAAACATTGTTGAGGATTGGATTACAGAGATGAATGATAAGAGTCCAGAACAGATATTGCCAGATACACATAAAAAATTTTGGTGGAAGTGTAGTGTTTGTGGAAAGCCTTTTTTAGCAACCCCGACGCATTGGAATAAAGCAAGAAGATGCCGTGATTGTGGACAAGAAAAAGCAAGAGCAGCAAGGTGCAAACCGGTTGCGCAATATACGGAAAACGGCGATTTGATTAAAGTATATGAATCTGCCAGAATTGCGAATCAAGAAACGGGAATTAGTTACAAGATGATATCAAGTGCTTGCCACAAAAGAGGAAAAAAAGCGGGGGGTTATTTATGGCGATTTTATAATGCGGGGGAAGATTAAATGAATGCTCCTCAATATCATGTCAAAAAACCATGCTAGTTCAAGTGCTCGTTTCTCGCACTTGACCCACGGGCATGCGCCCTATAGAGAAGAGAAGTCATAACACCAAATTCAAGCAAGCTTGAATGGTGTTAAACTTCTCTTCTCTGCATGGCTTTTTGGCTTCGCGAGTACGCCCAGTAGGAATCGAACCTACAACTGCCCCTTAGGAGGGGGCTGTTATATCCATTTAACTATGAGAGCAAAATCCGGCTTATGCAGCATAAGCCGGAGATTTTTATTTTATCCGGTAATTACAGATATTTTTTCAAAACATCGACTTTATCTAATCTCTCCCAAGGAAGGTCTAAGTCGCTGCGGCCGAAGTGGCCATAGGCAGCAGTCTGGGAATAGATTGGTTTTCTGAGGTCGAGCATCTGGATGATGCCGGCCGGACGCAAATCGAAGTTCTCGGCAATGATGTCGACTAATTTGCTTTCCGGTAATTTGCCGGTGCCAAATGTGTCAATGCGTACGGAAGTTGGTGAAGCAACACCGATTGCGTAGGACAACTGGATTTCTGCGCGGTCACACAGACCGGCAG
>ERZ779992.1204-NODE-1204-length-14635-cov-3.501783_pt1 | contig 14635 bp, 12 predicted proteins | sample MGYA00511934_ERZ779992 | MGnify/ENA primary metagenome ERZ779992 (study PRJEB29588, sample SAMEA2163248) | human gut metagenome | biome: human gut; feature: human-associated habitat; material: faeces | place: Denmark | collected 2008/2010 ...
CCAACAAACGGTGGATAAGGCTGTAGTAGCAGCTGTCCGTGCGCTGCAGAGCCTTCTGCGCGTAGGCAAAAAAGTCCTTCTGTTGTTGCTTTTTAGCCAGTGTGGCACACATATCCACATAGTTGCGCAGCTGGCGGAAGCCGCCGCGGCGGATGTCCCCCACAGCGCGGTGTGCCAGCGTCATGGTAAAGCTGCGTGTGCTGTTGTAATCCATAGCCAAAGCGTTCACTCGCTCTCTTGTTAATTTCTTATTGAAACGATTATCGTAATACTGTTAGCATAGCAAACGCGGTGAACGATTGCCATAGACAAAACACGCGGATTGTTTTGATTTTCACTTTAATTCCACAACGGTCACGCCGCTCTCGCCCTCGCCGTAGCGGCCCAGACGGAAGCTCTTGACCATGCGGTTTCCGCGCAGATGCTTGTGGATGGCGGTGCGCAGTGCGCCGGTGCCGTTGCCGTGGATGATATAGAGCGTGGACTGCCCGCGCAACATACCGCTGTCCAGGAACTTGTCCACCTCGTTCAGGGCCTCGTCCACGGTGTAGCCCAGCAGGTTCAGCTCCATGCTGGACTTGCGGTCGTGGTTCAGCTCCACGCGGGTGCGGGTGCGCGGCGGTTCCCGCTTTTGGGTGCGCTTATCCATCTTATCGGGGGCGCACAGGCCGGTCAGGGGGACCTTAGTTTTCAAAATACCGGCGCGCACTTCCACCATGCCGTTTTTGTCCGGGCGGGAAAGCACCACGGCGTGCTGGTCCAGCTCCGCGATCACGACCTCCTGGCCGGGCTTGACCTCTTTCAGCGGTACAAACTGGCGCTTGGGCTGCTTTTTCTCGGTACGGTTCAGCAGCTGCTCTGTATCCTTGCGGGCAATTTCGCGGGCGCGCACAGCACGGACAGCCCAACGCCGACAAGAATCGTGACCGCCGGGGTGACGAGAATATCCACCTTCGTCTCCTTGCTGACGATTTTGCCGCATTCGGACGCGACAATCGTGATGAAGTAGACCGCCAGCGGGCCGCCCGCGCCGCCGAGCTGATTTGCCGCCATGCCGACGGCAATCAGGCTGTACAGCACCAATTGCGGGGCGGAGAGCGCCGCGCCGATGGACACCGCCATGGCCGGCCCCGCAACCTGCTGGGCGAAGTTGCCCGCGTCAATTAGGAACTGCACGTTCAGCTGCTGACCGAGCGTCTTGATGATTGTGCCAATCAGCAGCGAGGCGAACAGCCCCTGCGCCATGGCGCCCATGGCGTCTATCCCGTAGCGTTTTGCGGAAAACAGAACGTTCTTCCGCTTCAGAAACGCGCTGACCTTTCCCATGTCCTCCAAATCTCCCTTGTACGGGGAATCCCCGCGAAATTTCCGCCGAAAAACGGTGGATTGCATTTTATTATAGCATATTGACAAGAAAGAAACAAGCATATATCACAGAATGTGTGGATTGCGTGAACAAAGTGCGAAATTTCGCGCAAAACCGATGATAACAGTCGTTTTTGTTGCAAGGCAATCGTAACCGTGCTATAATGAAGGGATTGCAAACGGCTCACACGCTTGCAGTCAGCGCAGGAGAGGAGGCATCCGGTCAGTCAGCGCCGGAAGAGCACGGATGAGAAAGAAAAACTCCATCATCAATATGATTGTCGGGCTGGTGGGGCAGCTGCTGAACATGCTGCTTTCCTTCGGCGGACGCATGGTGTTCGTCCACTACCTGTCGCAGGAATATCTCGGCGTGAACGGCCTCTTCGGCGATGTGCTGGGAATGCTGAATCTGGCGGAATTGGGCATCGGCTCGGCGATGATTTTCAGCATGTACCGCCCGGCGGCGCAGAACGACGAGAAGCAGCTGGCGCGCCTGATGAACCTCTATCGCACGCTGTATCGCATCGTTGCGCTGGCGGTGCTGGGCATCGGGCTGGCGCTCATGCCGTTCCTGCCGCGGCTGATGAAGGGCGGCGAGGGCGTGGAGAACCTGCAGCTGATTTATCTGCTGTACCTCCTGCAAGCTGTCACGTCATACCTGCTGTCCTACAAGAACGCCATCTATCAGGCGTACCAGAAGGCATACATTCGCAAGGCGGTTGACCAAATCATCGGCATCGTGCGCGTGATTCTGCAAATCGTTGTGCTGGTGACGACGCGGAATTTCATCCTCTACCTGATTATCCAGCTTTTCATGCCGATGCTCACCAGCGTTGTCATCTGGGCGCGCGCGGACAGGGAGTTCCCGTACCTCAAGCAGTATAAGGAACTGCCTGAACCGCAGGAGCGCAAGGCGATTTTCAAGAATGTCGGCGCGCTGAGCCTGCATAAGCTGGCGACGGTTATCGTCCGCAGCACGGATAACCTGATTATGTCCGCGTTTGACGGGCTGGCTACGGTCGGCATATACTCCAACTACAAGCTCGTTTTGATGAACGTCAACAACCTGCTGGGGCATGTGACGGGCGCATTCACCGCCAGCATCGGCAACCTGAACGCGCTGGAGGGCAGAAAACGCGTCTACGAAATCTTCCGCATCCTCGATTTCGCCGCTTTCCTGCTCTACGGCTACCTCTCCGGCGGACTGGTGACGCTGATTAACTTCTTCATCCGCATGATTTTCGGCGAAGAGTACCTTTTCTCGATGACGGTCGTCGTCATCATCATAGCGGAGTTTTTCATCAGCGGTCTTCGCCAGATGGGGCTGCAGTTCCGCGAGGCGCTGGGGCTGTTCTGGTATGACCGCTACAAGGCGCTGGCGGAGGCCATCATCAACCTTGTTGTATCGCTGATTCTGGTGCGGCGCTTTGGCGTGGCGGGCATCATCGGCGGCACGATTATCTCCAGCCTGCTGACGTGCGTTTGGTTCGAGCCGTATGTGCTGATGCGTTACGGCATTGAGGAGGACTGGCAGAAGAAACTGCGCCGCTACTTCATGGATTACATCGTCCGCTGGGTGGTGGTTGCGGGGGTCAGCGCCGTGTCCTACTGGATTTTCCAGCTGATGCCGCAGACAAATTTCCTCTGGTTCATCGCCCAAGGGCTGATTTACACCGCGATTTTCGCCGCGGTCGTGCTGACGGTTTACGGCAGAACGCCGGAATTCCAGTACCTGCTGGAGATGACCGTCCGCAAGCTCAGGAAGAAACTGCGCGGCGGGACGTAAGCCGGCTTGGAATCGCGAAAAGGGGTCAATGTGGGGACTTCGCTCCGTTTCATTCGCCCTTGGGTTCCCTCAATAAACACGCGGAAGCAGTATGAAAGTGTCACCAACTGAATCGCGAAAAAGGGTCAAGGGACGAAGTCCCTTGCGGAGTCAAGGGGCAGCGCCCCTTGGGTTCCCGCATAAACACGCGGAAGCAGTATGAAAGTGTCACCAACTGAATCGCGCGAAAGGGAGTCCAGAGGGTCGAAGACCCTTTGGCGGGGTCAAGGGGCAGCGCCCCTTGCGTCTCCCGCTAATCAATGTGGAAGGGAAGAAAACCGATGAAAATCCTGATGGTCAATAAGTTTTTGTACCCGCGCGGCGGGGCAGAGACGTATATGCTCCGCATTGGGGAAGAACTGACGAGACGCGGTCATCAGGTGGAATATTTCGGCATGTACGACGAGAAAAACACCGTCGGGAACGCCGAAGGGCTGACGACTGTCAACATGGACTTCCACGCGTCCGGCGCGGAAAAGCTGCTGTACCCCTTCCGCATCATCTATTCCGGCGAGGCGCGGCGCAAAATGCGGCAGGTTATCGACCGCTTCCACCCGGACATCATCCACTTCAACAACATCAATTTCCAGCTTACCCCGTCCGTGATTCTGGCGGGGGCAGAGAAAAATATCCCGATGGTGCAGACCGTCCACGATTTGCAGATGCTCTGCCCGAACCACATGATGATGGAATTCGGGACGTGGAAACTCTGCGAGGAATGCAGCGGGAAGAAGTGCAAAATGGCGTGCGTGCGCAAAAAGTGCATCCACGGGTCGCGCGCAAAGAGCCTCATCGGCGCGATAGAAGGTACGATTTATACCAGCAGCCATGTGTATGACCGCGTGGCGCGCTATATCTGCCCCAGCCGCTTCATCGAGGAAAAACTGCTGACCGTTCCGCGTTACGCCGGAAAAACAACCATGATTCATAACTTCTTGAGCAAGACGGCGGAGATAGACGTGCCCAAGGGCGATTATGTCCTGTATTTCGGGCGCTTGTCGGAGGAAAAAGGCATCGACCGCATCCTTGCCGCCTGCCGCCTGCTGCCGGAGATTCCGTTCGTCATTGCGGGCGGCGGGCCGCTGGAGGAACTCTGCCGAACGTGCGAGCTGCCCAACGTGCGCTTCGTCGGCTTCAAGACTGGAAAAGAACTGCAGGAGCTTGTCGCGGCGGCGCGCTTCACCCTCCACCTCTCCCTGTGGTACGAAAACTGTCCGCTGGCACTGCTGGAATCGCAGTCGCTGGGCACGCCGGTGCTGTGCAACCGCATCGGTGGAATGCCGGAGCTGGTGGAAGAGGGCAAAACGGGCGTCCTCAACGACACCTTCACGCCCGAAGCGTACGCGGAGAAGATTCGCGCGCTGTATAGCGATTCGGCGCTGCTGGAGGAAATGGCGCGCAACTGCCGCGCGAAGAAGGAAAGCATGATGACGCTCGACCGCTACTGCGACCGGCTGCTGGCAATCTACATGGAGGAAATCGGAGGAAAACGCGCGTGATGGATGGCAAAAAGCGCAAAGTAATGTTCCTGATATACAGCCTGTGCGGGGGCGGCGCGGAGCGGGTGCTGGTGGAAACAGTCAACCGCCTCCCCAAAGACCGCTACGACGTGACGCTCATGACGCTTTTCCACGACGATACCCGTGCCGGGATGCTGTCGCCGGAGGTGCATTACCGCCCGGCGCTGCGCGTGAAGAACGGCAGGGCGCAGAAAATCCTCAGCGGCATCATGCAGTACATCATCCCGCCGAAATGGCTGTATCGCTGGTTCTTCAGGAGCGACGCGGATGTGGAAGTCGCCTTCATGGAGGCATTCCCGACAAAAATTCTCGCGTACTCCACCAATCAGCACGCGAAAAAGTACGCGTGGGTGCATATCGACGTGCAGACGTACACCAAGCAGAATCGCCTGTTCCGCTCCATGCGGCATCAAAAGGCGTGCTATGAGCGGTTTGACGGCATCTACTGTGTGTCGGAGAACGTACAGGAAGCGTTTTCCGCGAAATTCGGCTTGACGGAGCGCGTCCATGTCGCCTATAATATGCTGGATGAGCAGGCAATCCGCCGCCGGAAGGACGAGCCGGTGGACGACATCCCGAAGGGCGAGTTCCTGATGGTCAGCGTCGGCAGCCTGATTCCGCGCAAGGGGTTTGAGCGGCTGATTCATGTCTGCGGGCTGCTCAAAAGCCGTGGCTACCGCTTCCACCTGCTGATTCTGGGCAAGGGGGAGCTGTACGAAGATCTGGCGGAGCAGGTGATTGACGAGCATTTGCGGGATAGCGTGCAGCTGCTGGGCTTCCGCGATAACCCATACCCGTATATGGCGGCGGCGGATTTGTACGTCTGCCCGTCCTACGTCGAGGGGTTCAGCACGGTGGTGAGCGAAGCCGTTGTGCTGGAAACGCCCGTCGTGACGACGGACTGCTCCGGAATGCGCGAGATTCTGGGCGACAGCGAGTACGGCCTGATTACGCAGAACACTGAGGAATCGCTCTTCGAGGGCTTGCGGACGATGCTGGACAAGCCGGAAGTCTACCAATACTACCAGCAGCGCGTCCGCGAGCGCGCACCGTTCTTCTATATGGAAGAAAGGCTGAAGGCGTATGAGGAGATTCTTGACCAGTAAGGAAAACATGTTATGAGCGACATCCTGCGAAAATTCCGCCGCGGCGCCACCCTGCTGGGCGAACTGATCAAGTACGAGGCGGCAGCCCTCTGCGCCGGCGTGCTGAAAGTCACCAATCCGCGGTACCGCCACGTTTGGCTTGTGTCCGAGCGCGGCAGGGAAGCCCGTGACAACGGCTATCACTATTTCGCGTATCTTCGGCAGGCGCACCCCGAAATCAACGCCGTCTACGTCGCAGACCCCAAGCTGCCCGACTATGACCGCGTTGCGCAGCTGGGCAGCGTCGTGCCGTATCGCAGCTGGCGGCACTACCTGCTCTGCGCCGCGTCGGAAATGAAGGTTTCCACCCATGTTTCCGGTTATACGCCTGATATTGAACGCTATTATATGCTCGATAAGCTCCACATCGTGCGCGGAAAAAAGGTGTTTTTGCAGCATGGCATCATGATTGACGATATGAAGTGGTACCATTACCCCAACGTCGTCATGGATTTGTTTGTCACGACGCTGCAAAAGGAGCGTGATTTCGTCGAGTCGGCGTTCGGGTATCCGAAAGGCGTCGTCCGCCGATTGGGGCTGTGCCGATATGACGCGCTTCTGCATCCGCACGAGACGAAGCGGCAGGTGCTGTTTATGCCGACGTGGCGGACGTACGCCGTGGAGGGCAAAACACAGGCGGAGTTTGAGCAGACGGACTATTTCCAGCACTGGCAGGCGGTCATTTCTGACCCGGAGCTGGAGAAGCTGCTGACGAAATACGCCTATGACGCCGTGTTCTACCCGCATTTTGAGGTGCAGCGCTTCCTGTCCGCCTTCCACACGGAGAATCCGCACGTCAAAATCGGCGCGCTGGGGCAGATGGACGTGCAGACGCTGCTGATGGAGTCCGCGCTGCTGATAACGGACTTCTCCAGCATCCAGTTCGACTTCGCGTATATGCTCAAGCCCGAAATCTACTACCAGTTTGACGAGGCGCGGTACTGGGGCACGCACCACGACCGCGGCTATTTCGACTATCGCGTGGACGGCTTCGGGGAGGTCGTGACGACGCAGGAGGCGCTGCTGCAAGCCATCGAAACCGCGCTTGCGTCGGAGTGCGCCGTCACGCCGGAAATGCAGAAGCACATCCGCGATACCTTCGGCGCGCTCGACGACCACAACTGCGAGCGAAATCATCAGGCAATCAGGGAGCTGATGTCATGAAAGCAAACGACGGGCAGGCGAACCTCATTCTGCTGGACAGCGCGCCGCAGCCGGAATGGAACTTTGCGGCGCTGATGGAAGCGGAGAAAGGGGAAAAGTGGAACATCTGGCACATTGACAGCCATTTTTCGGACAGCGCATGGAAGAAGAAGGCGAAATTCTTCCTTTTTCCGCTCAAAGTCCTGCGCCACCGCAAGGAATTTGGCACCATTCTGTCCTACCAGCAGTTTTACGGGCTGTTTTTCGCTTTTTACAGCGCCATTTTTCACCTGAAAAAGCACTGCCATCTCATCGTCACCACGTTCATCTACCGCCCGAAGCAGGGCTGGAAGGGCAAACTGTACGCGTGGTTCATGCGCAAGGCGGTGAACAGCCCCGCGCTGGACAAAATCGTCTGCTTTTCCAGCAGCGAACCGGCGTATTACCAGTCCATTTTCGGCACGGACAAGTTCACCTATGTGCCGCTGGGGCTGGGCGATTTGAACCGCGGCGGGCGCATTCCGCAGGGGGAGGAGCGATTCATCCTCGCGGCGGGAAAGAGCAACCGCGACTATGACTTCCTTGTGGATGCGCTGAAGGACACGCCGTATCAGGTACGCATTCTGTCCGACGCGTACAACCACCCGAACCCCGGCAGCAACATCCGCATTTATCACGATGTGTTCGGCGAGAAGTACTATCAAATGCTGTCGGAATGCTGCTGCGTGATTGTGCCGCTTGCCGATGCGCGCATTTCGGCGGGGCAGCTGGTGTTCCTGCAGGCGATGATGTTCGCCAAGCCGATTATCACCACGGAATCGGACACCGTGCGCGACTACATTGAATCGGGCAAAAACGGTCTGATCATTCCCAAACAGCGTGATGCGCTGCGGGACGCGGTTCGCCGGCTCTACGAGGATGAAGCGCTGTACCGCGGCATGGCAAAGGAGGGCAGATGCCGATTCTTGGAAAACTATTCTGTGGCAAGCATGGCGCGGCGAATTGGGTCAATCTGGCGGAAGCTGGACGAAAAGAAATGCTGAAGAAGGACATTCAACCGCGCCCGGCGTATCTGAAATGGGCGTATATCGGCATGATGACCATCGGTTTTGTGGATGGCGGCGGATTTCCACTGCCGTGGTTCACAAAATATGTGATGCAAGTCGGCGTGCTGGGCATGGCGCTGCTGTTTATGCTGGTGACGGGCGACTTTCGGCGGCTGAAAACGGTGGGGCAGTTTGCGGTGATGTTCGGGCTGCCGTTTGTGATGATGGCGTCGTTGTCGATGCTGTACTGGGCATTGGATTTTCAGCAGCTTAACTACATGTCGCGCGGCTGCTCGACGATTCTCTACCATGTCATATCGCTCAGCGCAATGTGCAGCGCGGTGTACCTCTTCGGCCGCAGGAGCATTGACTATACGTTCTATGCCATGTGCGCGGGAAATATGGGCATTGTACTGATGTCCATCAAGACGCATGGCGTGGGGGCGTTTGTGACCGGGCTGATTGCGTTTGCAAAGTCCGGCGGGATTGACACGAACGCCGCCATCAAGGCGCTGGAAGTGCATGACCTGACGTTTGCCTTCGGGCTGATGCTGCTGTTCGCCCTGTGCTGCGAGCGAGGCAAAAAACGCCTGATTTATGCCGGCTTATCGGGGCTGTTCTTCTTTCTGGGCCTCAAACGCATCGCGCTGATTGGCTTAGTCGGCGTGTTTTTGATGGGCGAGTTCATCCGCAGGAGAAAACCGAAAGCCCAGAGCGTCCTGATTATCATCATTTCCATTGGCGCCATTGTCATTTGCTTCGGGTATGTGTACCTGATTCAGTCGGGGCTGTTCAACGAAATCGTCCACGCGCTGGAGATTGACACGATGGGGCGCGACAGGCTCTATGCCGCGTTTCAGGAGGTCTACGATTTTTCCCCCGCCTTCCGAGGGTATGGCATTGGCTATGTTACACGCTATATCAGCATCATGACGGAAGCCGGCGTTGGCGTATTCGGCACGCACAGCTTCGGCGGAATGCACAACGATATTGTTACCATGTACATCGAGTTAGGCTTCTGGGGTTTTGCGTTCTGGATTTGGTACAGCTGGAACGGGCGCATTGTGTGGTGCCAGAAGGAGTTCGGGATGCAGACAGCCCTGCTGCTGCTGTACGAAACGATTTACGGCTTCATTACCTACGCCACCGACAACACGGTGTTCTACTGCTATATCAACACGGTCTTTATGCTGCTGCCGATTGCGATGGCGATTGGCGAGCAGGAACAAGGCGAGGAGAAAGGCAAGCATGAAAGAAAAGAACCGGAAACGAGCAAGGAGCGGCGTGTGGTCGCTTCTTGAGCGGATGCTGCAGGGTGTGTGGAGATACCGCCTGCTTTGCCTGCTGCTGATCATCGCGGCGATGGTGACCACCAGCGCCCTGATGCATCCGGGAAAGATGCAGTCGGCAACCGCCCTCATTGCCCTGAACTATGAGGAAGCGACAAGGGGACTTTATCCGAATCAGACGCGATTCAACATTTCGCTGCTCAAGTCTGATGAGGTGCTTTCGCGTGCGCTTGAAAAGGCGGGCGTGACGAACATGGAGTCCCTTGCGCTGGCGGAGCACATCAGCGTAAGCGCGTCAAGCGTTGGCGGCATGTCGATTGATTCCGGCAGCGCCAGCGCCTACAAGATTGCCACCACCTACACCGTCTCCTACAAGCGCAATGAGGAGCTGCCGGCAAGCATCAGCACCGGCGACATGCTCCAGCTGATTATCGAGGCGTACAAGGAAGTGTTCTACGAGAACTACACCTACGTCGATACGGCGCTCAATCCGAACTGGGATGAACTGGATGAACTGGAGTATGTGGAAATCGGCACATTCTTCGAGAAAGAAATCGGCAAAGTCAGCCGCTTTTTGAAGAGCCGCGCGAACGAGAACGGCACGTTCCGTTCCTCAGCCAACAACGAGACGTTTATCTCTTTGCAGAAGAAGACACAGAATTTCTCTAACATTGACCTTGAAAAGTACAACGCGTATGTGCGGCAGAGCGGGTTGTCCAAAAATCGCGACCGCTATGTGTCCAAGCTGAAATATCAGAATCAGCTGCGCAACATTGAGTATCAGAAATTCATGAGCCACTATCAGAACCATCTTGCAACGATTGATATGTACGATTCCGCGCTGACAAGCGTTGTGCTGATTCCGACGCTGGATACGCAGGCAAACTTCTATATGTCGCGCACGAAGGTGGCGATTGACTATCAGGCAAGCTCCGCTGAGACGGAAAACTTCCATGCCCATGATACAAAGGAGAAAATCAAGGACAATGAGTACACCATCGAGAAGATGCTCGCGGAAGACGCCAATGCGGCGGAGAACATCGTCACGGCGGAGATGCTGATTGATACCATGAAGACCAAATTGGCGGATTTGATTGAACGCACAAATGTCATCAACCGCGAGTATGTCCGCTATAAGACGCGCAATTACCTTACCGTGTCCTATGAGCAGATGAGCGCGATGGATGAATACAGCATCAAGTGGTCGATCTTGATGGGCGGCGTGACGTTCTGCGTCTGCTGCGTGCTGTTGCTGGTGATTGAGGGCAGAAAAAAGCATGAGAAAGTTTAACATCATCCGCTACTTAAAGCGCTGGTGGCCGCTGATTGCGCTGATGTCCATCTTGGCCGGCGCGTTCTTCATGCGCTATGCCAGCAACAATCAGGCGTATACGGCGCAGGCTGTCATTAAGTACACCTACGACGCGGTGTCGGAGGGCTTGACCCCGAACGGCGAGCCGCTGGACGTTTCCGAAATCTTCTCTTCGACCGTCGTCAAGGAAGCGATTGAGCGCCTCGGCTATTCCGTCAATGTCGATACCATCCGCTCCGGCGGCACGGTGACGGGCATCACCCCTGCCGAGGTGCAGACGCGGCAGGATGCGCTGGCGGAAAAAGGCGAAGAGGTGGAGGAATACTATCCGACAGAATACGTTGTCAAGCTGACCGTTGGCAGCAGCCGAAGCGCTGAGTTCGCGCGCTTGATGCTGGATGAAATTTTGAGCTGCTATTTTGCCAGCTTCGGGGAGAAATATGTGGATTACTCCACCATCCCCAACAACGCTGAAAACGTGCTGGCGGGCGGTTATGATTACATTGAGCAGGCGGAAATTCTCAGCAATTCGGTGGATGAGATTATCGCGCAGTTAGGCAGCCGCCAAAGCGCTGCGCCGGATTTCACCTCGTCGCGCACGGGTCTGTCCGTCTCCGACCTGTTTGATGAATACAGCTATATCCAGTCGGTGCGGATTCCGTACCTGTTTTCGGAGATTTTGGGCGAAAGGCTGACGCAGAACCGCGAAATCCTGCTGAAAAAGTATCAGGCGCGGTATGCGAATTACATGCTGACAAGCGGCACCGATGGCGACAAGGTGGCAAGCGTCAAGGAAGTCATTGAAAGCTATGGCAATAAGAATAAGGAAGGCTCGCTGTACTATGCCGGAACGAACGGCACGGACACGCATGGGCAGAACGGCCTTGTGCTGAATGACGTCTATGAGGAGCATGATGAGGACGGCAAGATTAAAGACCGCACCACCGTTTACGATACGCTCATCAGCGACTATGTGACGCTGCTCAACCGCAAGTCCGACAGCCTGATTGATGCGGCGTACTGCCAGTACATCATCGACACCTTCTCCAAGGCGCCGGACGAGACGGAGAACACCGCCGAAGCCCGCGCGTCGGTGGAGGCGGAAATCAGCACGCTGCAAACCCGGCTGGATGACCTCTATCAGGTGCTGCTGGTGACGATGGAGGAGTACAACGAGTACATGGGCGCGGTGAACGTGGGCGTGCTGTCCACCACAGCGGTGAGCGCGCGCGTCAACGTCAAGCTGTACATGATGTTGGGCGTTGTCGTGTTCTTCATCCTCGGCGTCTGCGGCGCCATCCTGCTGGGGCGAATCCAGGACTTTGTGGAGTACCTGTTCTTCACCGAGCAGTCGCTGGAAATGCCGAACCGTACGGCGTGCGACCTGTACATCAAGAACAACACCGAGCGCGTGCTGGGCGACGACAACGTGTGCGTTGTGCTGGAGCTGACGAACCTGAGCCACATCAACAACGAGCTGGGGCGCGTGAAGGGCAACGAAGTGCTGCGTCGGTTCGCGGACTTCATCAAGGAAGCGTCCGCAACCTGCGGTACGGTGTATTACAACGGCGGCTGGCAGTTCATCGGCTTCTTTGAGCAGTGCCGCCGCGAGGACGCGGAGAGCTTTGCGGACTACATGCACCGCCTCGTGCACGCCTACAACGAGGAAAGCGGCGACGCGAAGATGGAATACAGCCTTGGCATGGCGGAAAGCCGCACCGCCAACGCCCATACGCTGCGCACCCTGCTGCGCGGCGCAATGATGGACCGCAGAAAGCAGGAGGACTAAGCCATGAAAAAGTGGAAAAAAGTGCTGCTGCATGTGCTGACCGTGCTGCTGGTGATGGCGGGCGTTTGCGGGTACTTCCTCTTCCTGTATCCGCATGAGCAGGACTTTGTGGAAAGCTACTACAAAGTGCAGTCGGATAAGCTGACGAGCCATCTGCGGATTGTGCAGCTCTCCGACCTGCACCTGCGGGAGTTCGGCGAGAACAACTGCGATTTGGTGGCGCGGATTCGCGCTTTGAAGCCGGACATCATCGCCATCACGGGCGATATGAACGACAAGAAAAGCGGCGACACGCACGTCGTGACGGACTTGTGCGCGCAGCTGGTGGAAATTGCCCCGGTGTACTATGTGCCGGGCAACCACGAGTGGCCGAAAATCGTGTTCGAGGGCAGCACACTCGCGTCGGATTTGGAAGCGCTGGGCGTGCACTTTCTGGCGGATAAGTACGAAACTGTAACCATCGGCAGCAATACGCTGCTCATCGGCGGCATTGCGGAAGCGCCGGTATCCTATGAGAAGTACGCCAGCGGATTTCTGGAGGATTTCGCCGCCCAGCCGGGCTACAAGATGCTGCTCGTCCACTATCCGGAATACTACGCGGAGGATACGGGCGCGCTGATTGGCAAGGACATCGACATGGCGCTCTGCGGCCATGCGCACGGCGGTCAGGTTCGCCTTCCGTTCCTCGGCGCGCTCTACACGCCGGATCAGGGTTTCCTGCCCGATTTGACCGAAGGCGTGCAGACGATTTCCGGCACGAAGGTCATCATCAGCCGCGGACTGGGGGACGACGTGGGGCAGATTCTGCCGCGCATCAATAATCCGCCGGAACTGGTGATTATTGACGCGAACTGGTATTGATACCTTCATTTTCAGGAGGATGGGAATCAATATGCGTGAACCAGACAAACTCGTCAGCGTCATTATTCCGGTTTACAAGGTGGAAAAGTACCTGCCGATGTGCGTGGACAGCGTGCTGAATCAGACATATCAGAACTTGGAGGTTATTCTGGTAGACGACGGTTCGCCGGACGACTGCCCCGCCATCTGCGACGAATATGCCAAAAAGGACAAGCGAATCCGCGTCATCCACCAGAAAAACGCAGGGTTGTCAATGGCACGCAATGCCGGATTGGACATCTGCACAGGCGACTATATCACCTTTGTGGACAGCGACGACGCGCTGCATGTTGCCTTTGTGGCGCGCTTGCTGGCGGCGTGCGAGGAGAACGGCGCGGAAATCGCTGTCGGGGATTTCATGAAGGCGACACCAGCGGAATATCTGCCGAAAATAGCCGCGCCGCTGGCGAATAAGCCTGTGCGCGTGGTGGATGGGCGCGAGGCAAACATGATGCTTTACCGCAGGTCGGAATGGGTGCGGATGGTGACGGCGTGGGGGAAGCTGTTTCGGCGCGAACTGCTGGAAACGGAACGCTTCCCGGACGTGAAGCTGCATGAGGACGAGGCGCTGATATACAAGCTGCTTTACCGAAGCCGGCAGGTGGCAATGGTGGATGGCGCCCTGTACCTCTACACGGCGAATCAGGCCGGCCTGATGGCGAAACGCTTTACCCCGGAGCGCATGACGATGCTGGATATTCTCGATGAGCGGCTGGCGTTCTACCGCGAAAACGGCGAAACCGGCGACTTAATCCGCTTTACGCAAAACCGGCAGTTTATGTTTGCGGCAGAATATTATCTGCATACGGCGGATAACAAGCCTTTCCGCCGCAAGGCGCGCAAAAAGCAGTGGGCGCTGTATTGGCCGCTGATGCGCTCCTCGTACTGGCTGCGCAGAAAACTTGTGTATACCTATGCCATGCTGCTGCCCGGACATTTCAAGAAGCTGTATTTCTAAGGCACCACCTCATTTGTACGGTGTTACCCTGATGCAGCGGCTGGAATCCACGAAAGGAAGAAAAAGGATGAATCAAGTCAGCATCATCATTCCCGTGCACAACACGCCGGAGGAATACCTGCGCGAATGCTTGCATTCCGTTCTGCGGCAGGATTACACGAATTGGGAAGCCATCCTGATTGACGACGGCTCGACCAGCGGCGCGGAGCGTATCTGCGACGAATACGCGGCAAAGGATGCGCGCTTTTGCGTGATTCATCAGCGGCAAAGCGGCGTATCTGCGGCGCGCAACGCGGGCATGGCGGCGGCAAAGGAATCCCGGTAGACCTTGGCCAGAAACGTC
>ERZ779992.1208-NODE-1208-length-14599-cov-2.575083_pt1 | contig 14599 bp, 10 predicted proteins | sample MGYA00511934_ERZ779992 | MGnify/ENA primary metagenome ERZ779992 (study PRJEB29588, sample SAMEA2163248) | human gut metagenome | biome: human gut; feature: human-associated habitat; material: faeces | place: Denmark | collected 2008/2010 ...
GCTCGTTGAAACGACAAGTTTCAACGAGCTTTTTTTACCTTATGGCAAAAGTGGTAACAATCTGGTAACTTTGCCCCCAAAATGACCCCAAAACGGGAAAGTGACTGCGCCCGGACGGTTGATTTTTTCAACCATCCGGGCGCTTTTTGTGGATAAATTTTGCGGAGTTGGCAGGTAAATATAGGAGCGGTCAACCTGCTTTGACGAGTACCAACACGCTGTTGTTTGGTATGACGATCTGTTCCTGTTTGGTGGGAATGGGCGGGTTCTTGTATTGGCGCAGGGCTTTTTTTGATTTGCTGTTTGACCTCCAGAAGGGTGCTTGTTGTGTCTATTACCTTCTATATGGATGGGGTGTTTCCTTTTGCAGCATTCGCCACAGCGTTGTGCGGCTGATGCCCAAGCGCTCAGCAGCACGTTTCTGGTTGCCGTTTTCGGCTTGCAAGGCCTGTTGCACGGCAATTTGCTCAATCTCTTCCAGCGTTAGGTCAACGGGCAGAGTGTGGGTTTGGGGAACGGCACCTGGGTAGAAGGTACATTCCCGTTTCAACTGGTCGCGCACGGTCTCCACGGAGATATAAGGCGTCGTCGTGTGCAGCACCAACTCGTCCAGCACGCGGCAGAACTGGTCGTAGTTGCCAGGCCAGCTGTACTCCGTCATACATAAGTTCGCCTCCGGCTCAAAACCGATGACTGCACGGGCGTTGCGCATATTCAGGGTACTGATATACAACCCCGACAAGCGCGGAATATCTTGCAGATGACTGCGCAGCGGCGGCATTTGCAGCATCAGGCAGTTCAGCATATCTACCAGTCGGGCATAGTGAGAGTGCATCGTTCCGGAACTGGAGCTACTGGCGACAAAGAAGAGCCGGTTGCGCTCCTGCGTATGCAGCGCCATTATGGTGGAGAACAACTCACTGAACTGCTCGTCAGTCAGCGCCTCCACATGGCTCATCATAAGGGTGCAGCCGTCACCCATCAGGGGGGAACGGTCACTCGCCATCAGATATTTCCAGCCGGGGCGCATGAGCATGGCACAGTCAATCTTGATGAGCGGCGCGTTAGAAAGAGGCCCTTTGGCGTAGAGCATCTGCACCATCTGGGGCTTGGCTGTGCCCGGTTCACCGTAAACGACAAGTGGGCGATTGCTTTGCAAATATTGCTCCAGTGTCAGGTTGGCGGTGGAGAAAGACTGGGTAATGCCATAGAAACTGTCAAAGAAAGTATCTACTGCCTGTTGGCGATCCGAGTAGGCGATGCCGTATTTTTCCAGCGGGATGGACAGCCGACTCTTTTCGATTGTGACGACATGGCGCAGAGCCCCTTCCATTTGGATAGGGGTGCTCTGCAAAGCATAATGGATGCCATTCTCTTCAAGGCAGCTGCGGTGGGGCTCGGCGGTGCGCTGCATAATAGCTGAGTGTGCCTTTGCCAGCACGCTGTCGGGGAGCTCGGGGGAGAGCGAGACGAACAGATCTTGTCCGGCCTCGTCGCTGACAAGGGTGTCATAGGGCATGGCACGGATGACGTCCTGAAAAAACTGCGCCAGCTCCAGCGCTTTACGGCGGGCCAGTCCCTCCTGTACTTCGGTGTTCAGCGCATCCTCCACACTCTCGATACCGGAGGTGATGAGCAGGGCAGGAATGCCGTATTCCTGTGCCAATGAGTTAGTGACAACGTCGCACAGCACCATCTGGCAACCAGAATTTTCCAACCCCTGCAAAATAGTGCGGGCTTCTTTCTGGTCGTGGATGGTATAAATATCCACATTATAGCGCAGTACCTCGCACAGAAACGTGGCGTTGCGGGTGATGGCCGGGAAGCCGATGACGGCGTATTTACAGTTGTGATTCTCTGCCAGCTTGATAGAACGCAGGATGTCGTAGACAGACAATGGGATGTCCACGACCTTTAAATCTGTACAGCGGCGGATAGCTTCCGCTGTGCCGCCGCGGGAGAGGATGACGTCATACTCCTCCTGCGCAGTTTGGGCGGCGGCAATCTCTGCGCCGGCAGTCAGATTGCCGACATGTACGTCGATTTGCAAATCGTCGCGAGATTCTGCAGCCTGCTGCATCAGGCTGGCAATACCCTCGTAAGGGGCGATGCCCAGAATTTTGATGGGGCGCATGGTAGAGGTCCCCCCTCTTTTTATTAACTGTTTGAAATTGTAACTTTATCATAAGTGATTCGTGTTGCAAAGTCAATCATAAAAATAAAATGGTTTCAAAAAGAAACACAAAATAGCAGAAAACGAAACAAAAACAGTTGACGAAACGGGACGGTAATGGTAAGATTTAGACAAATCCGAGAGACACAAGCAGAAACGATGCGGCTAAATGTACAAATGATGCAAAACGAGATGTAACAAAATGGAACATGTAGGAGGAAACAATGGCACGGCTGACAGTTATCGCGGACGATTTGACCGGCGCACTGGATACAGGTGTACAGTTTGCCAACCGCTGTGTTTCCGTTCGGGTGGCGGCTGTGAACGCTGCTGCCGTGCCTGAGGAAATCTTCCATGCAGATGTTGCAGTCATTGATGCGGAGGTTCGCCACAAGACATCGCAGCAGGCCTACAATATCTGCTTGGGACTTGTGCAGCAGGCGTTGCGCTGCGGAACAGACACCGTTTACATCAAAACGGACTCTGGTCTGCGGGGCAACATCGGCGCCATGTTTCAGGCGGCGCTGGATGCCGGCGGTGCATACTATGCACCGGCACTGCCGCAGATGAATCGCCTCACACGCGGCGGCATCCAGTACATTGACGGCGTACCCATCGACAAGAGCGTGTTCGGGCAGGATCCGTTTGAGCCGGTTCACTCCCCTTACGTGAAAGACCTTTTTCGGAACTGTCGGGCAGCGATCATCAGCTGCAGGCCCCGCGCTCTGCCGCCTCCGCCGCAGCACGGTCAGCAAATCGTCATCTGTGATGCCGAGAAGGATACGGACTTCCGGTGTATTGCCATGGAACTGCAGCGTACAAATGGCCTGAAAATTTTGGGCGGCTGCGCAGGGTTTGCGGCAGTGCTGCCGCCTTTTCTGGGGCTGGAGGGTGGGCCAATCAGCCTGCCCCGCATCAACGCGCCGCTCTTGGTACTTTGCGGCAGCTTGAACCCGATTACAAAGAGGCAGCTGGAATACGGTGCTGCCCGCGGCGGTGTGCGTATCTCCCTGCAGAGCGAGCAGCTTGCCGCCGGCTACTTTGAAAGCCGCGCAGGGCAGGATTTCTTGACACAAATCGAGCAGCGGATGCAGGGCGGCTGCGATATGCTGATCGACACCGATGGCACCGAGACCGCCGAGGATGCTGATACAGCCGAACAACTGCGCGGGCAGATCGCAGAACAGCTGGGGCTGCTGATGGCGCTGCTGCTGGAACGCCCCGCCGCAGACAACTATCTGCCGATGATCATCGGCGGTGATACGCTGATGGGCTTTATGCAGCAGTTGCCGGAGGCAGAGATCTCGCCCTTGGGAGAGGCTGCACCGGGCGCGGTGCTCTTCATGGCGCTGATGGCCGGTCATGTTTCCCGCATTATCGTCTCCAAGTCCGGCGGATTTGGAACAGAGGACCTGCTCAGCAGGATACGTCAGAATTTACAGAAAGGAACGGAAGATGAAGCAATATCAACTTGCCATGCCGCAGCAGGTATATAGCGGTGAGACTGCGATGCAAGCGCTGGAAACGCTGGCATCCGGGCACGAAAAAGCGGCTGTCTTTACAGATGCGGGCATTCGGGCTTCCGGCATTCTGGAGCGCCCGCTGGCCGAACTGGACAAAGCGGCTGTACCCTATATAATTAACGATACTTTGCCCGCGGAACCTACTTGCGATCAGGCACAGCAGGTCATTGATACTTTCCGCGAGAGCAACGCAGACCTGATTGTCGCTGTAGGAGGCGGCAGCGTAATGGATATTGCCAAGCTGGCATCCATCACGGCAGATGGAAGTTGCACAGTGCGTGACCAACTGAAAAACCCGCGTATCGGTAAAAAGACGGTCACCACCGTTATGATCCCCCCCACGGCGGGTACCGGCTCCGAGGCGACGCCCAACAGCATCGTGGCGGTACCGGAAGAACAGTTGAAAGTCGGCATCGTCAATCCCGAAATGATTGCGGATGCAGTCATTCTGGACGGAAATATGATTCGCCGCCTGCCCCGAAAAATTGCAGCCTCTACCGGCATCGACGCGCTGTGCCACGCCATTGAATGCTACACCTCCGCGAAGGCAAATCCGTTCAGTGACTTGTTCGCAATGCAGGCGCTGCGGCTCATCTTCCGGAATCTTGAAAAAGCCTGCGACGACCCGGATGCACTGGATGCAAAAGAAAAAATGATGCAGGCTGCTTTCTATGCAGGCGTCGCCATCACCTGTTCTGGGACCACGGCTGTGCATGCGCTGTCCTACCCTCTGGGCGGGCGATACCACATCCCGCACGGTGTGGCAAATGCCATTATGCTGATGCCGGTCATGCAGTTCAATAAATCCTGCTGCATTGAGCGCTTTGCGGAAGTTTATGAAGCCGTTGGCGGAACAGGTGCAAGGAACAGCGCAGAGAAAGCGGATTGGGTCATTGCAAAGATGGATGCCATGGTGCAGCATCTGGACATTCCCACATCGCTGAAACCCTACGGCGTGACCGAAGCTGACCTGCCCGCGCTGGTAAAGGCCGGTATGGATGTACAGCGGTTGCTGGTAAACAATCCCCGTACCGTCACAGCGGCGGATGCGGAGGCACTCTACCGCGAAATCCTGTGAGGGGAGCGTACAATGAAAGAGATAAAAGGTATTATCGTTCCGATTTTGACGCCGATGCACGAGGATGAGACCGTCAACTATGAGGAACTTGTCAACCAGATCGAGCGGTTGATTGCCGCAGGTGTGCACGGCATTTTTGTCTTTGGCACCAACGGCGAAGGCTATATCCTCGACGAGGAAGAGAAAGCCGAGATCATTCGTGTGGCGGTTAAGGCCGTCAGCGGCCGCGTGCCGGTTTACGCAGGCACGGGCTGCGTCAGCACCCGTGATACGATTCGCATGTCCCGAAAAGCCAAGGAACTGGGTGCGGATGTACTCTCCATTATCACACCAAGTTTTGCCGCGGCTTCTCAAGAAGAGATTATCCGCCATTATGAGACGGTTGCAAACGCAGTGGATATGCCGATCCTGCTGTACAACATCCCCGCCCGCACAGGCAACGCTTTGGCCCCTGCCACAGTGCAAAAGCTGTCTCAGGTGGCAAACATTGTGGGCGCAAAGGATTCCAGCGGTAACTTTGACAATATCTTGCAGTATATCGAGAAAACACGCGGGGGCGATAAACCGTTCACCGTGCTGTCCGGCAACGATTCCCTGATCCTGTGGACACTGCTGGCGGGAGGCAAAGGCGCCATCGCAGGCTGTGCCAACGTTTTTCCACACACGATGGTGAGCATCTACGAGAAGTTCATGGCCGGAGATTTTGAGGGGGCGCGCAGGGCACAGGACAGCATCCGTCCTTTCCGTGATATTTTTAAGTTTGGCAACCCCAACACCATCGTCAAAACGGCGGTCAAGGAACTGGGATATCCGGTAGGGTTGTGCCGCGCACCTTTCAACAGTTTGTCCCCGGCGGGATTGGACGCCCTGCGCACGGCACTGCAAACCTGCCGTGACAACGGCCTTTGCTAAAGGAGGCGGCCATGCGCAAAATTTTAGGCATCACAATGGGCGACCCTGCAGGTGTCGGACCGGAGATTACGGTCAAGGCGCTGCAAGACCCCAAAGTGTATGAAAGCTGCAAGCCTCTTGTGGTGGGTGATGCAGCCATCTTGGAAAGGGCCTGCAGTATTGTTGGCGCGGATTGCCGCATCCACCCCGTAGCGGACCCTGGTGAGGGGCTTTATGAGCCGGGTACCATTGATATTCTTGACATGTGGCTGCTCAAACCGGAAGATTTCGCTATCGGTCAGGTCAGCGCGGCTGCCGGAGACGCTGCCTTCCAGTATGTGCGCAAGGTCATTGAACTTGCCATGGACGGCAAGGTGGATGCCACCGTCACGAACCCGCTGAACAAAGAGGCCATGAACCTGGCCGGGCATCACTTCTCCGGCCACACGGAAATCTACGCCCACTACACAGGCACCGAACACTACACGATGATGCTTGCCCACAAGGACCTGCGGGTCGTGCATGTTTCCACCCACGTTTCCCTGCGGGAGGCCTGCGACAGGGTCAAGAAGGATCGGGTGCTGGAAGTCATCAGCATAGCAGACAAAGCCTGCCGGGACATGGGCATCGCAAAACCCCGCATCGGTGTGGCGGGCCTCAATCCCCACTGTGGCGAGGGCGGTCTCTTTGGACGGGAAGAAATCGACGAGATCGCTCCGGCCATCGAGGCGGCGCGCATCGCGGGGATCGACGCCCAGGGACCTATCCCGCCGGACACGATCTTCTCGAAGGCAATCGGTGGCTGGTATGACATCGTCGTGGCAATGTACCATGACCAAGGCCACATCCCGCTCAAGGTCGTCGGCTTCGTCTATGACAGGGAAAAGCAGGCGTGGAGTGCTGTGGAAGGTGTAAACATTACGCTGGGACTGCCTATTATACGTACCAGCGTGGATCATGGAACTGCTTTCGACCAAGCCGGTACAGGCAAGGCCAATGAACTGAGCTTGAAGAACGCAATCGAATATGCTGTTCGTTTTGCAGCTAACCGCTGAAAGCGAATGGATATTATAAAGAGAAAACCATTTATAAGGAGGAAAACACAAATGAAACTCGCAAATCGAATCGGCGCTGCCGTACTGGCCACTGCTATGGTCGGCACGCTTCTCACCGGCTGCGGTGGAGGCTCCGCCTCTACGACTGCCTCCACAGGTGACGGTACTGCCGCTGCCTCCTCGACGGAATCTTCCGGCGATGGGGACAACACCTACACCATGTTTATGCGCTCTGCCTACGTGGACTGGATCAAGGAACTGAAGTGGTATGATGTTGCCGAGGAACGCACCGGAATCCACGTTGACTACATCTCCGGCCCCGAAGAGGCAGCTGACGTTTACTCTGAGGTTGACCAGCGTGTTATCAGCGGCGATCTGCCCGATGCTGTTATGACAAAACTGGCCCAAACCAACGTCTACGGCCCGCAGGGCGTGTTCGCAGATTTGGCACCCTACATTGAGAAGTATGCCCCCAACCTGCAGAAGTACATTGATGACAATCCCGATTACAAGGCGCTTGTCACCGATAAGGACGGCCATATCTACGGTCTGTGCAAAGAGACCCCCATCTTTGCAGATTTGATCGGCTATCGCGTTGACCAGTTCAAGGCGGCAGGCATTGACCCTGACTCCATCGTCACCATCGATGACTTTACCAAGGCACTGGAAACTTTGAAAGCCTACTACGGAAAAGACAACCCCAACTACTACCCGTTGACCGGTCGTGACACCGCCATCCGCTTTGCTTCGTGGTTCGGCGCAGCCAGCAATATCTCTTCTACCGAGTCCCATGGCATCTATATCAACGGCCACTACAAGGATGGCTCTATCGACATTATGAACGATGGTGCCTACAAGATGGTCGAGACCATGAAGAAGTGGTACGCCGAGGGCCTGATCCAACCCGAATGGGTCGCAGGTACTTTCGGTGAGGCCGACTGGGAGGCTGCCATGCTCAACGGCAACGGCAGTGTCTTCTTCGATTACTATAACCGTGCTGAGTGGTTTATGGAGAACGGCGGCCCCGACAACGACCCCAACTACCAGATGGGTGTTCTGAACTTCATCAAGGACGATAACGGCAACCCGCAGAAGATGCCCGTCAGCATGAAGTACAATGACGAGTGCGTCACCGCCATTAACGCCAACTGCAGCGAAGACAAAATCAAGACGATTCTGACCTTTATCGATTATTTCTACTCTGAGGAAGGCGAGATCCTCGCCAACTACGGTGTTGAGGGCGAAAGCTTTAAGGATACCAATGGCGATAAGGAATTTATCGTAGATTATCAGACTGAAGAGGCTACTCCTGCCGGTGAGAAGCGCTGGAGTTTCCTGAGTGACCGCTTTACCGTCTGCAAGCCCGTTGACAACGAAGCCTTCTTCAAGTGGAATGCGCCTCTGATCGCTGAGGCGACCGGACGCCTGTTTACAGATGAAAACTTGGGTACCTCTTATGTTCTGAAGTTCACCGATGACCAGAGCAAGGAAGTTACAAACCTGCTCGCTTCTGTGTACGATGCACAGATGTCCGGTATTGCGCAGTTTATTGATGGTACGCGCGAACTGACTCCCGACAACTGGGCAGCTTTCCAGCAGGAAATGAATGATCTGGGCCTGTCCCGCATTGAAGAAATCCAGCTGGCAGCTTACCAAGCAATGTACGGCGCTTGATGCCTTGACAAAGGTAATACCCTGAACAATCAGCCCTGCCCGGCACGGCAAACTGCCATACGGGCAGGGTTGCCGGGGTAAATTGGAAAGGAGAATCCCCATGCCGAAACGCAAAACACAAACGGCGGTACCTGCCGTGCCGAAAGCATCCCTCGGTGCGCGGATAAAAAAAGATATTATCAAAAATTATCAGCTGTATCTTCTGATGATACCGGGTTTCCTGCTGCTGATTCTGTTCAAAATCGGACCGGTTGGTGCAATGGTGATTGCGTTTGAGGATTTCTCCGCAGCCAAAGGCGTTTTCGGCAGCACGTGGGTGGGGCTTGAAAACTTCAAGCGCATTTTGCAGGATCCATATATCTGGAAAATCACCAAAAATACAATCGTTCTGGCGTTCCTGTCCGTGGTGGTTGTATTCCCCATCCCGATTATATTTTCGCTTTTCCTAAACGAAGTTCGTACCAAGTGGGTGCGCAATACGGTACAGTCTTTGAGTTTCCTGCCGTATTTCATCTCGGCAGCCGTTATGGTCAGTATCGTGTATACGCTGCTCTCCCCTACATCGGGTCTGATCAATATCCTGATCACCAAGCTGGGCGGTACTTCCACAAACTTTATGGCAAAACCGGAATGGTTCCGACCATTGTACGTGATACTGGAGATTTGGCAGACGTTCGGTTACTCGGCCATTATCTATATTGCTGCCATGATGAACATTGACCCTACTTTGTATGAGGCGGCAGAGATGGACGGCGCATCCCGCTGGACCAAAATGTGGCGCATCACACTGCCCTGTATTTCTACTTCTGTTATCACGATGCTTATCATCAGTGTCGGCAATATCTTCTCCGTCAACTTGGATCGTATCCTGCTGATGTATAACACAGGCACTTATGTCACGGCTGATGTGATCCAGACGTATGTTTATCGCATTGCATTCCAGTCTACAGGTTTCCCGGATTACAGCTACGGCACTGCGGTCAATGTATTGAAATCCATTATTGCCTTTGTGCTGGTTTCCATCGTCAACAAGATTGCTGATAAAGTCAGTGACGCACGTCTGTTCTGAGAAAGGAGCGTATAGGCTATTATGAGTAAGCAGCCCAAGTCCCATCTCAAACGGCTGACGACGTTTGATTATATCAACAGTGCAATCCTGCTGCTGGTGGCAGTGTGTTGTGTGTATCCATTCCTGTATGTGTTCTTTGTGGCTACCACGGATGGCACCTATCTGGCGCGCGGCGAAATGACTTTCTTACCGATGGGCTTCAACTTGAAAGCTTTCGGCTATATTCTGACAAACCCGCGCTTCAATGTGTTCGCCGGTATGCGAAACTCTTTTTTATATACTGCGCTGGGGACACTGCTGGCGGTAGCCTGCACCTACGTTACGGCGTACGTGCTCAGCCGGCCGCGTTTTAAACATCGTTACTGGCTGATGTCCCTGTTCATCATTACATGGGTATTTGATGCCGGTATCATTCCGCAGTATATCATTTACAACCAGTTCGGCTTTGTCAATAGTCCGTGGGTCATGATCGTGCCCGGCGCGATCAGCACGCAGTTCCTCATCATCACCAAGACATTCTTGGAGGGCATCCCCAACGAACTGGAAGAGGCTGCCGTTGTGGACGGTGCAAGTGACATCAAGATCCTGACCCGAGTGTTCCTGCCGCTTTCCCCCACTGTGCTGGCGACCACAGGTTTGTTCTACGCAGTATCCATCTGGAACCAATACCTTATTCCGCAGATTTATTTGAAGGACGACGCCATCAAGACGATCCAGCAGGTGTTGAAGAACGTTGTCATTACAGATGGCGGCTCCGGAACAACTTTCAAAAATGTGGTGCTGGACGGCGTTACGCTGAATCAGCAAAATCTGAAAGCAGCCGCGATTTTCATCGCAATGCTGCCCATCATCTGTGTGTATCCGTTCGTTCAGAAGTATTTTAAGAAAGGTATTCTCATCGGCTCCGTCAAGGGCTGAGAAAGGATTGACAAATGGCACGTAATATTATTGATCTGCCAACGTTGGGTGATGACGGCAAACTCTACCGTGACACCGCCGTTGACATGGTGGAATCTCTGATCACCAACCTGTGGAAAAGCTGCCACGCACCTGATTTGCTGGAATTGGAAAACGGCGATCTGCTCTGCTGCTGGTTTGCAGGTTCCCGTGAAGGAAACGCCGACATCAGCATTGCAGTGGCCCGCTTGCCTGCCGACGCCGAACAGTGGGAGCAGCCGGTCATTGTCTCGGATGACCCGACCCGCAGTGAGCAGAACCCCTCACTGTTCCAAAACCCCAACGGTGACATTTGGCTGATGTACACGGCACAGGCGACTAAAAAGCCTGATGACAACAGTGACGGTAGTATGCAGGGCACGGCAGAGATCCGCCGCAAAATTTCCCGCGATGGGGGCCGCACATGGGGCCCCACAGAGGCTGTATTTACCCGTCCCGGCTCTTTCTGCCGCCAGAAGATTCAGGTGCTTTCCAACGGACGTTGGATCTTCAACAACTTTATCTGTGCGCTGGACGGTACCCGTTTGGGCAGCGACGTGACGGTTATCCAGATTTCCGATGATCAGGGCAAGACATGGCGCGGAGTGGAGATTCCCGGAAGCCGTGGCCGTGTTCACGGCAATGTTATTGAACTGGAACCCGGCAAACTGGTCTGCCTGCTGCGCAGCCGTGCGGCCGACCATATCTACCGCTCGGAATCCAACGATAACGGAGAGACATGGAGTGTGCCCGTGATTACCCCGCTGCGCAACAACAACGCCAGTATCTCGGCCATCAAGCTGCAGAGCGGCGCACTTGCCATCATTTATAATGATGTCTCTTTTAATGAGGATGGTAGCCGTACCGTCTGGCCCGACCAGCGATGCCCTGTGGCAATGGCAATCTCGGAGGATGGTGGCAAAACATGGCCGTGGCGCCGCATTGTAGAACATGGTGAGGGTTTCATCGGTCCATGGAACGATGTGAACAACCGCCGCTACGAGTACCCTGTCATGATGCAAAGCAAGGATGGCAAGATTCACGCGGCTTATGCGTGGGGCCGCCGTGTGCGCATTAAGTATGTATGCGTCGATGAAGCATGGATTCGCGGCGCTAAGGTTTGCAAGGGCGCTGAGGATAATCCCGAAATGCCCTGCAACCGTTGACAACTTGCATGATTGCCCTGCGGTTTTTGCCGCAGGGCATTTTTGGTAAGGAGGCTTTTATGTTCAGCCCGGAAAAATATGTGTGCTGGCAGGCATTGCAGCAAGGCATTACTCTAATGCCGCTGGAAAATGTGCAGGGCGGTGATATGCCCGGCGACATGGCGCATATCTCAGCCCCTGTCTGCCGTCGTGTGGAGAAGTTGCTGCCGCATCTTGTCACGAAACTGGAAGAAAAATATGGTACGGACATTCCGGCCAAACTTGTCATTGCTGTCAGCGGAGGTTCAGGCTCCGGCAAGACCAGCGGTGCTGCCGCCCTGAGGGAGGCGTTGGCGATGGTCGGGTTGAAGGGATACGTGCTCTCCGGAGATAACTACCCCCGCCGTATCCCCCAGCACAACGATGAGGAACGGTTGACAATCTTTCGCAGCGCCGGACTCAAGGCACTGCTTGCAGCCGGGGAATACACTCCGGAACGCTTCGCCGACTTGCAGCCGCTGCAGAAAACCGGAATCGACAGTGATCCGCGCCAATGTGCGGCATACCCATGGATGCAAATCTACCAACAGGGAGGGCGGGCCGCGCTGGCGGGATATTTGGGCCGGACTGCCGAGCAGGACTACGACGCACTGAACGCAGTGCTGGCGCAGTTCCGTGCCGGTGCGCCGGTGCTGTGGCTTAAGCGTATGGGCCGTAAAGAGTGGGAGCGCTGGTATGAGCCGAAGAACTTCGCCGATGTGGATGTGCTGCTGCTGGAATGGACCCACGCAGGCAGTGCCGACCTGAAAAATACCAATCTGAAAGTGTTTTTTAACAGTACACCAGAAGAAACCCGTGCCTGCCGTGTGGCCCGCAGCCGAGACGCCGGGGCCGACAGCCCCTTTGTAACAATGGTGCTGGAAATTGAGCAGGCAATGCTGAACCGCCGCGCCTGCGATGCGGATCTGATCCAGAACCGGGACGGCACGATGGTCGACACGGCAGCCTACGCTGCTGCACAAGGAAGGTGAACATGGTGGCAAATGCGAAAAAAGATGAGCTGTCTCTGACGCCGATGCTGAACGCTTACCCGGACAGTTTGGGCGGGACGTTAAGTGACATTGCAGATTTGCTGGAAAGCAGCTGTAAAGATGCTTTCGGTGCGTTTTATATTCTCCCCAGTGTTTTCAACACAGATCTCGACCGCGGCTTTTCGGTTGTAGACTACAGTTTGAACGAATTGCTGGCGACGCCGCAGGATTTGGAGCGCATCCGTGCTTTGGGAATACGGCTGAAACTCGATTTTATCCTGAACCACGCCTCGGTCCTGTCACCGCAGTTTCAAGATCTTTTGAAAAATGGGGAAATGTCGAAATATAAGGACTTCTTCATCGACTGGAACGCGTTCTGGGCGGGCTGCGGCGAGATGATGCCGGGGGGATATATACAGCCGACACCGGAGTACTTACATAAGATGTTTTTCCGCAAACCAGGGCTACCCATTCTGATGGTGCGTATGCCCGATGGCACCGAAAAACCCTACTGGAACACATTCTACCAGCAGGTAGACTACCCTTGCCCTGATGCGCGGGAGTTGGTGTCCGAACTGGGGATGCAGTACCGATCCGCCTGTGTCCTGACAGAAAGTCTGCGGATCCAGTTGGCGGCGGGTAAGCGCCCGGCAGAACTTGATCTGGGACGCTGGGAAACGTTGCGTGTTCCCCTGACCGACCTGTTGGAATCCCGACGCCGCTATTTGGGGCAGATGGATTTGAATGTGGCTTCGCCATTGGTGTGGAAATTTTATGCCGACACGCTGCACACGTTGGCAGGGTATGGAGCCTCTATCGTGCGGCTGGACGCTTTCGCTTATGCGCATAAGGCCGTGGGGGAACGTAACTTTTTGAATGAACCAGGTACATGGAGTCTTTTGGCACGACTGCAGACAATAGCGGATGCTGATGGTGTGACCCTGCTCCCGGAAATTCACGCATCCTATGGGGAAAAAGTCTACGAAAAGCTGGCCGCCAAAGGCTATGCCGTCTATGATTTCTTTCTGCCGGGGCTGATGATTGATGCCTTGGAGCGGGGCAGTGCAGATACGCTGGCCGCATGGGCACAGGAAATCCTCGACAAGCACATCCTGACCGTGAATATGCTGGGGTGCCATGACGGTATCCCGATGCTGGATCTGAAAGGGTTGCTGCCGGAAGAACGCATCCAAAACCTCATTGATCTGATTGTGACGCGAGGCGGTATGGTGAAGAACCTGCACGGCCAGAAAAATGTCTATTATCAGGTCAATGCCACCTACTACAGCGCTCTGGGCGAGAGTGATGCAAAGCTGCTGCTGGCACGGGCAATTCAACTGTTTATGCCCGGAAAACCGCAGGTGTGGTACCTTGATTTATTCGCGGGCAAAAATGACTGTGAGGCAGTGGCTCGCGCAGGCGAGGGCGGCCACAAAGAAATCAACCGTACAAATCTGACGAAAGTGCAGATTGCCGAGGCACTGGAAAAGCCGGTCGTGAAAAAGCAGCTGGAATTGCTACGCCTGCGCCGCAACTGTCCGGCCTTTGCGCAAGGAGCAAAGGTTCAAATTGAAAGCTGCGGCCCGGAATTGACGATTGAGTGGAGCTGCAGCGGCCACGTCGCCCGTCTGCAGGCTAATCTGCAAAAGTTGACTTACAGGGTCGAAATAGAGTAGGAAGAAAAGCTAACTGATGGAAACTACAAACAGCAGGGCGTGCGGAGGCTTTGCATTATAGAATGCAGATGTCAAGGAGGTCTGTGCAAATGATTAAAGGCAACTGGACGTACCGAAGGATACTCTAAGAGGAAAAAAGTTCTTGGAAACCAAAGCGTTACAGTTGAAATGATATGTACGTACTCTTATCGACGTGCAATTTTCTGCGCGGGTAAAATTGAAGAAATAGAAATAAATTCGATTAATTGTTGGTGGCGATTATGAAGTTTACGGAGCTGAAAAGGCTGAAAAACTCTGTTAAAATCTCAGGGAATAAATAACAACGCCCGGGCGGTTGAGATTTTCAAC
>ERZ779992.1212-NODE-1212-length-14587-cov-4.317024_pt1 | contig 14587 bp, 10 predicted proteins | sample MGYA00511934_ERZ779992 | MGnify/ENA primary metagenome ERZ779992 (study PRJEB29588, sample SAMEA2163248) | human gut metagenome | biome: human gut; feature: human-associated habitat; material: faeces | place: Denmark | collected 2008/2010 ...
GGCCACGAGTTTTCAACAAGTGACCGCCATGCTTGTGGAATTAAATCCGCAAATTTTCAAAAAAGAGGTGTTTTGTATAAGCAGCAAAGGATTTAACCAGCGCGATGCCTACCGTGTGATGCTGCGCAAGTATCCCGATGTGATGAACATCGAGCAGATGTGCGATGCCCTGCGAATCAGCACCAAAACGGGGTACAAGCTGCTGCACGAAGGCAAAATCCCAGCGATGAAAATCGGGCGCTCGTATCGCATCCCCAAAGCCCACCTGTTTACCTACCTTCAGATTTGCGGTCAACACTGTCGAGCAGAGAATCGACAGTGTTGATTGTTTTGCGCCGATGCGTTATGCTGTTCTTGTCAACAGCAGATCGGGGGCGACCCAAACCGAAGGAGGTATTTTTTTATGGTCGCAGGGCATCTGCAAGAAAAAAACGGTATCTACTATGTGGTACTGACCTACAAAACTTATGACGGCAAACGCAAAACCAAATGGCAATCCACGGGCTTGCCTATCAAGGGCAACAAGCGGCGCGCCGAGGCGATGATGCGTGAGCTGCAAGACGACTTTGAGCCACCCGTTGACCCCAATGGTCCGCCCAGCAAAGCCATGCTGTTTGCGGATTATCTGGTGCAATGGCTGGAAATCGCAAAGTCAACCGTCAAGCTGACAACCTACGCAAGCTACAAAGAACTGTCGAACAGCAGGATCATTCCTTACTTTAGAAATCTCGGCGTTACGCTGGGCGACCTGAAAGCGGTTCATATCCAAGCATTTTATCAGGAACAGTTGGAGCGTGTGAAGCCCAATACGGTCATTCACTATCATGCGGTTATCCACCGCGCCTTGAAATACGCAGTGAAAACGGACCTGATCGATGTGAACCCTGCCGACAAGGTAGACCGCCCGAAGAAAAACGAATTTACCGGGAACTTTTACAGCAAGGACGAAATGAACGCGCTGTTCGACGCTGTGCGCGGCAGTAAAATTGAGGTGGCAGTTATGTTGACTGCCTTTTATGGTCTGCGCCGCAGCGAGGTTGTAGGGCTGAAATGGGCTGCTGTAGACTTTGAGCAGAACACCATTGAAATCTGCCACACGGTCACAACGGTTCGGCTGGACGGAAAAGAAGTTCTTGTAGAATCCAATGGCACAAAAACCAAATCCAGCAAGCGCACCTTGCCACTTGTACCGGTTTTCCGGGAACGGCTGCTGGCCTTGCAGGAGGAACAGAAAGAAAACCGCAAGCTGTGCGGTAGGTGCTACAACAAAAAATACGCAGACTACATCTGCGTAGACGCAATGGGCAATCTGCTTAAGCCGGATTATCTCTCCAATTCGTTCCAGATTATCTTGCAAAATTATCATCTGCGGCGCATCCGCTTTCACGATTTGCGCCACCCGTATGTCAAGCACACGACAAAAAAATATAATTCTGAAAAGCAGAAAACCCAAACTACCAATCTTAGTGCTGATAGTCTGGGTTTTCTGTTTTTGCTTTTTATTCTACGACTTTGCTCGTAGTATAGGTGGGATTATCTCCATCATTTCCTTCAAAGACTACTTCTGTTGTAGCACCGCATTCTTCACAATGGAGATATAGTTTTTTCACCATTCCATCTTCATCTGAATCATCACCATCAATGCTTAATTTCTTACTTTGGCAAACTGAGCAATGGTATTGAGAAAGTGGATCGAAAACTTTCTGAAGGATGTTTTCATAAACGCCAACAAGAGAAATACAAAGCGTAACACAGGTTGAGGCTTCGTAGTATGTAGCACTACGCGAATGTGTAATCTTATTGGCGTAATCCCAGGTGGATTCTGTTAGTTTCTTAATAATACTTCTGTAATCTGCGTTTTCCGATCCTTTCAAATAGAACTGAATAAATAGTTCACATTTTCTCTTGAAATTCGATGCTTGGGGCTGCTCCCCATCACCAGCCATTGCAGGGTCATAAATGTGGTTGCCGAGTTCAATCAATGTTTCTCTGCACTGAACACCTATCGCTTGAAAATCTTCAATCTCCTTAGCGGTATCAATTAGCGCAGCGACACTTTTGAGCTTTCGGAAAAATTGAGGAGCAATTTCTGCATCGAGCGTCACACCATTTACAAAATCCTCTGGACTATATTCACCCTGGGCTGCGCTCATTCTCTGCATTAAGCCCATGTGGAAAGAATACACTTCATCTGCTCCAAAATAATATGCACTTTGGGGATAGAGATTCATCGGAATCCCGTCGCCCTCCACTACCCACCAATCTCCATCAGTATCGGTTTTGACATTCCAGACGCGCACATCAACACCCAAATCATTGAAGTGTTGCTCTGTTTTTGCGCTCAATACTGTGCATTTTCCTTGAGATTGCCATTCTACATAGCTTTTCACATCTTCAAATGTTCGATTTCCCATTTTTGTTCCCCCTGGTACAGCTTTCATAGTAAATAGAATTTAACTATATTGTACCACTTGTCGTTTGACTATAAAAGCGCCAAAGAGCAGAAAACCCAAGCCACTAAGATGGATTTGATAGCCTGGGTTTTCCGTTTTTGTATCTTCAATTATTCAAAGAGGTCATGGACCTTGTAAACAATCTCAATGCGGTTGTCGGGGAATACATACACCTTTTCGATCAGCAGATCGGTCAGCTCCGAGGTTAGCACATTCGCTTCCGTAACCGAGTGAGCAATCTCCTGTCGGCTGCTTTGGCGGGCCTGTTCTTCCCGCTTCAGCTTTGCCTGGGCGGTGACAGCAGCATAAGCCCTGCCCCAAAAGCCGGATAATAGTGCGGTCTTGCGGACACGAATGAGAAAAAATGCAGGAAACAGAAAAATGAAGTAGTGATTTTTCGGGTTCCACTTTACAAACAAGGAGAACCCGAAATGAAGAAAAAAACTGTAAGCAAGGACCCTTTGGCAGAAAAGATTGAAGAAATCCTAACGCCCTATCCGGACCCGATGAGCCGCAACGACTTCCGCATCGTTTGCCATATCGGAACACGAACCTCGCTTTATCTCCTGCAAAGCGGACTTGTTCCCTGCAAAAACAACGGAAAGAAAACGCGCTGCTATAAAATCGCCAAGAAAGATGTTGCCGAGTATCTCTACCGCCGAGAGTCCGACCCGATGCACTACACTCCGCCCAGCGGGTGGTATTACAACTACCCCAAACACAAGAAACCTGCCGCATCGTTGGAGCGCAAGCTGAACTATACGGGCGAAGAACGGCTGCTGGCCAAGGAATGGTACGAGCAGCAGTTAGCAAATTACCCGGATGTACTGACTGTTGCGCAAGTCTGCGAGGTGACAGGCTACCAACGCCACACAATTCTGAAATGGTGTAGCAAGGGCTTGCTGAAAACCATCTTACAGACACCCAAGTATATGATTCCGAAAGTATGGCTGCTGGAATTTGTGACATCCGACTTTTTCAACGAGATCAGCCGAAAATGTGGAAAACACTATGCCGCCATCAAGGAAATCGGTAATTCAAGCAAAAGCAGGTGATATACTCATTCATCATAATGTGTTCCGTTCAATTTTCCAGTCGCTGACTGGAAAATCGGGTGGTTGAGATATACAAGACATTTTTCCATTAAAGAATATAGTTGGAAAAATCGCTGCATCGTCCTTTATCCGTGCAGAGGATAGGTGACAACCTATAGTAGTGCGGTCAACTCAATTTGCCAGACAGCGTCTGGTAAATTTAGGAATCCCAATATAGCGGGTACAATATTTTTCGGATTAGCATTCAAGATCCAATGCAAAAGTGACTGTGGTGCAAAGTGGATCTCTGCGCCACAGTCACTTTTGCATTAAGCAAATCAACATAAGCCATAAATCAATATTTTAGTTCAGCCCGGACAATGATCGCATAACAAGGTCAATATCCTTGTTTTCCAACTCCTGAATGATATGGAGATAGGTCTTTTGGGTGGTTGTCATACTGGAGTGTCCCAGTCGCCGGGCAACACTCGCAATAGATACGCCGGTAAAAAGTAGCAGGGATGCGTGGGTGTGGCGCAGACCGTGGATAGAAATGACCGGAATATTGCACCTCTCACAATGGCGGCTCAAAACATCATTGACGGTGGAGTTGTAGACCTTGCCATCCACAAAAATAGGTTGATCGTCCGGCAGACCTTTTACAAGCTCGGAAAAACGAATAACAGACTGCCAATCAATTTGAATTTTACGAACCGATGATTTGTTCTTTGTCGGCTGAAACCCACCGGCGCCCTTGTAATCCCATGTCTTACTGATGGAAAGGGTCTGATGATAGAAATCAAAGTCCTTGGGGGTCAGTGCCAGTGCCTCCGAAAAGCGCATTCCGGTCTTGGCCACCAAAAGAATGAAATAATCCCAGTTCACTTCGTCTTTTAATTCAAGCGAGGCAAGGAGCGTGTGCAGTTCAAATTGGTTGAGGTACTTTATTTTCTTTGTAGATGGTGCCTTGCCTTTAATAATCGCTTTCCGCGTGGGGTCACGATCAATCAGCCCCTCGTCCACTGCGTCTAAAACAGCTCCTTTGAGTTGGTGGTGAAAGTCCATTGTCGTCTGCCGCTCATGGTATTCGGCATAATCATTCAGCAACTGCTGATACGCAATGCGATTCAAATCGCAAATTTTCAAATCCGGGATAAGTTTTTCGAGCCATTTTTGCGTCATCAGGTACTTATCCATTGTAACCTGTCTTATCGCCCCTTTCTTGTATACAGTAATCCACTTTGCATAATATTCACAGAACTTATCTGTGCGTTGTGCTTCGTTAAGCATATTGCACCTCCGTTGTATGTGTGAATATGGCTTACGCTGATGAAGGGTGATAAGGTTGTCGAGGGAATCAAAAAACTGTCCAATAGCTTTCTGTTCGTCAAATGTCGGCGCAAGACAGACTTCCCCCTCAAGAGCATCCGTATCGCTAATTAAAAGGGTGTTTTTAGCACCTTTATTAACGAGCGGACGGAGATAATTATTCAAACGGGCATCTTGCTCAAAATACATTTGAATAAAGTCAGCGTTTGCATTTTCTCTCGTGTGGTAAACGCCATAAAGTACCGATACTATGCCGGGTTTTCCTTTATTTGCTTTAATGATTCCATACGGGTTTGCCTTTAGTGGTGATTTTGTATAAACCACATCGCCTGTATGAACAACGCCATAATTGGACACTGATGCTCCAGCGAAAGAGCGACCTTGAAATTCAATTTGATTAACGACACCAAAATCACCCGACACCGATAGTACATCTTTTTTTGTGTACAGGTTATCAGTGTTCTTTTCGGCGGAAACAGTAAGGTAATCTTCTAACTTCCGCTGTTCCCAAGCGTCAGTAAATCCCTTGAATCGGATGGCAGGTTTGTTCTGTTTTGCCATATCAGTCACCCAACAAGAGCGTCTTAAACTCGCTCAGGCCTTTCAGGTCGTACTCACTGCCGGTAAGGTCGTCCATCATCGCGGCCAGTTGCTTTTCGGTGGCGCGGATTTCGCTTTCCACATCAAAGAAGGTTGTGCTATATTTATTTTGCAAGGTCTGAATCTTGCTGACAAGGCTGTCCACCATGGCATCGGGCAGCTTGGCAAGCTCGTTCGTAAAGGGCGCAATCCATTTTTGCTCCAGCAGCTCCAACACCTGCGCATCGGTCAGCCCCTCAATGGTCTTTTTGGTCAGGGCTTCCAGCGATGCTGCGTCAGATTTGATTTCGGCTTTCAGTGCCTTTTCCTGCCTGGTCAGTTCCTCTACACGGCTGAAAATGCGGCAGGCATTTTGTGCCTCGGGGGTGCGGTCCCGCCGCAGTTCTTTGACCTTTTTGGCAATCTCCTTCGGCACAAAAGCATCGCCTTCTTCGGTAAAGCACTCCTTATAGGCGTCCTTGTCGTCCTCGGTAAATTCATCCAGCAGGGCTTCATATTCGGTGGGCAGCTCGGCAAGCTGATTTTCCAGCGCGTGGAGCGCGCCAGCTTTATCTTTCAACAGCGTTTTTTGCAGCAGATCAAAGGGCAGAATGTGCCCAACCCAGCCGTCCTGCACTTCCTGCTCCTCGTTGCCCTTCTTCTTGGTGACAAGATGGGGGTCTACCTTTTTGGCTGCACCGAACCCCTCGGTCTGGATCATTTCAAGGTCAACGGCAATCGTGTTCCAGTGGTCGTCCAGCAGCTGATAGGCCTCGTACTTGTCAATCAGCGGAATGTCGGCAAGGCGCGCAAAGATATCCTCGCTGAGGGTGGTTTCCGTCTTGGCAATCTCAATTTTGTCCATGCCGTCCAACAGGACAGCCTTCATATAGGCGGGCAGCGCAGCAAAGGCGGAGCGATAGGCGTCCTCAAAGGCGGTTACATCGCGGCTGTTTTTGATAGCCGACTTGATGTCCTCAACGGTCAGCGCCGCATAGGGCGTTCCGTTTTCAGCAAACAATTCACCGCGCAGCGCAGGGAACGCCGCCCAGTACGCGGAAAGCTCGTCCAGCTCTGCTGCGGGGATGCCGCCGAACATAGAGGCGTATACGTCCCAATGCTCCGCTGCCTCAGAGGAGTCCACATAGCGGGGAATGTTTAAGTTGTAGTCGTTGGCGCGGATTTCCTCACGGCTGACCGTGCGGGAAAATTTGGGGATGCTCTCACGCTTTACAAAGGTATCAGCAATGCGCTTGATGTCGGAGGCGCGGAGCTTGTTGTTTTTGCCCTCCTTGGTGTACCCCTTGGAGGCGTCAATGATAAGTACATCCTCGCGCACGCGCTTTTGGCGTAACACCATAATGATGGTGGGAATGCCCGTGCCAAAGAAAATGTTGGCGGGCAGACCGATGATGGCGTCAATATGGTTGTTCTCAATCAGATTTTTGCGGATCGTGCCTTCCTCACCGCCGCGGAACAGAACACCGTGGGGCAAAACGATGGTCATAATGCCGTCTGGCTTGATATGGTAAAGGTCGTGCAGCAAAAAGGCATAGTCCGCCTTACCCTTGGGTGCCAGACCAAAGCGGGCATAGCGGGCGTCGCCCTCCTTGTTGGTGGGATCCCATGCCTGCGAATACGGCGGGTTCGATACTACGGCATCAACATACAGCGGGTCATAGGAGTTGATGGGGTCGGCATCATCAAAGTAGGGCCAGTCCTCCTCCAGCGTATCGCCGTTGCGGGTAACGATGTTGTCCGGCTTGATGCCGCGCATTACCAGATTCATACGGGTCAGGTTGTAGGTGTTCTCTTTCAGCTCCTGCGCGTAGTATTTCACATTGTTTGCGTCTGCCATATACTTGGAAACGCTTTTGCCGATATTGATCAGCAGCGAGCCGGAACCGCTGGTCGGGTCATAGATTTTGATTTCGTTCTTGCCCTGCAGATGGCTTGCCACGATTTCGGACATCAGCAGCGAAACCTCGTGGGGCGTATAGAACTCGCCCGCCTTTTTGCCGGCATTGGCGGCAAACATACTGATAAGATATTCATAGATGAAGCCCAGCACATCATAGCCCTGCTTGCCGTCCATCGGAATATCCTTGATCAGGTTCAGCAAGCCGCTGATGGCTTTGGTCTGGGTGCCGGAGCTGTCGCCCAGTTTGGAAAGACCGGTTTCCAGTGTGTTGAAGATTTTCTCAAACACACGCTTGTGCGTGGGGGAAATCAGCCGGCTGAACGCCGACAGCGCGTCACGCACATTGGAAACATCAAAATCCTTGCCCATGCCGAGCCAGGTGGAGAAGAAATCTTTGTAGGAGATAAAATAGCCGATGTTTTCCTGCACCCATTTGACGGTTTCGGGGTCGTCCTCGGTTACGGTTTTCAGCAGCTCATCGTCATAATCGTTGTCTTTCAGAAATTCGATTTCTTTATCGGACAGATATTTATAAAAAATGAAACCAAGGATAAAGTCTTTGTACTCACTGGCCTCGATTTTGGAGCGCATCTGGTTAGCAGAAGCCCAAATCTTCTGCGCAAGCTGTTGTTTGTTCATCGGTCAAGCTCCTTTTGTTTTAGAAAATACCCTTTCTTGGGAAAAGCGTAAGTAGTTATTTCTATTATAACACAGATAGCTAAGGTTTCCACAAAAAATTGTGGCTTATGCCATAAAATACATACGCTTGGGAACAGCGGAAGTTGGGGGACTGCTTTACCGAACGCTGTGAAAGTATGCCCGATGGTGAGTTGATTTCAGTTACTATAAATGACGGTATCAAGAAGTTTTCGGAACTCGGACGGCACGACAATTCCAATGATGATAAGTCAAAATATAAGAAAGTCTGCGCTGGCGATATTGCGTACAACTCAATGCGTATGTGGCAAGGAGCAAGTGGATGTTCGCCGTATGAGGGAATTGTCAGCCCCGCTTATACCGTACTTACGCCAAATTCAGGTATAAACTCCAAGTGTATGGCTTACCAGTTCAAATTACCTGCGACTATCCACACTTTCAAAATCAATTCACAGGGTATAACATCTGATAACTGGAATTTGAAATTTCCCGCATTAAGCGAAATCGAGATTTATGTATCCCCTTACGAACAGGAACAAGCAAAAATAGCAGCTTATTTCGCGAATCTCGACCACCTTATCACCCTTCATCAGCGTAAGTATGACAAGCTGCAAGTTTTGAAGAAAGCCATGCTTGAAAAAATGTTTCCGAAAAATGGCAGCAGCGTTCCCGAAATTCGATTCAAGGGATTTACTGACGCTTGGGAACAGCGGAAGTTGGGGGAAGTTGTCGAACGCATCACACGCAAAAACGAAAATCTCGAATCAACTTTGCCACTGACAATCTCCGCGCAGTATGGTCTAATTAACCAGAATGAGTTCTTCGATAAGCGCATAGCAAGCAAGGATGTAAGCGGTTATTTTCTTGTTAGGAATGGTGAATTTGCTTACAATAAAAGTACATCTTCCGATGCTCCTTGGGGTGCAATTAAGCGTCTTGACAGTTACGAAAGTGGCGTATTATCAACGCTTTACATTGTTTTCAAAATTTTGGATGAGAGAAAGACCAGTTCTGATTATATAGTCACCTATTATAACACCGACTTGTGGCACAAGGGTATTCAGGCCATTGCAGCCGAAGGTGCGCGGAACCACGGCTTATTGAATGTTGCGCCAGCGGACTTCTTCGAAACAAACCTAACGATGCCGAAGGATTATGCCGAACAGCAGCAAATTGGCTCTTTTTTTCAGCAGCTCGACCACCTTATCACCCTTCATCAGCGTGAGTTAGAAAAGCTGCAAAATATCAAAAAATCCATGCTCGAAAAGATGTTTGTCTAAGGAGAATCGTGAAAAAATGGGAAAAATTATTTTATATCACGGCACTCCCGACAAAATCGTTGTGCCGAAATTTGGCGGCGGGGATGATAAACACGACTATGGCAGGGGCTTTTACCTTACCGAGAACATCGAACTTGCCAAAGAATGGGCGGTCTGCCGCCCGAACGACACAAACGGCTGGGTTCACAAATACGAGCTGGAAACCGCCGGGCTGAAAATTCTGGATTTTCAGCAGCACAGTGTTCTTGCGTGGCTGGCAGAGCTGATGAAGCACCGGGACGCCGCCGATTCTAAGCGATACCGTATGCTGGCAAAGAAATTTATCGAAAAATACGGCATGGATACCCGCGATTATGATGTGATTTGCGGCTGGCGCGCAAACGCCTCCTACTTTTACATTGCCAAAGAGTTTGTGCGCGATAATATTGATGTGGATATTCTGGAAGATCTGCTGTCGCTGGGCGGTTTGGGCATCCAGTATTGCATCAAGTCCGAGGCCGCGTATGCAAATCTGAAAGAAATAACCGACGAGCTGCTTGCCGTGGACTACACTGAATTTAACGACAGGTACAATCAGCGCGACATAACAGCAAGAAAACGGATGCGCGAACTGGTGGATTCCGACGCGAACACGGTCACAAAGGTGTTCAGCACACTGTTTGAGAGGTGAGGGACAATGCACGCGTATGCAAAGGAATATGTAAGCGATGTAGTCGAAAATCAGGGCAAGCTCTTTGACCTTGTGGCACAGAAATACCCTGACAAGGATACTGCGGCTTTTATCAATTCCTATATGGCAAGCAAAACCAGAAAAAGCATCGACGAAGCCAAAGCCTATGTAAACACGATGAGCGCCCCCGAATTGTGGGATTACTTTTGCAAAACCGAGGACTTTACACTGAAGGACGGCAAAGCCATCGAGGGGTTTATGCCGGACTGGATTGGTGAATTTTATGCGTATTATCAATGGTATTATAATCTGCCCAGCAGCGAGGTCGTAAAAAAAGTGCCGGTTGCTTTTCTGGAAAAAGCATACGGCGGGCTGCATGATCTGGAACTGGATTTGGCGGTACAAAAAGTCGGTGAAGTATAATGACGGTTGTTTGCTTTCATAACCCCAGTGAGGAAAACGGATATTTGAGCAACTGGTACCCCTGCCGCTTTACGGTGGAGGGGGTGGATTTTTCCTCCATGGAACAATATATGATGTACAAAAAGGCTGTGTACTTTGGTGACAAGGCTGTGGCGGCCCAAATTCTTGCAACCGATGATGTTGCCGAAATCAAGGCGCTTGGCAGGCTGGTTGCCAATTACAGCGAGCGTTATTGGAACGGTATTCGGCAAATCGTTGTTTTTACAGGGCTGCTTGCCAAATTCACCCAAAATGACGACCTGAAAGCACAACTTGCCGCCACTAAGGATTCTGCTTTGGCTGAATGTGCGGTCAGGGATACCATTTGGGGCATCGGCTTGTCGATGAAAGACCCGGACAGGCTGGATATTGGCAAGTGGAAGGGGCAAAACCTACTGGGCTATGCCCTGATGATGGTGCGCGAACGGCTGTAAAGCGCACACAAATACCCGGAAAGGGGCAAAACAAATGACCTTTCAAAAGGAATCGGACTTTGAAGAAGCGCTTATAAAAATCCTGACGACCAAAGGCTGGGAGAGCACAATTCTGAAATATCCCACCGAGCAGGATCTGATCCGCAACTGGGCAAGCATTCTCTTTGACAATAACCGCGGCATAGATCGCCTTGGCGATTACCCCTTGACCGATGGCGAGATGCAGCAAATTGTGGAGCAGATTCGGGAACTGCGCACGCCGCTGAAGCTGAACGGCTTTATCAACGGCAAAACGGTTTCTGTCAAGCGCGATAACCCCGATGACAAGGCACATTTCGGCAAGGAAGTCAGCCTGAAAATCTACGACCGCATGGAGATTGCCGCCGGGCAAAGCCGCTACCAGATCGTGCAGCAGCCGATTTTTCCCGGTAAATCCAAAATGCTGAACGACCGCCGCGGCGATTTGATGCTGCTGATCAACGGTATGCCGGTGTTCCATCTGGAATTAAAGCGCGGCGGTGTGCCGGTGAGTCAGGCATATAACCAAATCGAAAAATACGCCCACGAGGGTGTGTTTACCGGGCTGTTCTCGCTTGTGCAGATTTTTGTGGCAATGAACCCGGAAGAAACCGTCTACTTCGCCAACCCCGGTCCCGATGGCAAATTTAACACCGATTATTACTTCCACTGGGCGGACTTCAACAACGAGCCAATCAACGATTGGAAAGAGATTGCCTCCAAGCTGCTGTCCATCCCCATGGCGCATCAGCTGATCGGCTTTTACACCGTGGCCGACGATGCGGACGGCGTGTTGAAGGTTATGCGCAGCTATCAGTATTATGCCGCCAGTGCGATTTCGGATGTGGTTTCCAAAACGAAATGGGACAGCGGCAAGCAGCGCGGCGGGTATATCTGGCACACCACCGGCAGCGGCAAAACGATGACTTCCTTCAAGTCCGCACAGCTGATTGCCAATTCCAACGATGCGGACAAGGTAGTTTTCCTCACGGATCGCATCGAGTTGGGAACGCAGTCGCTGAAAGAATACCGCGCCTTTGCCGATGAAAACGAGACCGTGCAGGCAACGGATAACACCTATGAGCTGATTACCAAGCTGAAAAGCATTGCCACCGCAGACACGCTGATTGTGACTTCTATTCAGAAGATGAGCAATATCCGTGACGAGGAGGGCGGCAAAAATGCCCGCGATATTGAGCTGATCGGCAAAAAGCGGCTGGTGTTTATCGTGGACGAGGCGCATCGCTCCACCTTTGGCGATATGCTGGCAATTATAAAAGAAACCTTTCCCCGTGCGATTTTCTTCGGCTTTACCGGCACGCCCGTGTTTGAGGAAAACGCCAAAAAGAACAACGCGCAAACCGATGTGTTTGGCAATGAACTGCACCGTTACAGCATAGCGGACGGCATCCGCGATAAAAATGTGCTGGGCTTTGACCCGTACAAGGTACTTACCTTCCGCGATAAAGATGTGCGGCAGGCTGTTGCACTGGAAAAGGCGAAGGCAACTACGGTTGCAGACGCCCTGAATGACCCCGCAAAAGCCGCTGTGTACTATAAGTACATGGACAACACGCAGGTGAAAATGTACGGCGAGCCGGGTCCGGACGGAAAGTGGATCAAGGGGATTGAGGATTATCTGCCCAATACACAATATCTGACGGCAGAGCATAAGCAGACCGTTATCGAGGATATTAAGGAAAACTGGCTGACTTTGAGCCACAACGGTAAGTTCCACGCCATTTTTGCCACAAGCAGTATCCCGGAGGCAATCGAATATTACCGCATGATGAAGATCACCATGCCGGAATTGAAAACAAGCTGCCTTTTTGACCCGAACATTGATAATAACGGCGGCGCCATTTACAAAGAGGATGGGCTTGTTGAAATTATCGAGGATTACAATAAGCGCTATGGGCAGGATTTTACAATACCCACCCACGCACGGTTTAAGAAGGATCTGTCGCTGCGTCTGGCGCACAAGGAGCAGTATAAGCGCATTGAACGCACACCCGACCAACAGCTTGATTTGCTGATCGTTGTTGACCAGATGCTGACCGGCTTTGACTCCAAGTGGGTTAATACCCTCTATATGGATAAGATGCTGGAATACGAGAACATTATACAGGCGTTTTCCCGCACAAACCGACTGTTTGGGCCGGATAAGCCGTTCGGTGTGATTCGCTACTACCGCAAGCCGCACACAATGGAGCAAAATGTGCTGAAAGCGGTGAAGCTGTACTCCGGCGACCGCCCGATTGGATTGTTTGTTGACCGCCTTGCCCACAACCTTGAAAAAATGAACGAGGTGTACGGCGACATTGCGGAGTTGTTTACGAGCGCGGGTGTGCCTGATTTTGAAAAGCTGCCGCAGGACAGAAGCGTCTGCGCCAAGTTTGCCAAGCTGTTCCGCGAGCTTAACGACTACATGGAGGCAGCGCGTGTGCAAGGCTTTACATGGAATCAAAGCGTATATCATTGCCCGGACGACGCTGCCGATGAAACCATTGATGTCGAAATGCTGTTTGATGAGTCTGCCTATCTGATTTTGGCACAGCGCTATAAGGAACTGTCCACCGAGTCGTCGGACCCTTCCGATGACGGCGATGCGCCGTATGATTTGGTGGGCTATTTGACGGAAATCGACACCGGTGTGATTGATTCCAACTATATGAACAGCCGCTTTGATAAGTACCTGAAGCTGCTGAATCAGGCGGGTGCATCGGGAGAATCCATAGAACAGGCAAAAGCCGAACTGCATAAGTCCTTTGCCAGCCTGACACAGGAAGAACAGAAGTTTGCCAACATCTTCCTGCACGATATTGAACGCGGCGACGCCACACCCGAACCCGGCAAGACGCTGCGGGATTACATTACCGAGTACCAGTGCCGTGCGAAGAATGACCAAATCCACCGCTTTGCCGTTGTGTTTGGCTTGGATGAAGAAAAGCTCCGCAATATGATGGGTCTGGGGCTTACGAAAACCAATATCAACGAGTTTGGCCGCCTTGACGAACTGAAGAAAAGCGTAGACAAAGCAAAAGCAAAAGCCTATTTTGAGAAAAAAGAGGGCGTAAAGCTGATACCGCCCAAGGTAAACCAAAAAACCGACAGCCTGCTGCGGGAATTTATTGTAACCGGCGGCTTCGAGGTGTAAGGCTGCATATTTATAGGCGATAAGTCGAACAAAAGGGCCAAGGAAAATCCGAGGCCCTTTTACTTTTGCTTGGGAACAGCGGAAGTTCTCGGATATTACTTTTCCAGCGGGTGAAAAGAACAAAGAGAATCTGCCATTAGAGAGTTATTCCATTACAAATGAAAGTGGATTCGTACCGCAAGATGAAAAGTTTGAAAACGGTGGTACAATGCGAGAAGCCGACAAAAGAATGTACTATATTGTTTCTCCAAATTCATTTGCGTACAACCCTGCAAGAATAAATGTGGGTTCCATTGGATACCAAGACACGGGAAAAAGTGTGATAGTAAGTTCACTTTATGAGGTCTTTAAGACTTCTGACGATGTGGATGATAGACTCCTCTGGCATTGGTTCAAATCGCCTGATTTTCAAAAGCTGATTATGCAGTTGCAAGAGGGTGGTGTTCGTCTCTACTTCTATTACGACAAACTCTGTATGGGACAAGTACCCCTCCCTTCACTTGAGGAACAGCGCAAAATTGGAAAGTTATTTGATACCCTCGACCACCTTATCACCCTTCATCAGCGTAAGTATGACAAGCTGCAAGTTTTGA
>ERZ779992.1223-NODE-1223-length-14498-cov-3.191096_pt1 | contig 14498 bp, 11 predicted proteins | sample MGYA00511934_ERZ779992 | MGnify/ENA primary metagenome ERZ779992 (study PRJEB29588, sample SAMEA2163248) | human gut metagenome | biome: human gut; feature: human-associated habitat; material: faeces | place: Denmark | collected 2008/2010 ...
GATTTACATCCGGCGGCACTGGGATTCTCTACCTTTTTCGGCAGTTTTCCACTATTTGGGTAGAGATTTGCAGACGCTGTGGCGGAATGCACGGGTGTTGCATCCCACATCCCACGCATTTAATGACAGCAACCCACTCAATGCCTGCGCCTGCCCCATGTTGCATCCCACATCCCACACGCTTTATTGCAATAAAAAAACTTTGGTTACACTTTTTAACTATGCGTAACCAAAGTTCTGTAATTTACTATTATTTTTCAACAAATGTAACAGGACATCCTAATCTGTAGTGACCTTTTATATATTCAGCGATTGCGTGTGAACAGTATACCGTTGTTGCCTCTGTATTGCTGTCCATATCATTGTTACCACACATGATTGCATCCAATTCGTATACCAGATTGGTTCCCGGTGCAAAAGTAATGCTGTCAAGATGGTAGCAGCTATAGAAAGTCCTTCTCAAGCCCTGCATCGTTGATGGGAGAATGACTTTTTTAACAATCTGATTGCTTCTAAATGTGTTAAGTGCAGCTACAACCGGTTTGCCATTGATAGTATCAGGTACGATAACCTCCCTGTCCGTTCCTATATACTTCAACAGGCAATATCCCTTTGTCTTAATTCTGTTTTTAAAAGTTTCGGCTATATCGATTGTCTCTCTTTCGCCTTTTTTGTTGATAGAATCGCTTGTGAGGACATCATCTGACTTACAATATACCCATGTGCCATCAGTTATTACACTATAATGCTCATCAACATTATAAGTCCAGTCATAATATGACTCGTTGTTGCGGAGGCCTTCTTCAGTGTCATCTTCTTCATCAAAAAATTCCACATCGGAGAAAGTTTCTCTTACAGGTGTTTCAACCGCAGCTGCAAAAGTTTCTTTTGCGGTTTCTGCTTCTGAACTAACATCATCATATTTACCTGCTGATACCGGACCATCTTCTTTTTCAAGCTCTGTAACCTTTTCTACTGCCGGTTCAGCGGTAACATTATCGATTTCTATTTCCTGAACTTCGTCCGAAAAATCTTCATCATTTAATACAAAATTATCTCTCACCGGTTCTGCATCAACCGGTTCTGCAATAAATTCCCTGTCAAGTTTCTTATCAGATATATCAACAGGCTCGTCTTTAACTGACTCCCTGCCAACAACCACTGACTCAAATACAAACGTATCATCAGGTTCTGCTTCCGGCTCCTCAGTTACATCCTGCACACCTGCTGTTTCAGGCTCCTCAGCTACATCCTGCACATCTGATGTTTCCGGTTCCTCAGTTACATCCTGCGCTTCTGCTGCTTCCGGCTCCTCTGCTACATCCTGCACACCTGCTGCTTCCGGCTCCTCTGCTACATCCTGCACATCTGCTGTTTCCGGCTCCCTGACTACATCCTGCACATCTGCTGTTTCCGGTTCCTCAGTTACATCCTGCACATCTGCTGTTTCCGGCTCCTCTGCTACATCCTGCACATCTGTTGCTTCCGGCTCCCCGGCTGCATCCTGTGCCTCGGCAGGTTTCTCTGCTTCTTCGCGCTTTGGTTTGAAATCCACGATAGGCTTTGCCTTGGATACTGACTGGAATTCCTCATCTTCTTCGTAAGAAATGTCTTCATCGTAAAAAGATGTGGCTTTGTCATTCTGTGGTTCGTTGTCCTCATCCACAAAAATGTCGTCCTCGTCTGCTGCGCTTTTCTTAGCGTGGTGGGATTCGTTCTTACTAAAAAGCGGAAGTTTGACAAGTTCATCCTTCAGGAAACTGTTTAAACTCTGCTTTTTCTTCTTGCTCTTGCTGACTGCCACAATTGCTGTTGCAACTGCCGTAACTCCTAATACTATGGCACCGAAAGTACCAAATCCATGTTTGTCTTTATCTTTCATGTCTGACCCTCTCCGTTCAAATAGTCTCAAAATTAAGCTACCTCTATTATCGGATTTTTAGGGGGTATTTGTCAACTAAATTGAGTATTAAAATACCCTTTTTTCTTAAATTTTTTCATATAAATTATATAAGTGATAATAAGCGGTACGGCAGCACATACCCATGCAACCGGACCGGCAAAACATACACCGGAAAAACCTATCGCTTTTGGAAGCGTGTATGCGACTATAGACCTAGCTCCAAGTTCAAAAAATCCCGCAAGTAACGGCATTGTTGTCTTACCCATTGCCTGAAGAGCATTTCTGAAAATAAAAATCTGGAACAATGGGATATAGAAAAACATTGAAATATGGAGATAAGTCATTGCATAGGAAAGTATTAATTCATCCCCGCCTTTTATGAAAAGCCGGCTGATTGGTCTGCCGAAAATGAAAATAACACCCATACATAAAACTGCGCTTCCAACCGTAAAAAGACTCCATTTCAATATTCCGTTTTTAATCCTGTCATATCTGCCGGCACCTACATTCTGACCGACAAAATTTGCAACTGTTACGCCACCCGATATGCCAAACTGCATGATAAGCTGTTCCGTTTTACTGGAAGCCGTAAAAGCGGCAATGTAATTCTCGCCAAATACATTTACGGCACCCTGTAGGATGATTGTTCCGATTGCCGTAACCGAAAACTGGAACGCCATCGGAAGTCCTATGGTAAGGTGTGTCTTTATAATTCCCGGATTAATTTTAAAATCTTCTTTCTTTATATGAAGAACAGGGAACTTAACGGAAATATATACGATACACGCAATTCCGGCAACAAGCTGTGCAAGCACTGTAGCAATGGCGGCACCTGCAACGCCCCAATTAAATACGACTATAAAAAGCAAATCCAGACCGATGTTAAGGAGTGCTGAAAAAATCAGGAAATAAAGTGGGGTTTTGCTGTCACCAAGAGCCCTTAGTATACACGAAACGGCATTGTATAGCATAGGTGCAGCTATTCCTGCAAAAATAATAACGATATAATTATAGGACATATCAAAAATACCGTCCGGTGTGTTAATAAGCCTTAGAACCGGCTTGGTTATCAGCACCGAAAGTAAAGTGATAAACAATGTGATTCCGGTCCACAACATAATGGCATTACATACGGAATTACGCATCCTGTCATAATCTTTTGCCCCAAAGCATTGTGCTATATGGACCGAAAAACCGCTTGTTATTCCTATAACAAACCCATTGACAAGGAAAAACATTGACCCGGTATTACCTACGGCAGCCAATGTACTGTTTCCAAGACATTGTCCGACAATAATTGTGTCGGCAAAATTATATATCTGCTGTACAAGATTGCCAATCAGCACAGGGATTGCATATTTTATCATAAGACTGATTGGTTTTCCTGTTGTTAAATCCTTTGCTTTTGACATTACATTCTCTCCGGTGCTTCGATACCAAGCAAGTCAACACATGTCTCTAACACATCTTTTGTAAGTTTTATAAGTGCAATATAACCTTTCTTTTTATTTTCATCTTCTTCTGAAAGAATCTTTGTTTCATGATAAAAATGGTTAAAAGCATTGGAAAGATCATATATAAATTTACAAATTTTGTGAGGTGCACTTTCTTCATATGCTGTCTTAATCATATCCTGCATGCCTGTGAGCACAAGCATAAGTGAACGTTCGCTCTCGCTCTCAGGGTTAGCAGTATGGATACCTGACACCACGCCTCCTGCATTTTCATATTTTTTAAGAATAGATTTAATTCGTACAATTGTGTAAAGGATATATGGACCTGTGTCTCCCTCAAAAGAGGTGAAACGATCAATATCAAATACATAATCCTTAGATGCCTGATTGGACAAATCACCATATTTTAATGCGGCAAGTCCTACCATCTTAGCTGTATTTCTGGCTTCACTCTCATCCACGGTACGGTTAGCCATGATTTTTTCGTATACCTTGTCTTCAATTTCTTTTATGAGGTATTCAAGACGCAGTACACCACCCTGTCTTGTCTTGAAAGGTTTGCCGTCACTGCCGTTCATCGTACCGAAACCGATGAACTTAAGTTCTGTATCAGGAGATACGATTCCTGCTTTTCTTGCCACACGGAAAAACTGTGTATAGTGAAGTTCCTGTCTCTTATCTGCAAGGTAAATGTATGACTTAGGTGCATATAATTTTTCCCTCTCGATAAGTGTCGCAAGGTCGGAGGTCTCGTAATTGGCTGCTCCGTCCGATTTCTGGATGATACATGGAGGAAGCTCCCTGCTGTCATTTTCCTCGGCTATGTCTACAACAATGGCACCCTGGCTTTCATGGGCTATCCCCCTGTCTACCATATCCTTAACCATATCAGCAATATATGGCTGGGCATCACTTTCACCCTTCCATAAATCGAAATGGACATTAAGGTTGTCATAATTTTTTTTCAAATCAGCAACCGACACATTGATAATGTGTTTCCAGAGGGCTGTGTATCCTCTGTGACCGTTCTGTAAAAGATATGTGGCATTCTGAGCCGATTTCTTATATTCGGCATCTTCTTTTGATTTGCCGCTGGCACACGGATAAATTTCCTCAAGTTCTGATATTGTAAAAGGTGCTTCTGCCGGATATTCACCTGTGAAATTATCATCAAAATATGGTAAATCCGGTTTACGTTCTTTGAGTTCTGTAATAATAAGTCCCATCTGGAGACCCCAGTCGCCAAGATGAACATCACCTATTGTCTTATAACCTGCAAATTTGCAGATTCTTTTTACACTTTCGCCGATTACTGCCGAACGAAGATGTCCGATATGAAGAGGTTTGGCTACATTGGCTCCGCCGTAATCAACAAATACCGTCTCATCCTTAGGTTCACAGTCGCATCCAAACTTATCTTCCAAAGCCATGGCACGAACATAACCACCTATAAAATCTGCGCTCATTACCATGTTGATAAAGCCCGGTTTGATACATTCAACCTTCTCAAAGTCACTGTTGTCCTGTAAAATTGCAACCACTTCATCACCAATCATAAATGGTGCTTTCTTATATTCCTTTGCTGCTGCCATTGCTCCGTTGCACTGATATTCACATAAATCAGGTCTGTTGGATATTCCTGTCTTTCCGTATTTATCATCATAGCCGCATTGTTTAAAAGCATTTCCGACTATTTCTGTAATCTGGTCTAATATTTTTTTCATAAAAATTATTCCTCCGTTGGTTATGTTCCATTATACTTTTCATATTTACGGTTGTAAAGAAATTTTAACGTTAAAACAGCTATGAGAGGATTCCGGTAATCCCAGATAAACTCATAGCTGTCATTAGAAATTCTTAATTATTCCATAACAATTAAATTGTTGCTATATCAATCGGTGTCATTGACTGTGTTGCCTGACATTCAAGACTTGTAAGCAATGCATTGGCTGTATCAAGTGATGTAAGAACGTTTACACCGGTCTCGATTGCATGTCTTCTGATAATGAAACCATCGTGGCTCTTTTCAATACCGTTCTCAGGTATATCGATAACAAGGTCAATCTTGTGGTCAAGAATAAGGTCAAGAAGTGTTGGTGATTCCTGTTCAACCTTATTGATCTTAATTGCCTCAACGCCGTTTTCATTGAAATAACGTGCTGTACCTCTTGTCGCATAAATTGTATATCCAAGAGCTGCAAAACGTTTTGCAACCGAAAGAGCATCTTTCTGCTCATGGTCATTAACTGTCATAATCATCTGTTTATGTTTTGGAAGATTAACGCCTGCACCTACAAAGGCTTTGTATAATGCTTCGTTAAAATCTTTTGCTATACCAAGACATTCACCTGTCGATTTCATTTCAGGTCCAAGGCTGATATCAGCGCCGCGAATCTTTTCAAATGAGAATACAGGCATCTTGATAGCAATGTAGTCTGCTTTCTTCTGAAGTCCGGGTGTATAGCCAAGACCTTTGATTGTATTACCGATAATAACCTGTGTAGCAAGTTTTACAATAGGAATACCTGTAACTTTGCTTATATATGGAACAGTTCTTGAAGAACGTGGATTAACCTCTATTACATATACCTGGTCATTGTATACGATAAACTGGATATTAATAAGACCTTTTACATGTAAAGCTCTTGCAAGCTTAATTGTATAATCTTCAAGCATATCCACAATTTTCTGTGAAATACTCTGGGCAGGATATACTGAAATACTGTCTCCCGAATGGATACCGGCTCTCTCAATATGCTCCATAATACCGGGGATTAAAATATCTTCTCCGTCACAAACGGCATCAACTTCAATTTCCTTACCCATAAGGTATTTATCAACAAGGATTGGATGTTCCTGAACCTGTCTGTTAATGATTTCCATAAATTCAACAATATCTTTGTCGCTTATGGCAATCTGCATACCCTGTCCGCCAAGGACATAGGAAGGTCTTACAAGAACAGGATAACCTAATTCATTAGCTGCCTCAAGAGCTTCTTCTGTAGTAAAAACTGTCTTTCCTGCTGCTCTCGGAATTCCTGTCTGTTCAAGAATCTCATCAAAAAGCTCTCTGTCTTCTGCCGCATCAACATCTTCTGCGCTTGTACCGAGGATTGGAACGCCCATTTCCATTAATGCTTTTGTAAGCTTAATGGCTGTCTGTCCACCCAACTGTACAACAGCTCCGTCCGGATGTTCAAGTTCAACAATGCTTTCAACATCCTCAGGTGTCAATGGTTCAAAATAAAGTTTGTCAGCTATATCAAAGTCGGTACTTACTGTTTCAGGGTTATTATTGATAATGATTGTCTCATATCCTTCAGCCTTGAATGCCCATGTACTGTGAACCGAACAATAGTCAAATTCGATACCCTGTCCGATTCTTATAGGACCTGAACCGAGTACGAGGACTTTTTTCTCAGGCTTAGTCTCAATAACTTCATTTTCTGAGCTGTAGCATGAATAGTAGTAAGGTGTTGAAGCCTCAAATTCGGCAGCACAGGTATCAACCATCTTAAATGCCGCATGAATACCATATTCATCCCTTAAAGCCTTAATTTCTTTTTCTGTCCTGCCTGTAAGTCTTCCGATAACAACGTCAGGGAATTCAATTCTCTTTGCTTCAGCAAGAAGTTCTTTGGTAAGTTCTTCTGTCTTGAGGCGGTTTTCCATTTCAACGATAATGTGGAATTTATCGATAAACCACTTATCAATCATGGTAATATCATGGATTGTATCGTAAGAAATGCCTCTTCTTAAAGCCTCTGCAACAACATACATACGCTTATCATCAATGTTGTGAAGAAGTTCTATAATATCATCATCAGAATATGATGAGTAATCATCGTTCATAAGCGAATCAACGTGCTGTTCAAGTGAACGGATAGCCTTCATAAGTGCGCCTTCAAAGTTAGTGCAGATACTCATGACCTCACCGGTTGCCTTCATCTGTGTCGTAAGCTTTCTTGAAGCAGTAATAAATTTATCAAAAGGAAGTCTTGGAATCTTAACTACGCAATAGTCAAGAGCAGGCTCAAAACTTGCAAATGTCTTATGTGTAATTGCATTAGGTATCTCATCAAGGTTATATCCGAGTGCTATCTTAGCCGCAACCTTGGCAATAGGATAACCTGTTGCTTTGGAAGCAAGGGCTGATGAACGGCTTACACGAGGATTAACTTCGATAACGCAATATTCAAAACTTGTTGGATGAAGTGCAAACTGTACATTACATCCGCCTGTTATTTTAAGTTCGTCAATAATATTAAGAGCTGATGAACGAAGCATCTGGTATTCCTTATCAGACAGTGTCTGTGAAGGTGCAACTACAATACTGTCACCTGTGTGTACTCCGACAGGGTCAATATTTTCCATATTACATACTGTAATACAGGTTCCGTTGGCATCACGCATTACTTCGTATTCGATTTCCTTCCATCCTGCGATACATCTTTCAACAAGTACCTGACCCACACGGCTTAATCTTAAGCCATTGGAAAGAATGTCGATAAGTTCTTCTTCGTTCTTAGCAATACCGCCGCCGCTTCCACCGAGTGTATATGCCGGGCGGAGAACTACAGGGTAACCAATCTGGTTGGCAAAAGCAATACCGTCTTCAACGTTCTCAACAACAAGAGAAGGTGCACAAGGCTCTCCGATTTTTTCCATTGTTGTCTTAAATTCAAGTCTGTCTTCTGCCTTCCTGATTGTCTCAGCAGTTGTACCGATTAATTTAACATTATGTTCTTCAAGGAAACCTGTCTCAGCAATTTCCATTGCAAGGTTAAGACCTGCCTGTCCACCGAGTGTAGGAAGAATACTGTCCGGTTTCTCCTTGAGAATAATCTGCTCAAGTGAATGAACTGTCAATGGCTCAATGTAGACTTCATCAGCAATATTTTTATCAGTCATGATTGTGGCAGGGTTAGAGTTCACAAGAACAACCTCCATGCCTTCTTCTTTAAGAGAACGACATGCCTGTGTTCCCGCATAGTCAAATTCGGCAGCCTGACCGATTACAATAGGACCCGAACCGATTACTAATACTTTTTTTATGTCTTTATTCTTTGGCATAATTAATCCCTGCCTTTCTTCATCATATTCATGAATCTGTCAAAAAGATAATCCGAATCCTTAGGGCCTGCACAGGCTTCCGGATGGAACTGGACTGTAAAAATGTTCTTGCCTACATATTCAAGACCTTCATTGGTCTTGTCATTAACATTGATAAATGCAGGTCTTGCAATCTTATCATCAAGTGTATCCATATCAACAACATATCCATGGTTCTGTGATGAGATATATACCTTACCGGTCTGAAGATCCTTAACCGGATGATTAGCTCCTCTGTGTCCGTATTTCATCTTATGTGTATCAGCGCCTGTGGCAAGTGCCATAAGCTGATGTCCGAGACAAATTGCAAAAATAGGAACATCTGAATCATATAATTTCTTGATTTCCTTAATAATAGAAACACATTCCTTAGGGTCTCCCGGGCCGTTAGAAAGCATTATTCCGTCAGGATTAGCTGCAAGGATTTCCTCTGCTGTGGTTAAAGCAGGATAAACTGTTACCTCACAGCCTCTCTTATTAAGAGACCTTGCAATATTTCTCTTGGCACCGAAATCCATAAGTGCAACCTTAAATCCATCACCGGGAAGTACATATTTCTCTTCACAGGTTACTTTTTCAACAACCTTGCCTGTGGTATATTCTTTTAATTTAGGGAGAATCTCATCAAGATTATAATTCTCATTAGTGGTAATCATTCCGTTCATAGTACCCTTTTCCCTGAGAATCTTGGTAAGAGCACGGGTATCAATACCTGCAATACCCGGAATGTTATTTTCTTTAAGAAAATTTTGTATAGAATCTTCACTACGGAAGTTACTTGGAACACGTGAAAGTTCTCGGACAATAAAACCGTCAGGCCATGGTCTGCCTGATTCCTCATCAACATAGCAAATACCATAATTGCCAATTAATGGATATGTCATAACTACTGCCTGTCCGGCATATGATGGATCTGTAAGAACCTCTAAATATCCTGTCATTGAGGTATTAAAAACAATTTCACTGATTACTTCTCTCTCAGCTCCAATGCTTGTACCTTCAAAGACATTTCCGTCACTTAGAATCAAAAATGCTTTCATCTTCACACCTTCAAACCTTTCACATGTATTATTTATTTAGGCAAAAAAAAAACAACTAAACATACTGATAGCGCTTTTTTTCTTCAAATTGTAGAAATTTTACCATAAAATCCGGCTGATTTCAAGATGCAAATTGTACTCAACAAATATTTTTTTCATCATATAATATCATGTAAGCATCGACGCTGTCATTTGCGATTAATTTTGCATCGCAGCAATATGAATTATAATATCCGGAAAGGTTAAAATTATGCTTTATAAAAATGATGAAACCGGCTTTTTAAAGGTTAATATCACAAATGAAGAAGGAATTCCCATTGATGCAACCGTCAGCATCTACGAAGGTACGGATGAAGAAAACCCTGTTGACGTTGTAGAAACCAATTCCATAGGTCAGACAGAACAAATCGAACTGCCGGCTCCACCACAGAGCATCAGCGAAGCTCCCGGCATTATCATACCTTACTCCATGTATAATATTGTAGTTTCTGCTCCGGGCTTTGCCCCGGTTTCCATTACCGGTTCAAATATTTTTTCCGGAATATTATCAATACAAAATATTATTCTTACTGGAAATCCCGGCAATTATAACATTGGTCCCAATACACTAATCGGCAACTATCCTCCAAAAATTCCTGAGGCCGAGATAAAACCCATTGAAAACACCGGTGAAATTGTTCTTGACCGTGTTGTGGTACCCGAAACCATTGTTGTCCATGACGGTGTCCCATCCGACTCGACAGCAACGGACTACTACGTTCCATTTGCCGATTATATAAAAAATGTTGCCAGCAGTGAAATATACCCTACATGGCCCAGAGAAACCATCAAAGCCAATGTAATTGCCATTATTTCTTTTACCCTGAACCGTGTATACACCGAATGGTACCGCAATAAAGGTTATTATTTTACCATTACATCTTCTACCGCTTTTGACCATAAGTGGATTAATAAGCGTAATATTTTCGACACCATTTCCAATGTTGTTGATGAATATTTCTCAAATTATGTATCCCGTCCCGATGTCAAACAGCCAATTCTCACCCAATACTGCGACGGCAAAAGGACTACCTGCAGCGGTCTCAGCCAGTGGGGTTCCAAGTCTCTTGGGGATGACGGCAAAACCGCTCTCCAGATTCTTCTTAATTACTACGGCAGCGACATATATATAAACACTGCCGAAATAATTGAGGGCATCCCTGTCTCATATCCCGGATACACTCTTGAAATCGGTTCATACGGTCCTCCTGTCACCACCATTCAGGAACAGCTTTCCCTCATCCGCCGTACCTACAGCAACATACCTCCTCTTGCTGTTGACGGAATCTACGGTAAGGACACAGCAGCTTCCGTCAGCAAATTCCAGGAGACCTTCAACATGCCCGTTACCGGCACCGTCGATTATGCCACATGGTATAAAATATCCCAGCTATATGTGGCACTGGCTAAATTGTCGTAGATTCACACAGTGACCTAATCCGTATGTTTTCGGCTGTCAAGGTACTCTTCTGCCATATTTACAATAATACCAAATCCGTAAATAAGTGCTGTTCTAAAAAGAATAGCAATCATCTGACATATTATACCTGCAGTTTGCAATGTTCCGTAGTTGTAAATAGATATTGCTGATTCAAAATTTCTATACAGTGAAATATCGTGGCTCACACTGATTGCTATGCAAACTACAAACAATACAAATCCAACCAGGCAATATACGACTGCAATACCTTTGATAAGACTACTTACTCTAAACTTTTTCTTCATAATGCTACCTCCAATTTGTTAAAAAATAATGCGGGACAGAAGCCTGAGGGTTGTATTTTCCAATCCCATAATAATTATCTCATATTATCTGTCCCAAAAAAAGGACTCATATTATTTATTTTTATATGGCAAACTGATATTCATATATGATATAATTTACTATAAATTATAATTTTAAAGGAGGACAAAAGATGTTAATTAACTGGCTTATCATGGGTTATTTTCTGATTCTTTTTGGTGAAAGAATCCAGAGTCTCATACGTTCATTTGCGGATAAAAATCTTTCCATGTGGGGAGATGGGTTCAGCCGGTATGTAAACGGCATCTGTATTCTGTCGCTTGCAGCATCCGTTATTTTATTATTTACAATCAACAGGGATTTTCTTAAGGCACTTCTGTCAGACGGAACGCAGGTTAATGCAAAGATGATATGTATTACAATCGGCGTGATTCTGGTCTCAGGAATGGTGCATACCGAATATACAATTCCCGGAATACAATTTGCCTCATACGGATTTCTTATAGCCGCACTTGTCATCAGAACGGCTAAAAATAATGCAATGGCAAATGACAGCATATTACTATGGCTTTCACTTGTGTATCTCATATTTTTCTCTATGGCTATTCCGGTTGTATATAAATCACATATTGAATACGCCGGATTATTCCATATAATAGAAGCAGTCGTATCACTTGTGCTTGTCGCTGCTTTTGCATATATGGCATACAGGGTATTCAATAATGATGCAGTTAATCTTTTTATGCTTCTGCCAATTATCATAGCAGTTATAGGCGACGTAGTTATTCTTTCATTGAGATGGAAAGAACAAGTTAATACATTTGTTCTTATATTTATTATCGCATCGGCTGTTATGTGGCTGGCAGGATTTATTGCAAGCAGGAGGTAGGGGCAAGATATATTTACTGTCCGTGGGGCACTTCTATAGGAATAACAGTTTTAGGAAGAAAGGGAAAATAACGTAAACGCATAATCTGGATCATTCTGAATAACTTATCATAGAGATCAAGATCAAAGTCATTCTTTATAATGGCAACGAGGCGGTCGGTGCCGCTGCGTAATCGGAATACCCTAATGCGATGTATATGTGTTCAAAACATATAGCATCATTCAACATATGCAAGTACCCCTGGCACTTTCTTGAGAAGAGAGCTTGATTTCTGCTCCGATTCCGGATGCATCAAATCCATAGGACCCGGAATAATTGCATGTTCTATGACATCGCTTGGAATAGAATCAAGGTAGGCTTTTCTGACTTGTACAAAGCGATAATAGTAATTCGCCTTGGTAATGTTATTTACCTGACATCATTCGTCTACGGACATGCCACTTGGACGATTCCGGTATTTATGAACCATTGTAGCCAATTCACGAATGCGATAGTTGCGTACTGCTTGTGATGTTTGGGATTTCATTGCAACAATCCGGTTTTACTACTATATGAAATTACACTACTCTCAAACATTCTCAACGCGTGCAATCTCTGTACGCGTGTTTTACTACCATATGAAATTACACTACTCTCAAACAATTACAACACATCAATTAGCAAAAGAACTGTTTTACTACCATATGAAATTACACTGCTCACAAACCTTACTCTTAATGGGGTATAAAACATTTAAGTTTTACTACCATATGAAATTACACTACTCTCAAACTTAATGACATCCACGAAACTATCAGACCATGTTTTACTACCATATGAAATTAAACTACTCTCAAACGCTGCTCATCTGATATGTGACAAAGTTTCCGTTTTACTACCATATGAAATTACACTACTCTCAAACCGTGAAGATGATATGAGACTTTTATATTCAGTTTTACTACCATATGAAATTACACTACTCTCAAACCAACGGAAGTATTATCATCATCAGAATAATGTTTTACTACCATATGAAATTACACTACTCTCAAACGGATAAAACACCAGGCGCAAGTGCGATCGGGTTTTACTACCATATGAAATTACACTACTCTCAAACCCTGGTCTTGCTTATGATGACAGTTCTGTAGTTTTACTACCATATGAAATTACACTACTCTCAAACTTCGTAGTTTCTTTGATAGCGGTCAAATTAGTTTTACTACCATATGAAATTACACTACTCTCAAACAATGTAACAAGGACATTTTTCGGACTTTGGGTTTTACTACCATATGAAATTACACTACTCTCAAACTCATTGGTTCTGCCGTAAAAGGTTACATCCGGTTTTACTACCATATGAAATTGCACTGCTCTCAAACTTGTTCTGTCGGCTCTTTTTCTTGCCATTCGTTTTACTACCATATGAAATTACACTACTCTCAAACATAGAACAGCAGGAAAGAAAAGATATTATTGTTTTACTACCATATGAAATTACACTACTCTCAAACAATTTGCAAGCATTGTGGAAAGCCAGAGTAGTTTTACTACCATATGAAATTACACTACTCTCAAACTGAATGTACCAGAAGAAGAACTTCCATTTGGTTTTACTACCATATGAAATTACACTACTCTCAAACACCTCTACTTTCTCCACCGTATAGCCGATAGTTTTACTACCATATGAAATTACACTACTCTCAAACCTATAAGGAATATGAAGACTTGCTTAATCAGTTTTACTACCATATGAAATTACACTACTCTCAAACTTGTATCAAATCCGGCTGATGTTGAAAAGAGTTTTACTACCATATGAAATTACACTACTCTCAAACAGGATATTCAGTTCCATACGATTGTTGTAAGTTTTACTACCATATGAAATTACACTACTCTCAAACAGATTAAATCTTACTTTTCCACGCGGAACTGTTTTACTACCATATGAAATTACACTACTCTCAAACCATTAATATCAGGTACAGACGGAGTGTCAGGTTTTACTACCATATGAAATTACACTACTCTCAAACACACCGTGAAATGTCTGGAACTCTTCTGCTGTTTTACTACCATATGAAATTACACTACTCTCAAACAGTATGTAGTATATATATTTATATACAACTGTTTTACTACCATATGAAATTACACTACTCTCAAACAAAAGAAACGTATATGCAATGTCCGTATTGGTTTTACTACCATATGAAATTACACTACTCTCAAACGGCCACATCAATCGGTTTGTCTGCCGTCTCGTTTTACTACCATATGAAATTACACTACTCTCAAACGAGTATCATAAACAACATCATCCACA
>ERZ779992.1244-NODE-1244-length-14337-cov-2.493138_pt1 | contig 14337 bp, 10 predicted proteins | sample MGYA00511934_ERZ779992 | MGnify/ENA primary metagenome ERZ779992 (study PRJEB29588, sample SAMEA2163248) | human gut metagenome | biome: human gut; feature: human-associated habitat; material: faeces | place: Denmark | collected 2008/2010 ...
AAAGTTTTGAAGTGTTAATTAATGGACAAAAGTTAACCAATATTCCCGAAAGTGGAAAAGAATTTTATCTTACAGAACAAGATGGAATAAAATTAGGAGACAAAAACACTATTGAAATTAAATATAAGGCTACAAAATATACGGGTGAAATGGATAAATTTACTAAAATAAGAGATGCGAGAGTAGACTTTAAATGTAATAGTTGTGGTAATACTTTTTCAAAAGATGTAACTGCAATAAGACAAAATGGACGTATAGTTTTAGATAGTAGAGTAGAAGAAAATATAGCCTGTTCATGCGGAAGCTATGATGTAGATATAACTAATGCTGCATTTAGCGATGGATATGTAGATACGCAAGATGCAGCTATTGTAATGGTAGCACCTGAAAATATAGAATTAGAAGCATCTATAGAATTTTGGGCAGGAAGAAAACTTGAAATTGATTTAACTAAAGTAGATAATGCTAAACTTGCAAATGTTTTAAAGGACATTCAATTTGATGTTACTATTTCAGGAGATGATAAGGCTTTCATTCAGTTACCAGATGGAACAAAAGCAACATCAATAACACTTACAACTGATTCTAATGGTGAAAGCAAACTAACGATAATTACAACAAAAGAGAATATAACAGTAACTTTCACAGAGAGGGATAATAAATTTTATATAGATAATGGACCAATAGAAATTGATTTTACTTTTAATACTGCAAGTAAAACATGGAATGCGAGCATTAAGAATGAAACAGCACTTAGAGATGTTGTTTCAATAAAACAAGAAGGAGATTGGTTTCAATTCAAATTAAAAATTGTAAATGTTGCAAAGATTGAAGATTTAGTATTAACTAAACTTAATAAATCAGTGCCAGGAGAAATATTGCCTGGAATTGAATTTAGAATAACTTTAAAAAATGCAACAGATATGCAAAATAATTCAGTTATAATAGTAAAAACAGATTCAAATGGAAATATAAAGCTTGGAACATTAAAAGTTACAGACCCAAATGAAGACATTGAAATTACTATTGAAGAAACCGGAGTTTCATCCTCAGCAAAAGTTAATTATAAAGGTTTATACCCTGGAGGATCTGCCAAAATTACAATAAGACATGCTAAAAATGGATGTGATGTAAGTGTCACAGGCGCAGATAAGGACGTTATAAATGCAAACTATGACTTAGAAAAAAACATGGTAGTTCTAGAAGTATATAATGAAGTAACAATAAATTTATCTGGAGAAGTATGGCTTGATGGACAAACAGGTATAAAACCAGTAAAAGAACCAGATAACAAAAAAGGGGCAGCAGAAGATAGAATTGAAAATATCAAAGTTGTTGCAAAAAGAGTTTCTGATAATGCAGTAGTAGATACAAAATATACAGATGCAAATGGAAAATATATATTTGAAGATCTTCCAGCTAGTATAACAGGTAATATTCAATATGTAATAGAATTTACATATGATGGAATTAATTATATTGCAGTAACTCCACATATAGGGGCTGCAAATGAGGATTCTGATGCTCAGGAAAGGGATAGGGCTGCATTTAATGCAAAATTTGCTACAATCACTAAGGATACAGCAACAGGAACTGATGGAACAATTACAAATCTTGAATATGATCATGTTGGATCAGATGCAAAATTGAAAACAATGGATGGAAAAGATGTAAAACCAGAGTTTGCAATGGTAGCAACAACAGAACCAACAAGATATAACGAAAATACTAAGGATATAGATTTAGGACTTGCAAGAAAAGGAGTTGACCTGGCTGCATTTACTGAGTTATATTCAGCTACAGTAACAATCAATGGGGTATCTAAAACATATAATTATAATGATTTAAATAGGCTAAATGGTAAATTACCAGTAAATGGTGAATTTCAACCTTCATACAATTTATATTTATACCAATCAGATTACAATTATAGAATAGGAGATTATAAAGGAATCGGAGCAAGTAAAATGTATAGCGAAATGAACCCAGCTCAAAGTGGTGATATGAATAAAAAAACTTCAGATGAATTGGATATAGAACTAAAATATCAAATACTATTAAACAATCAAAGTGCCACAACGGCAACTGTTAATTCAATTGCATATTACTATGATTCAAAATTAACGCTTGCAACTGCAATTTCTGGAGCAGTACCTGATGGAACAGTATATATAGATAATATTCCATATAACAAAATATTAATACCAGTAAACCAGACTTTTACAGAAGCAATAAATCAAGGTATTGCAGAAATTAGATTTAAAGTTAGTAAAAGTGGAGGTTCAATACAATTAGGAGATATGAAAACATGGATAGAGATAACATCTTATTCAACAGATAGCGGCTGTATAGATAAAGATTCTGCACCAGATAACATTGAGAAATATAAAACAGAAGATGATACAGATGATGCAAGAGGAATAAATATTCAAAAAAACAATGCACAAAGAAAAATTTCTGGTTATGTGTTTGAAGATGCTAAAGGCAATGATCACGGAACTGTAACTCCTGGAAATGGCACATATGAAAATGGTGAACAAAAGATTAACGATGTAATAGTTCAGTTAATTGAAATTAAAAAAATAAACATAAATGGCAATGTAACAAAACTTGAATACATTTGGCAAGAGACAACAACAGGTTCAAATAAGGTAAAATATATACCAACAAATGGTGTTTATGGTGATATTCCAGAATATAATGTAACAAACAATGAGGGAGAATATACATTTGAAGGTTTCATACCAGGGGAATATATTGTAAGATTTATTTATGGAGATGGAACATACTGGGATACAGCAATAAATACACAAAATATTTTAAAATATAATGGACAAGATTATAAATCAACTGCAGATAAGTATTATGATAAGACATATTTTGACAATAATTCATATTATGAAAACAGTTCAATGGCAAGAGATAATGAAGCCAGAAGATTAGAAGAAATGAATTATGCTATGCAACCAGAAAGAAATGTATCAGATTTAATAATTGATAGCAAAGGAAAACTTAATGAATATAATTGGATGTGCGCAGAAACATCTTTAGTTCAAATTCCAATATCAGAAACAGATGATACCTCTCAAATAGTAACAAAAGCCATAAATTTTGGTTTAGAGGAAAGACCGGCTTCAAAGTTATCATTGGAGAAACATGTAACATATGTAAACCTTGCAGGTGTTGCAACAGCAAATGCAGATATAGATAATTATACGACAGCTAACGGAATGGTGCAAATTACACATACTCAAGGAAGTTCAAAATTTAGTACATTATCAGATGCAACAAGTAAACAAAAAGATGAAGTAGGATCTTGGAAACTAGAAACACAAATTGAGAAAATAAATGGAACTATAGAAATTGGGTATACATATGTTGTTTCAAATAATGGAGAACAGGAATATATTGGAACACAGTTAAATAATGAATTGAATGTTGATGGAAAAACATATTTGCAAATTGCGGCAGAAATTAAGGAAAAAATGAAAAATTCAGATCATTATTCGATAGGTACATATGTTGGAACAAGATATTATACAGGAAATACAGGCAGCAATGATAAAGAAGTAGGCGTTAAGTTTAAAATAGAAGATTATCTAAATAATGCAATAGCCACAGAAAGCTCTTTTACAAGAGTAGAACAAGACAAAGAACTTTACATATATGATGGAAATAATCCAAGTTCAAAGAAGCAAAAAGTTGATGTGCTACAAACAAACGAAATAGAGCTTAATGCAGAAGGACAAAAAACATACAAAACAACATTAAAAACAACTAGGGATATAGATTCAACAAGTACAAATAAAAATTATACATTTAGAAGCTATGCAGCGCAGTTAGTACCATCAAATGGCATAAAGACAAGTAGAACAGGTACTTTAGATAAATCATCAAAACTTGGAAACTTAAAGTATATACAAGGTGATGTAGGAATTCAAACTCTTTCAGGAATTATTAATATGGATGAACAAGATGAATTTATTGCAGAATCAGTAATAATTACAGTTGAAACAGGTGCAGACCAAAAATCACCAGTATTACTAATAGTATCAATAACAGGAGGCTTAGTATTAATAGCAGTTGGTATAGTTCTAATCAAAAAATTTGTAATTAAATAACAATAAAAATGAAGTGAACCTAAATAAGGCTCACTTCATTTTTCATTTTAATTATAGAGCTTGTATTCTTCTAATCTCTTCAGGTTGCTCATCTAAAATTTTTAAGAAAACTTCTGCAATTTCTGGGTCAAATTGTGTACCAGAATTCTTTTTGATTTCTTCTTTTACAACATCAATAGGAAGAGAATCACGATATGAACGTTTAGAAGTCATTGCATCAAAAGAATCGGCAACTGTGGCAATTCTAGCAAGATAAGGTATTTCTTCTCCTTTAAGTTTTCCTGGATAACCATGTCCATCAAAACGTTCATGATGGTGTTTAACAATAGGAATAATATCTTTAAAAATGGTTGCATTTGAAAGTATATGTGCACCAATTGCGGGATGGTTTTTAATTTCAGAATATTCCTCATCATCTAGTTTATCAGTTTTTAGTAAAATACTGTCAGGAATTCCAATTTTTCCAATGTCATGGAATAAACCACCAATTTTTAAAGTTTTTAGATCATCTTCAGAAAGTCCAAGAGCCTCACCAATTAAAACAGAATAAGCAGAAACTCTATCTGAATGTCCTCTAGTATAAGCATCCTTTGCTTCAACAGTGAAACGTAGTATTTCAATAGTTTCCATGTAAGCAGATTCTAGTTTATCATATGTAGTTTTTAATTCATCATTAATCTTTTTTATAAGCTGCATTTGAGAGACGGCCTTAATTCCAGATTCAATTAACAATAGAAGCTGGTCAAATTTATCACTTTTTTCACAATATCCTTGAATATCTAATCTTTTTATTGTATCAAGGGGGGGAGCTAAATCCTTATGACCAGTAAGCAATAAGATATATAAATCCTTGTTGAATTTCCTTATTTCTTCAACAACTTGGTCACCATGGATAGGTGTCATTAAAAAGTCTAGTAGCATTAAATCAAAATGTTCGGTTCTTACTTTTTCAATTGCTTCTAAAGGGTTAGTTACACCAACAAAAGTATAGCCAGCTTTAGATAAGAAAACTCTTAAAGAATCAAGAATTCCCACTTCATCATCAACAGCTAATATTCTATATTGCAGGTTTTCACTTGTATGAATATTCTTACGCATAATAATATACCTCCAAAAAATTATTCTGCATATATTATATAATAAATTCAAAAAAAAACAAGAAAAAACAAGAAAAAAAGTGGAAAATACTTGTAAAATATGGTATAATCAAAAAGGTAACATAATTTACACAAGGAGAAAATTATGGTTTTTAAAGATTATTATAAAATATTGAATTTAGATACAAGCAAAGTAACTCGGAAGCGAAATAAAACTAGCATTTAGAGAACAAGCCAAAAAATATCATCCAGATATTAATAACCAAAGTAGCCAATATGAGGAACGCTTTAAAGATATCAATGAAGCATATAGGGTTCTATCAGATAGCAGTAGCAAAAGAAAATATGATAGAATTTGGAATTCAAAGGTTGGCAGGAAGAAAAAACAAGAACAAAATGCAGAAACAAAACAAGAAAGAGGTTCTGTAGCACACGAATTTTTCAATATGTTCTTTGGTGAAACAGAAAAAGCTCCAATGAAAGAAAATAAAAACATTCCAGCAAAAGGCGAAAATATAGAAACAGAGATAAACGTAAAATTAGAAGATGCATATTATGGGGCAGAAAAAAAGATCTCATTAAGAACAGTAAAAGGACAAATGAAAACTTTTTCTGTAAAAGTTCCAGCAGGCATTAGAAATGGCGAAAAAATAAGGCTTCTAGGACAAGGCAAAGAAGGTATAAATGGTGGAAAAAACGGAGACTTATTTATTAAAATTAACATAGAGAATAATAAAAAGTTTACTTTAAAGGGTTGTGACATTATTACAAGTGTAGCAGTTTCTCCATGGGAAGCGGCTCTAGGAAAGAAAATTAATATAGATTCAATAGAGGAAAATATAAGTTTAAATATACCTGCAGGAACACAAAGTGGTGAACAGATAGTAATACCTAATAAAGGATATAAAGATGGATTAGGTGGAAGAGGAAATCTAATTGCAGAAATAAAAACTGTAGTTCCAAAAGAGCTTTCAGAAAAAGAAAAAGCATTATTTACAGAACTACAGAATATATCTACATTTAACCCAAGAGCTATGTAATTACTTTATATCGCTGTTTTCGCAGATAGAAAGAAGTAACTCAATTTGTTTAAGTTCATCATCTTGCTTTAAGGCATAAAACAAAGCAGTTGCAACAGAATTATCATTTAAATAAAATTCTGAAGTAGAAATCAAATCAGAGATAGTAGTAAATTCAATACTACTATCTTTTTGTTGTATTTGATTAATTACAAATGAGGTTATTTTATTTTTTAAAAGTTCAATACATTTATTATATTGTTTGGTTTGAAAGTAATTTTTTAAAATATCATTATCTAACATTATCTTCACCAACTTCTACATAATTATTTTGTTTTTTAGTATATCTTTTCCCAGTTCTTAAATCAGTGTAAATAATAGGTTGACGGGATAAGATAGGCTTTCCATTTGAAGCACTTGGTGTTTCTTGCATTAAGTGAGGAGGAAATTTTCCATTTGTTAAAAAATATAAATGTTCCCAGAGATCTTTGTTTGGACCATTTTTTGTACCTTCTCTGATAATAGGTCTGTGTCTTTTAGGTATTGGCATAATAATACTAGATTTTAATAATCTATTATTTACAATAAAGTCTTGACTTCCTTGGTATTCAGGAAAGGTATAGCCATTACCTTGGCACTTTAATATATCCATCAAATCATCTTTTTTCATATGAAAACGAAAAGGTCTATTAAAACCTTCAACATCAAATCCAAGTAAGACTTTAGAACCTTGAGCAACAGAGTCGACAAACACACCATTATCTAGGAATTCATTCCTTATAATACCCCAATTTTTTAAATGTGGATTAGCTAAAAGTCCTTTTACAATAGGAACAAGAGTTGTATCCTTTTTATAATAAGCAAAGGTTCTCAAATTTGTGAAAGGAGCTGAAAAAATGGAATCCATTAAAAAGTTATTATCAGAATGCAATTCCTTTGAGAAATAACTAGCATATGCTTCTCCGATTTGCTTATTAACTTGTCTATAAAAACTTGTATAATCTCTAGAAAGAGAATCAGAAAAATTTGAACCCTGTTCAACTTCTTTTGTAAATACATATTTTTGATGCAATAAAAATGATTCTCCTAGCAAATCAGAAAGAAATGTATATTTTTGCAAAGCCGAAACTAAACTACTTTCACTAGGTGAAAATTGATTTTTTCCATCTATTATATCTTGCCACAAATCTAAAGAATTAATTGCAGAAAAGGCTTTATCCATACGAGTTGCCTCTTTTGCAAATCGGTTACACCAAAATGCACTAAGGAAACAAAGTTCCTCTGCATCTAAGGATTTTAAGTAGTCTTCACAAAATGCATCATCAAGACCAACAGAATCCTTATCAAATTGAAGTGTAGAAAAATCATACTTTAAACTTGATGTTCCAGAGCTTATACTTTCGTTTTGATATTTTGCTAAATATGACTCAAGCAAGCCAAAACCACGAAAATATCTATGTAAAGCTTCTAAGAAGGAAATTTGGGATTCTTTTATACGATCTTCACAACCTTTTTTTTGATTTTTTAACATTTCAATTATTTTATCATTTATTGTTTTTTTACTTAATATTTTTGAAGCCAATGAAAGAAAAAGTTTGGCATCTTCAGGGGATACACCTTCAATATCTACATCTTTTGGATTCATTCCAGGAGTAAACCCTATTTTTTCAGCAGTAGCTTCAATAATAGAAACTTCATCAATTGCATTAATTAAAGCTAATTTTTTTGATCGTTCTAAATTAGAAGTATATACTGTGTGTGTATTTGGCTTATCTTTAAGAAGAGGATAATTTTGAGTAATAAAGCCTATATCTCGTAAGATACTGTTAATAGCTTGAAGTTCATATATACTAGAATCTACATAAGAATATTTTGAGCATGTATCAAAAATTTCATCTACAAAAATTTCTAAAGTATCCTTTAATTCAGCTGTATCAGTTATTTCATATTTTTTTATAAAAGATTGGATAATAGGAATGTAAAAATTTATACCTTCTCTCAAATTAGAAATTGAGTATGCAGGTGGAATAAAATTTTTCGCACTATTAAACCTTTGCACTATTGTCTTATCAAGCATTAAAATCACCTATATAAATTATACTATTTATATAGGTGAAAAGCAAATTATTTGTACATTTTTTTTATTCTTTCAATTGCATTTTTTTCCAGTCTTGAAACCTGAGCTTGAGAAATACCAATCTCATTTGCTACTTCCATTTGAGTTCTTCCATCAAAAAATCTCCTTGATATAATAGATTTTTCTCTATTGCTTAACTTTTTCATAGCTTCTGCAATGGTTAAAGTTTCGGCCCAAAATTCATCTGTGCTTTTAGAATCTTTAACTTGATCCATAACATAAATACTTTCACTTCCTTCATTATAAACCGGTTCTTGAAGTGAAATAGGGTCTTGAATGGAATCTAAACTTACAACAACGTCTTCTTTATCAACGCCAAGCTCTTTTGCAATATCTTCAATTGTAGGTTCTTGTTGCTTTTCCTTAAATAATCTTTCTTTTGTTTGCAGAGCTTTATATGCTAAATCTCTCATTGAACGGCTAACACGAATTGGGTTATTATCTCTTAAATGTCTTCTAATTTCGCCAATAATCATAGGAACAGCATATGTTGAAAACTGAACATTTAAGTTCATGTCGAAATTATCAATAGCCTTAATTAAGCCAACACAACCAACTTGAAATAAATCATCAATTTCCTCGCCACGGCCATTAAAGCGTTGGATAATACTTAGAACTAGTCTTAAGTTACCATTTATGAATTCTTCTCTTGCCTCATTATCTCCGTTTTTAATTTTTACTAGTAATTCATTTTTTTCTTTATTTGTTAGAACAGGTAATTTTGCAGTATTTACAGAAGCAATTTCTACCTTGTTTATCAAATAAAAACCTCCTTTAGACTGTGATATAATCATTATTTCCAAAAGAGGCAAAATTATACTGTATGAAAGAATAGCTTAAGATTATTTTTAGATTGTAATATGGTCTTTAATTGTAGAAAATTTTGCTTCACCAATTCCACTTACATTCATTAAATCTTCAATTTTTTTAAAATTACCATTTTGATTTCTGTAATTAATAATTTTAAGAGCAGTTGAAGCTCCAACACCAGGAAGAGTCTCTAGTTCTGCTTGTGTTGCAGTATTTATATTAACCATATTAGAACTTGAATTTGTATCTTGAATAATTACATTTTCACCAGCATCATTAGAAACAGTTGCTGTGTCTATTGGTTCATAAATACTTGGCACATGAACCTTTTGCCCATCTTTTAAAACATAAGCTAAATTGATTTTAGAAAAATCTACAAGAGAAGTTGCCCCACCAGAAGCTTCGATTGCATCAGAAATTCTTGCACCAGTCTCTAAGTATTTTATACCAGGAGACGCAACTTCACCATCAATATGTATTGCTATTTGTTTGCTTTCTTCTGGTATAGAAGGAGAAACAGTATTTTCTATAAAATCAGATACGTCAAAACTTTCCTTATTTAAGTCTTTAGTTATAAAATAAATTGCTATTGCAATAATCACAAGCAATAGTATTAAAGAAATTAGTAATTTTTTGTCGAATTTTTTCATAAAAACCTCCTAAAATATTGTTTTTTTTATAAAAATATATTATATTATTACATGAGAAAGGAATGATGCCTTGATATGAAATTAAGAAAAATATTAATAATTGTAGCATGCTTAATTGCTATCCTAATGCCGTGTGTGCAAGCTAAGGAGCCGGAAATAACGGCTACATCAGGAATGGTTATAGACTGCATAGATGGTAAAATATTATATAGTAAAAATGCAGATGAAAAGCTATACCCAGCAAGTTTAACAAAGGTTTTAACAGCAATAATAGTTGTAGAAAAATGTGGTTTGCAAGATAATGTAACAATTAATCAAAGTGCTATAGATAAAGTAGAATCAGGTTACTTAACAGCAAATTTAAAAACAGGAGAAGTTTTTACAGTAGAGCAACTTTTAAACTTACTACTTATATCTTCATATGATGATGTGGCAAATGCACTAGCAGAGCATGTCGCAGGAAGTGAAGAAGAATTTGTTAAAATGATGAATGAAAAGGCAAAAGAAATTGGCTGGACAAATAGCAATTTTCTAAATTGCCATGGAGAGCATGATACAAACCATTATTCAACAGCACATGATATGGCTTTAATTGCAAACTATGCAGTTAAGTTTGAAGCTATAAGAAATATTGCACAAGTTACAGAATATGGTCTTCCGGCAACAACAATTTATACAGGAAATGATAGATATTTCTATACTTCAAATGAAATGTTACAAACAGGAAGCAAAAATTATTACAAATATGCAAAAGGTTTGAAAACTGGTTTCACAACACCAGCAGGAAATTGCTTAATGGCATATGCTGAAAAAAGTGGTTTAAAGCTTGTTTCTGTAACAATGAAATCAACAACATCTAATAGTAGATATGAAGACTCAGAAGCAATTTTAGAATACGCTTTTGATACAAATACAATAAGAACAATAGCTGAAGCTGGTACTAATATTCAAACAGTAACTGTTAAGAAAGCAAGAAAAGAGGATAAAAAGTTAAATATGGTATTAGAAAAACCAATTACAGCAGTAGTTAATGTTGAAAATGAAGAAACACCTATAGAGCCACAAATTAATTTAAACTCAAAGATAAAAGCACCAATTAAAAAAGGAACTGTACTTGGAACAGTAAGCTACGAGATAGAAGGCAAGACTTATACAGGAAATTTAATTGCAGAAAATGATGTAAAGAAAAGCAAAACAGGTTTAGTATTTTTACTAATATTTATTGGTTTGATAGTTCTATTTGGAGGCTTAAGAGTATTAGAATTATATAAAAGAAATCAAACATTAAATAAAATAAGAGGAAAAAATAAATAGATTTTCAGCCCTTTGAAATAAGGGCTGAATTTTTTATTAATCATTATTTGCAATTTCATTATCAGATGCTAAATTGTTATTTTCAGAAACATCAGAACTTTCAGCGGTTTTTCCATTGAATAATTCATCAACAAGTTCTTTTGTACCTTCTTCATCATTAAAGAAGAACCAAATTCCATTAACAACATCATCTTTACCAGGAATTCTTCCAACCTTTACTGCGTCCATATTCATATCAACAGCATATGGTATGTAATCTTTTAATAGGTTTAAATCTAGGTTTGTTTTTACATATGCTTTAAATATATCAATTATGTTAGAAATTTCAGTAATGTTTTTGAATTTTAGGGTTTGCTTTGCAATAGCAATTACAACATCACGTTGGGTTCTAGAACGTCCGTGGTCTTCAACACCATTACCATAATCATATGGGTAAGAAGTTCCATCATTGTTGTGTCTAAATCTAACTAATTGTTCAACTTGTGCACCTGTTAATTTTTGGTAACCCTTAGATAAGTGAATATATAAGTCTTGAGTTGGGTCATCATAATTCATATCAATTGGAACATCAAAGTATAAGCCACCAATTTGATCCACTAATTTAATTAATGCTTCTGTATCAACAAGTATGTAGTATTTTAGGTTTAAACCGGTAATCTTGTTTACTGCTTCTACAGTTTTTTCAGGTGTTTCACCATCATTATATAATGCATTAATTTTATGGTAATACTTTGCTTTTGACTTATCATCACCAGTAAAAGTATCTCTTGGTATAGACATTAAAGCCGCATCTTGAGTTTTTGGGTCATATGATGCTACAATAATTGTATCAGACATACCAGTGCTCTCTCCAAGAATAAGTATTTGAAGTTTGTCTAAGTTTTTTAAAGTTTCCTCACTATGTCCAAGCATTGCACCAGTAAACTTTGAAAGAAAGCTTTTTCCAGGAGCTCTAATATAATTTATTACAAATACAATAAGTAGTACCAAAAGTGCTAGTAAAAATAGCTTTAACACAACATGCTTTTTTTTCTTTTTAACCTTTTTTGCTTTGTTATTATTTTCACTATTCAAATTTTCATCAATATTCTTTTGTTTTTCCATAAATCCTTCCATCCTTTCATAATATAATAATAAGTGCGAGTAATAGTATATCAAAAAATCAAAAAAAAATCAACTAATTTCAAGGAAAATGTTGACAGAACAAAAAAAATGTGTTATTATTTAATATGTTCATGAATGGACCAGTAGCTCAGCTGGATAGAGCAACGGCCTTCTAAGCCGTGGGTCGGACGTTCGAGTCGTCTCTGGTTCACCAGTTAAAAAACGTTATATCAAAGGATATAGCGTTTTTTTTGTATAGCTTAAAATCATAAAAATTAAATTTAAAAGGGATTGAAAAAAAATAATGTTTTTGGTAATATAATATTGGGCTATTGTACTTGAAAGATATACAAATTTGGAGATAAGAGAGGAATAGAAATAATGAAACAATTTTTATTAGACCTAGATGCTTCAATAAATGGAATTTATTTGAATTCAGAAACAATAGAGTTATTAAGTATTATCCAATGCAAAAATATAGAAGAACTTAAGAAATTTGCACAAGACTGCTCACAACTAGATTTGTCAGAAGAATATTTTAGCAATTGGAGTGAACAAGATACTGAAAATATTAAGAAAGATTTATTTGAAAAATATATAAAAAAAATAAATCCAAATCAATCTATTCAAAGCCAAAATCTAAAAGAAGAAACTCTAGCACTAATTGCAATGCTTAATTTACAGTACTGGTGTGAGAATGAGGATGAAAAAGAAAGATTGAAAAAAATATATGCTCAAAATGAAAAAAAGTATCAAGATATGATACAAGAAAAATATAACATAGATAATATCTTTAAGAAAAATGAAGAAATTATAGAAAACAAGCAAGAACAAAAGAACGATATGCAAATTGTAGTATATAAGAATTCAACTTTAAAAAGAATAATAAATAAAATATTGAACTTTTTGCATTTAAGATAGAGAATGTTATAAATTTAACCTTTCTCACCAACTTTACCTAGTTTGCATAATATATACTAGGTAAAGGAGGAGAAAAATGGCAAGTTACATAGTTGAAGGGGGAGAAAGGCTAGAAGGCGAAGTTAATGTATCAGGTTCAAAAAATGCATCTCTTCCAATAATAGCAGCAAGTATATTAAGTGGGAAAACTACGACTTTATATAATGTACCTAATATTTATGATACAAAAACAACTCTAGAAATACTAAAATTACTTGGGTGCACTGTAACAAAGAAAAATGGGAAAATAATTATAGATTCTAAGAATATAAAATCACAAGAAATACCAAATGAACTAATGAGAAAAATGAGATCATCAGTCATACTAGCTGGTGCAATATTGGGAAGGTTTAAACATGCAATATTTTCATACCCAGGAGGTTGTGACATTGGTACAAGACCAATAGACTTACATTTAAAAGGTTTTGAAGCTTTAGGAGCTAAAGTAACTAATAAGGATAACTGCTATATAGTAGAAGCAGATGAGTTAATAGTAAATGCTCATGTGATAAGATTGTAGGAAATAACATTCAATTAGATTTCCCATCTGTTGGAGCAACCGAAAATATTATATTAGCATCTATATTTGCAGAAGGGGAAACAATTATAACAAATGCAGCAATGGAACCTGAAATAATTGACCTTCAAAACTTCTTAAACAAAATGGGTGCAAAGGTTGAAGGCGCAGGAACGAATGTTATAAAAATTACAGGAGTTAAAAATCTTAAAAACGTTAGTTATAACATTATGCCAGATAGAATAGAGGCAGGAACTCTGTTATGCATGGGGGCAATTTCTGGAGGAGAATTAGTATTAAACAATGCAAAGCAAGAGCACATAACACCAGTAGTACATAAGCTAGAAGAAGCAGGAGCAAAAATAACCTTAGAGAAAAACAGAATAATTTTAAAGGCACCTAAAAAATTAAAAGCAATAGATGTTAAAACAATGCCATATCCAGGATTTCCAACAGATATGCAATCTGTTTTTGTAAGCTTGCAAACAGTTGCAAAAGGAACTTCTATGATGGTGGAAAATATTTTTGAGAATAGGTATAAATATGTAAATGAACTAACAAGAATGGGAGCTAAAATAACAGTTGAAGGGAAAGTCGCAATAGTAAAA
>ERZ779992.1251-NODE-1251-length-14285-cov-1.982572_pt1 | contig 14285 bp, 10 predicted proteins | sample MGYA00511934_ERZ779992 | MGnify/ENA primary metagenome ERZ779992 (study PRJEB29588, sample SAMEA2163248) | human gut metagenome | biome: human gut; feature: human-associated habitat; material: faeces | place: Denmark | collected 2008/2010 ...
CCATTCGCCGGGCGTTTTCAGCACGGCCATAGCCGAGGGGTCGGCATAGACGATAAACAACGCTTTGTGTGCATGAGCATTGTCGGCGAATCCGGAAAAGTCTTCGATGATTCCATAGCGGTTCGGGGTACTTGCAATAACACCGGCCACATCGTCGGCTTCGAGCAGTTTCTCCATGACGGCTTTGTCGGTGACACCTTCTTTTTCGGGAATCATTTCCAGATTTACCCCGTGGAAACGGGCGTAGGTTTCGATAACCTCGATGACTCTGGGATTCAGTGTTTGGGAAACAATGACTTTATTGCGTTTCTTTGCATGGGCAATCGACATGAGCATGGCTTCGGCCGTAGCTCCGTCGTACATGGAAGCATTGCAACATTCCATACCGGTCAGCTCGCATATCATGCTTTGAAACTCGAATATATATTGTAGTGTTCCCTGAGAAATTTCGGGCTGATAGGGAGTATAGGCCGTGAGGTATTCCGAACGGGAGATGAGTTGGCCGATAACCGCAGGGGCATAATGGTCGTAAGCGCTGCCTCCGGCAAAGGGAATGAGTTTTTTGTTCGTCTTTCCTAATTCCCGAAAGTAGTTTCTGACTTCATCTTCGGACATCGATTTTTTCAAATCATAATCTTTGTCGAAGCGAATGTTTTCGGGAATCTCGGCATAAAGCTCATCGAGAGACGATAACCCTATCTTCCCCAGCATTTCGGAAATATCGGCTTCGGTATGCGGGAAATATTTGTACATGATGTGTTCCTCCGTCGATTATTCGCAAATGGCTTTGTAGGCTTCGGCATTCATCAGACTGTCCAGTTCGGACTTATCGTTGATTTTAACTTTGCAAATCCAGTTCCCGAAAGCATCTTCGTTCAATAATTCGGGCTCGTCTTCCAGTTTATCGTTAATCTCCACGACGATACCGCTGATGGGCGATAACAGGTCGCTGGCGGCCTTTACGCTTTCGACTGCACCGAACTCTTCTCCTTGATTCAGTTCGTCGTCCACTTCGGGAAGATCGACGTAAACGACATTACCTAATTGATGTTGTGCATAATCTGTGATACCGATATATCCAAATTCGCCTTCTACTTTTAACCATTCGTGTGATTCGGAGTAATAAAGTCCGTCTAATACTGTACTCATAATTATTTGTTTTTAAGTTGTCAATAAATCATTTTTTATAATTTTTTTCGTAGAAGCGTTTCTTAACAACCGTTCCTTTGAAAAATTTTTTGCGAATGTGTATCTCCACTTCGGTCCCCAATGCGGCGTGCGCACTGTCGATGAGAGCCATACATACACTTTTCCCGGTAGAGATGGAATTGTAACCCGTGGTGACGTGTCCGATGACTTTTCCATCGGCATAAACTTCGTAGCCGCTACGCGGAATGGCTTTGTCTGCTAATTCGATACCTACGATTTTTCTTTTTATGCCTTCTGCTTTTTGCAAAATGATGGCCTCTTTGCCGATGAATTCTTCCTTGTCGAGTTTTACGAACATACCCAACCCGGCTTCGATGGGAGTAATGTCTTTTTCGAGCTCATGTCCATACAAGGGAAGACCCACTTCGAATCGCAGCGTGTCGCGGCAACCTAATCCACAGGGAAGAACTTGTTTGGAATCCACCAATATATCCCATACCCGATTGATGAAATCGTGGCTACCGTACAGTTCGAAACCGTCTTCTCCCGTATATCCGGTGCGCGATACGATTATCGTTTCGTCCCCGTATTTCATTTCTTTGCAGGTATAGAAAAGCAGGTCTTTCACATCGAGGTTCAGAAGTTTTTCTATGCAGGCTTCGGCGTGAGGTCCTTGTACGGCAACTTCTCCGTAGTAGTCCGACAAATTTTCTATTTTCAGATCATATCCGGTGCTATGTTCCACAATCCATTGGAAATCTTTTGCAATGTTCGATGCATTTACTACCAAGAAAAATCGCTCTTCTCCCATTTTGTAAACCAGCAAGTCGTCTACCGTTCCACCTTCGGGATACAGCATCATGCCGTAAAAGATTTTACCGATTTCGGCATTTCGAATATCGTTGGTGAAAATATGATTGATGTATCGCTCGCTATCGGGGCCTGTGATGAGAATTTCGCCCATGTGAGAAACGTCGAATATTCCGGCGGCATGGCGTACGGCATTATGCTCTTCGATGATTGTCGTATATTCGATGGGCATGTCGAATCCGCCGAATGGCATCATTTTGGCTCCCAAGTCGAGATGTTTTTGGTGCAGGCATGTTTTTAATATATCTTCCATAGTCAACAGGTTTTTTGTTATAGAATTTTTTAATTGTTATTGAATAATATATCGATGAAACTTTTTCTGCTCAGTTGGCGTATATAATTCTCGATGGGATTGTCATCGAGTATGCGGTTGACAGACTGAGGTGTGAAAGGAACGTTTTGAAATTTGTTCAAAAATTCGTCGATTTCTCCGACGAGAAAATAATCTCCTACTAAATTCATCGATTTGATGATTCCGTTTTTGATTTCCAATCGTATTTCTATTTCGCCGGCAGGGACGTAACCTTTCCGTATCCATGTGTAGCGGGGATTGTTTCCCAATATCCATTCGTCCCGGAGGTATTCCGTTTCTATTTTTTCAATGTGGTCGATATCTTTTTGAGTCAGACATTCTTCGTGATCACAAAGTGACGAGCGTATGAATCTCTTGAATTCTTCGATGTCGATGTCGAGATATTCTTTAAGGTTGGTTACTCTTTTTCTGACGGATTCGATTCCCTTAGTAATGAGTTTCTCGTTGTTGGGGGTAATGGATAGAACCAAATCTTCGAGATTGGTATCGAAGAGCATAGTACCGTGGACGATACTTCTGCCCGATGTGCGATAGAAAGCGTTTCCCGATACTTTTTTACCATCGACGGTAATATCGTTTCTCCCTGAGGCGACAGCTTTTACCCCCAGTTTGTTGAGTGTGTGAGCGATTAATTGCAGGTAACGGTCGAATGTGAAACTGACATTGAAATCGTCGGTAATATACGAGAACATGATGTTGCTGAAATCGGCATAGACACAACCTCCTCCCGATTTACGACGGTAATATTCTATTCTGTGAGAGCGGACATAGTCGAAATTGATTTCGTTTTCCATCAATTGGTTTCTTCCGAAAATGACCGTGGGATTGACCTGCCACATGAAAAAGCAATCTTCACCGGGCCGATTATGGGCTATGTATTCCTCCATAGCCAAATAGAAAGACAGACGGCGTACGGCCTTATCCGGTAGGGCGATATATTTCATAGGTATCAGGTCTGCTGAAATTATACCTTACAAATTTATATATTCTTTTGTAATGGGAAATACATTGACTCGAAATTTTCTTGAATTTTATTTTCGAGATGAAGAATCCTTTTATCTTTGCATAAAAGCGAAGAGTAATAAATTAGAGGTAAAAATGAAAGAGGACTTGAAATATAAAGGCGTAGATTTTTCGGATATTGAATCGGATAGAGAGTTTTACGGGTGTACATTCGAAGAATGCAGTTTTGCCCGTGCAAAACTGACAAACGTATTATTTTCTCGGTGTGAGTTTATTCGTTGTGATTTTAGTTTATGTAAAATTTACGGAGTTTCTTTTCAAGATGTGAGATTCGTGGGGTGTAAGATGTTGGGGGGCGATTTTACCGGGTGTAAGGGATTGCTCTCTTCGTTTGATTTTGAGAAATGTCTGTTGCAGTTTTCTTCGTTTATCGGTATGAAGTTGAAGTCATGTAACTTTATCGATTGCAATTTGGAAGAAGCGGATTTTACCGAATGTAATCTTGCGGAGGCTAATTTCGATTGTGCCGTATTAAATAGAACCGTATTTTTTCATACGAATTTAGAACAAGCCGATTTCTCTACTGCGATCGGATATGAAATAGATCCTCGTCATAATTCATTGAGAAAAGCCCGATTCTCTCTGGCGGGAGTAATCGGGCTTTTACGACCTTTCGGTATAGTCGTAGATTAATTTAGTAATTTTAGATATTCACTTGATTTACCGTGTGTCCTTCCAAATATTGCCCGATATTGTCGGTTGCAATCTTCATCAATCTTTCCCGAGCTTCGAAAGTGGCCCATGCGATGTGGGGAGTGATGAAACAATTACGGGCATGTATAAGCGGATTGTCTTTTCGAGGAGGTTCTTGCGATAGGACATCTACCCCGGCCGCTTTAATTCGACCTTCGTTCAAAGCGTCGGCCAAATCCTGCTCGTTAACGAGAGGCCCCCGTCCTGTATTGATGACAATGGCCGATGGCTTCATAAGCCCGATGGTTCGGGCGTTTATCAGATTACGAGTCGTGTCGGTCAAGGGGCAATGCAGGGTGATTACATCGCTTTCGGCTAGTAAGGTCTCCAATGTTACGGGAGTGACATAGTCGGGCAGTTGGTCTTTCTTTTTCGATGTTTGGGCTAAAACATTCATTCCGAAAGCATGAGCGATTCTTGCGACTGTGCTGCCTATATTACCGAACCCGATGATACCGATATTTTTTCCTGCAATTTCGAATATGGGACTTTTCTGAAAAGTGAAATCTTTACAGTCCGCCCATTCTCCCGATTTCACACATTGTGAATGGACGGCAACGTCGCTGGCTATGTTGAGTAGATGAGCAAATACCATTTGAGCGACCGACTCGCTGCTGTAAGCCGGTATATTGGTGACTGCGATACCTCTATTCTTTGCCGCTTCTACATCGACGATATTATACCCGGTGGCTAATACACCGATGTAGCGTAAATGAGGTAGTTGCTCCAATGTGGTTGCGCTCAATGGAGTCTTGTTTGTGAGAACGATGTCGGCCAAAGCAGCCCGCGATACGATTTCGTCAACAGAGGTACGGTCATAAACGGTGAATTCACCCATTCTTTCGATACCCTCCCACGACAAGTCTCCGGGATTCAAACCGTATCCGTCGAGCACGACAATGCGATGAGACTTGCGTTTCTCTTCGATGACGTTTTCTGTTGCGTTTTTCAACTCTTCCCACGATAGCTCGTCAGCTTTTACTTTGTATCCGTCGGTCACTTTCCACTCTCTCATAATCTCTTTTATTTAATGTCAATGGCATTTTTTACTTTTTCATCGGTCAATGCTATTTTCAGGACATCGGTAATATTTTTTACATAGTGGAATGTGAGTCCTTTCAAATAGGACTCTTTGATTTCCTCTATATCTTTTCGGTTTTCTTCGGAGAGTATGATCTCTCGTATTCCTGCACGTTTGGCCGCGAGGATTTTTTCTTTGATACCGCCTACGGGAAGGACTTTTCCCCGTAACGTGATTTCACCCGTCATAGCTAAATGGTCTTTCACTTTTCGTTGGGTAAAAGTCGAGGCCAGCGAAGTTACCATCGTAATACCGGCCGAGGGTCCGTCTTTGGGTATAGCACCCTCCGGCACATGGATATGTACGGCCCATTTATCGAAGATGTCTTCATCGATACCCAATAGCGAAGCATGCGATTTGATATATTGCAAGGCAATTACCGCCGACTCTTTCATTACATCGCCCAAGTTCCCGGTCAAGGTGAGCTTTTCTCCTTTCGACTTGCTCAGGCTCGACTCGACAAACAGAACCTCGCCTCCGACGGCTGTCCATGCCAGTCCCGTTACGACACCGGCATAGTCGTTGTTTTCATATTTGTCCCGGTTGTATTCCTGAGCGCCCAAATATTCGTGCAGATCGTCGATAGAAAGGGTGGGGTTATATTCTTTACCGGAGGCTTTCAGGCGAGCGACTTTTCGCATGATGCGGGCTATTTTTTTATCGAGTTCCCGAACGCCCGATTCGCGGGTATATTGGTCGACTATTGCAGCCATTACTTTTTTGGGAATAACGACATCACCTTCCTTTAATCCGTGATTTTCGAGTTGTTTCGGTACTAGATGTCGACGTCCTATCTCTACTTTCTCTTCGATAATATATCCACTGATGTCGATTAGTTCCATGCGGTCGAGCAGAGGTTGGGATATGGTATTTAAATTGTTGGCAGTAGCGATGAACAAAATTTTCGACAAATCGTAATCGATGTCTATATAGTTGTCGTGAAACGCATTATTCTGTTCTGGATCCAATACTTCGAGTAAGGCCGAAGCCGGATCGCCTTTGAAATCGTTTCCTATTTTGTCTATCTCGTCCAATACGAAAACGGGGTTCGAGCTTTTTGCTTTGATGAGCCCTTGTATGATACGTCCCGGCATTGCTCCTATGTAGGTACGGCGATGTCCTCTTATTTCGGCTTCGTCATGTAGGCCGCCTAATGAAATGCGGATATATTTTCTGTTCAACGCTTCTGCGACAGATTTTCCCAACGAAGTTTTTCCTACGCCCGGAGGACCATACAGACAGATGATAGGTGACTTCATGTCACCTCTTAATTTCAGCACAGCCAAATGTTCGATGATACGTTCTTTGACTTTATCCAATCCGTAGTGATCTTTGTCTAATTGTTTCTGGACATGATTGAGGTTGAAATTATCTTGGGTATATTCGTTCCACGGAAGCTCTAACAACGTGTCCAAATAGGTATATTGTACAGAGAAGTCGGGCGATTGAGGGTGTAGTCTTTCGAGTTTTCTCATTTCTTTTTCGAAAATCTCGGCAGTTTTACTGTCCCATTTCTTTTTTTCGGCTCGTTCACGCAATTCCTGAATATCTTGGTCTTGCATGTTCCCACCCAATTCTTCCTGTATGGTGCGTATCTGTTGTTGCAGGAAGTGCTCTCTTTGTTGCTGATTCAAGTCTTCGCGCGTTTTGGACTGTATGTCGGCTTTGATTTGTAAGAGTTGAGCCTCTTGCGTCAGCATTTCATAGAGTTTGAACAAACGTTCTTTGATATTGCTGATGGTGAGCAATTCTTGCTTTTGGGTTGCAGATAATGGAATATTCGCACCTAAAAAATTGACCAAATAATGCGCACTATCTATATTCCGAATGGCAAATACCAATTCTTTGGCTTGTTCTCCGATATTTTTCAACAGTTCGAAAGTCAAGTCTTTCAAGGCGGAAACCAAAGCCTCGAATTCCTTGTCGTTGGCATCGGGTAAAATTTCATTTTCCAGCGATACATTGGCTCTCATATAAGGGAACGTTTCGGTAATTTCGTCGATTCTAAACCGTTTCATTTTCCCTTGCAATATGACAGTCGTACTCTCGTCGGGCATTTCCAGAATCTTGATGATTTCACCGATAACTCCTACTTCGTATAAATCGTCTTTTCCCGGATCCTCTACGGCGGCATCTCGCTGACAAACCACACCGATAGGGGTGTGACTGTTTTGGGCATCTTTGATCAACTGTAAGGATTTGGTTCTTCCTACGTTGACAGGGATAGCCACTCCCGGGAATAATACCATATTGCGTAATGCAAGAATGGGCAATCCTTTTGTATTTAAAGTCTTACATTCCGAATCGTTTTGTCCTGATATTTCTGTAAACAGAGGCATAATCGATGGTGTATTTTCGTCGTTTTCGCAGATCATATAATTGTTCTTAGGTGTATGATTAAATATTGACATTTTGACAGGTTTAGGTTTGTCGTTTTTTCATTAAACCTATTTTTACCTATCGTTTTACTTTATTGTACAAGTCGCGTGCCAAAGTTAAGCAAATAGCATGGCATTGTCGAAATTATTATGTTTTTTTGTTTATTTTGCAGGGCAAATGAGTGATGGTATGGCAAATTATTTTTTTAAGTTTAAACAGTTTACGATACATCAGGAGCGTTCGGCAATGAGAGTCAGTACCGATGGCGTATTATTGGGTGCTTGGAGCAGGGTGGAAAAATCGAATCGCATTTTGGATATTGGTACAGGAACAGGATTGATAGCGATTATGGCGGCTCAACGTTCTTTGGCTCGAATCGATGCAGTAGAATTGGACTTCGGTGCGGCCAGTGAAGCGGCGTTCAATGTCTCTCTTTCTCCGTGGAAGGATAGGATAACGGTATATTGTATGGATTTTTGTAGGTTTTACGATAAAACTACAAAGCCGGTGTATCATCATATTTTATCTAATCCTCCTTATTTCATAGATTCTTTGCTCCCTCCCGATGGCAAGAGAGAACAGGCTCGACATACGGGAACTCTTGATTATGAAGTTTTGTTCGAGGGTGCGTCCTATTTATTGTTGCCCGATGGGAAGTTATCTTTGGTATCTCCGGCCGATTTACAAGAACATCTTATTTTTATTGCTTCGTTGTATGGATTCTATCCGGTGCGGTTTACTTATGTTTCGGGTATTTCGGGTAAAGCTCCTAAACGATTGTTGTCGGAGTGGAGTAGAGCTCGTAGACCATTGGAAGAAAATGCTTTTTCCATAGAGAAAAGAGGGGAGGGATACACTCTTGAATATATAATGCTTACTCGTGATTTTTATTTGAAGATGTAGTCACTGAAACAATTACGGTGTCCCATGTGTTGTATAGCAAAGATTGTATCATTTAAAATAAATAATTATGGATATTGCAACAATGCATTTTTGGGGAAAGACCAAATATTGGTGGGCTTTGATTATTACGGGTATATTGATGATCCCTTGCGGATTGTGGTTATGGTTTCAACCGGCATTGGGATACGAGGTGTTATCTCTGTTGTTAGGGTGGCTTTTGATTCTTTTTGGAATTGTTCAGCTCATTGTATCGGGCAATGTTAAACAAAAAGTTCGAGGATGGGGTTGGTGGCTTGCCGGTGGAATTATCGATATACTTATCGGGTTTATATTAGTCGGGAATTTATCTTTCAGCGAGGCTGTGCTTCCTTTCTTTTTTGCCTTTATTTTTATGTATAAAGGGATTGCGAATTTGTTTTCTGCATTGAATATGGTTTCTACCCATAGATATTGGTGGTTGTATTTGGTTAACGGGTTGTTATTGTTGATACTTGGATTGTTATTCTTCGCTTCACCTTTTACGGCTGCGTTTTCTATTATTTTTTTGTGTGCGGCTGCCTTTATTTATTGGGGTTTTTCTCTTATTTTCTTCGGTTATTCTTTGAGACCCGTGGAACAATAGGGGAAAAGGAATTATTCGGTAGGTTTCAAAGCGCTCTCCATAAGGGGGCGCTTTTTGTTTAAGGGAGTTAAAACCTTTTGTGAAGGCTCTTTATAAAGTGGAAAAGAGTATATTTGTAAAAATTATAGGAGTGGGATGCAGCATTTAGTCTGTTTTTAGACTCTTTTTAATAAAGGTCATTAAACTATTCTTGCAAAAGAGAGTCTAATAGATATAATTTCAATAGAGTAATTTAAGATTAAGGAGAGATGATTATGAAAACAAAAAAATTTGCCCTGTTGATTATATTGTCGATGTTGGTGACGGGTTTTGCCGGGGCAGGCTCGTATATAGTCGAAGATGATATTTATTATAATCCGAACGATAAAAATCCTGTTGTAGAAAAGAAAGAAAAAGAGGCCCAGAAAGAACTTCAAGAGAAGGCTGCGGTTAAAAAAACATTGATGGCAACGTCGGATAATCACTTTCGAGATGTCGATGAATATAATCGTCGTGGAGAATCTTCCGATATGACGCTTGAAGATATTGCGGCCAATCAGAAAGAAGATTATGTAGAATACAATGTGGTCGATGAAAATGGTGACGACGGATATTATTTGAATGGTTTTAACGGCTCCGATTCGGATTATGAATACGCTTTGCGCATTCGCCGTTTCCACAATCCAAAGTTTGTCGTTTCGGTAAGCGACCCATTCTATTCCGATATTTATTTTTTGGATAATAACGATTGGAATGTTTATATCTCGGATAATTATGCGTGGGTAACCCCGACATGGACAAATCCGTGGTATTGGAATTATACATGGGCGCCATATTCTTATACCAGCTGGTCTTGGCGTTGGAGTTTGGGTCCGTGGGGATTCTCGTTCGGATATGATCCTTTTTACAGTTGGGGCGGTTGTTGGGGCTGGAATTCATGGTATCGTCCTCCTTTCTACCACCATCACCATCATCATTATTATGATCGTCCTTACTATGGTTGGAACAGACCGTATCGTCCTCAGTACACTCCCAACGGCCGCACTCCTAACCGCTCTTCCGGGAACTCTGCTGCATCGAGCAGGCGGCGTGCGACTGTCGGCACAGGGACTTCGGGAAATACGACCGGTCGTCGTACGGTTGGAAATGTAACTTCTACATCGGGCGGACGTGGTTCACAATCGGTAAACGGAGTACGTACAAATCGAGGCACTGTAATAAACAATAGTTCCAATTCGAATGGCAACCGGGGGTATAGTTTCGGGGAGGCAAATTCTTCCAGAAGGGGGAATTCCTCATTTTCAGGAACGGTTTCTAACCCGTCGAGTAGTCAAAGTAGAAGACAGACGACCATCAATAATAATACAAACTCTTCGAGAAGAAATTATAATAGTATAGGAAATGGTGGACGAGGTAGTTCCTCGTATAATCGCAGTACACCTTCTTCCAATCGAAATTCGGGTTACTCGAATAGTTCTTCGTCGAGTCGTCGTTCCTCCGGTAGTTATTCTGCTCCGTCTCACTCTTCTTCGTCGAGAGGAAGTGGAACGTCTTCCCGGGGAAGTAGCAGTAGCGGACGTGGTGGACGCAGATAAATAGGGTTGAATTTTCAAAATGAGACATATGAAGAATGTGAGATATGGTTTGGCATTGGCTGCTCTATGTAGCAGCTCAATGCTTTTCAGTCAGGGAGTTGTTGATGCTTTGAAATATTCTCAACAAGACATACGGGGAACGGCTCGTTATATGGGTATGGCGGGCGCTTTTGGCGCATTAGGAGGGGATATTACGACATTGAGCCAGAATCCGGCAGGTATAGGAGTTTATCGCAATTCCGATATAGCTGCAACGATAGACCTTTCCAATCAAGTAAGTTCGGTGAATACGGCTGGAAATAGAATGTCCGATAGCAAGTTTAATGTTTCATGTAATAATTTTGGCTTTGTATGGACTGTCCGTTTTAATCAGGAAGCCTTGAAAAATTTGAATTTCGGTTTTGCCTATAATAAGCAAAAATCGTTTGACCGCTCCTATAAAGCCGGCTATTCGGGGATAACCGGAGCCAGTTCGCTTTCGGGGTATATTGCCCATTTATCCGAAGGTTATTATGTTGCAGATTTACGTGGTAGTAATAATTATAACCCATACGACAATCTTAGTAATCCGTGGTTGAATGTCTTGGGAGCTGAGTCCTATTTGATAAATCCAAAAAGTCCGACAGGAGATTCATGGAATAGTATAGTAGGAAACGGTACGAATACAGCGGGAGATCTCTATGTTCGGGAGAAAGGTTCGATCGATGAATACAACTTTAATGTCGGAGGAAATATCTATAACGTATTTTATTGGGGGTTAGGAATTGCCGTTACCGACTTTTCTTATGATATTCAAAGCGGGTATGGTGAAAACTTTACGGGAGGATATATCTCACCGGGTAGCCCGAATGTGGACGGCTGGTACTTGATGAGAAATGCATTACATACGAACGGATCGGGGATAAAAGTCAATTTGGGTGTCATTATGAGAGCCACCGATAATTTCCGTTTGGGCTTTGCTTTCCATACTCCTAATTATTATAAAATGACCGATTCGTATGTGGCATCGGTGAAATATGATTTTAATGAATCGGGGACACCTCATGAAGGGTTGAAAGAAACACCGAGTGGAAGTTATGATTATGAATTTCAATCTCCGTGGCGTATGATAGCCAGTGCTGCTTATGTTTTTGGACAAAGTGGAATTTTAAGTTTTGATTATGAGTATACATCGAGTAACAATATGTCGTTCGACGATCCCTATTCGGTTGATGCTTTTTATAAAACTAATCAGGAAATTACGGAGATGGTTTCTCCTATGCATACATTTAAAATCGGAGGCGAATTTCGTATTACACCCCAAATCAGTGCCCGTTTAGGATATGCTTATCAGACTTCCCCTGTGAAATCGGAATACAGGTCGGGACGCGAAATTCCTACGGCCGGAACGCTTACGATGTTTACCTTAGATAGAGAGACCAATTATTTTACGGTAGGGTTGGGATACCGCTTTTCGAATGTTTATGTAGATATGGCTTATATGCATCGCTACCGTCGTAGCGAACTTTTCCCGTTCTCTCCGTTGCCGGCTGCTGTGGATAATCCTTATAATCCAGATCAGACAGAGCCGTCGTTGGCCATTTCGCCTCAGATATCTTCGTTGACGGACCATAATAATTCTTTTGTTTTGACTTTGGGTGTAAAGTTCTAAGACAGAACGGAAATATATTTTGAAAGAGCGACTTAAAATCTAAGTTGCTCTTTTGTTTTTTATGAAAAGAAATGTATATCTTTGAAAAGATATGGAAAAATTCCATGACAAGATGGAAGAAAATTTTGTGATAGATACAGGGAATAAAGAATTTCAAGACGCTTTGAGCTTGATTCAATATACATCTCAGTCAGTTTTTTTGACAGGGAAAGCGGGTACGGGTAAATCTACTTTTTTGAAATATGTGTGCGAGCATACCAAAAAGAAATATGTAGTTCTGGCCCCGACAGGAGTGTCGGCGATTAATGTGGGTGGTAGTACGATTCATTCGTTTTTTAAGATGCCGTTTCGGCCCATGTTGCCCGACGATCCCGATTTGAGTTTGGCGGGAGGAAGAATATATGAATTATTAAAATACAATAAGAAGCAGCGACAGTTGCTGCGTGAAGTGGAATTGATTATTATCGATGAAATATCGATGGTACGGGCCGATATGATTGATTTTATCGATCGTGTGTTACGGGTTTATTCGGGTAATATGAGGTTTCCTTTCGGTGGCAAGCAGTTATTGTTAGTAGGCGATGTATATCAATTGGAGCCGGTTGTGACTTCCGATATGCGAGATATTCTTAGTCGGTTTTATTCTAATTTCTATTTTTTTTCGGCACGGGTTTTTAGAGAAATGTCGTTGGTCCCTATCGAGTTGCAAAAAGTGTACCGACAGCAAGATGAGCGTTTCGTAGAAGTATTGGATAAAATAAGAAACAATACTGCGACGAGAGAAGAACTCGATTTGTTGAATAGCCGTTATCTCCCGCAATATGAACCTGAGAAAGATAATTTCTCGATTACATTGGCGACTCGTAGGGATCAGGTGGACTATATCAATGAAAACCGACTATCTGGATTGCCGGGGAAAGAATATACATTTACGGGGACGATAAAAGGTGATTTCCCTGAGGGGAGTTTGCCTACTTCGTTGGAACTGGTCGTAAAGACCGGAGCCCAAGTGATTTTTATAAAGAATGACCCGGAACGCAGGTGGGTGAACGGGACGATAGGAATGATTTCGGATATAACGCCCGATGAGAAAATCGAGGTGGTGCTTGAATCGGGTGAGATGTATGAGTTGGAGCGTTGTGTTTGGGAGAATATCAAATATACCTACAATGAAAAAGAAAAGACTATCGAGGAAAGTGTATTGGGCACTTTTTTACAATTTCCCATTCGTTTGGCTTGGGCTATTACCGTGCATAAGAGTCAGGGATTGACGTTTAATCGCGTGATTGTCGATTTTACGGGAGGGGCTTTTGCCGGGGGACAGACGTATGTGGCTTTGAGTCGATGCCGCTCTTTGGAAGGTATTGTGTTGAAACGGCAGATCACGCATCGGGATATATTCGTAAATCCCGATATCGTACGGTTCAGCAAAGGTTTCAACGATTCTGTTTTGATAGAACAGTCATTGAAGCTCGCACAAGCCGATCGTCTGTATGTCGAGGCTGTGAATGCTTTCGACGAAGGCGATTTTGACAAGATGTTACAAAGTTTTTTCAAGGCTATCCATACGAGATATGATATTGAGAAACCCGTAATTCAGAGGTATATTCGTAAAAAATTGAACGTTATCAATCAGTTGCGTGTTAAAAATCGGGAGCTTCAACAGGCGTTGTCCGATAGGAATACCGTATTGCGTAAATATGCACATGAATATTACCTATTAGGGAACGAGTGTATAACTAAGGCAAAGGATGTGCGGGCGGCTTTGGCTAATTTTGACAAAGCGTTGTCTCTCGATCCTACGTTGATCGATGCATGGGTAAGAAAAGGAATTACGCTCGAAGATCAAGGCGATGAACATGGAGCTATGGCGTGTTACAATGAAGCTGTAAGGTTGAGCCCGTTGAGTTTTAAAGCTCTATATAATCGGGGTAAATTACGCTATAAACAAGGCGATTATGAAACGGCATTATCCGATTTTGCAAAAGCCGTTAAACAAAAACCGTTACATGCTACGGCACACGATC
>ERZ779992.1254-NODE-1254-length-14259-cov-2.839693_pt1 | contig 14259 bp, 10 predicted proteins | sample MGYA00511934_ERZ779992 | MGnify/ENA primary metagenome ERZ779992 (study PRJEB29588, sample SAMEA2163248) | human gut metagenome | biome: human gut; feature: human-associated habitat; material: faeces | place: Denmark | collected 2008/2010 ...
TACCGGTTAAAAAATGCAGCCGACGGTTCGGGCGTGGTCGTAGACCCGTCTGCTAAATTGGAAGAGGAATTGATTATCCGTCCTACTTCTGAAACAATTATTTGGAATACTTATAAGAACTGGATACAATCCTATCGCGATTTACCTATTTTGTGTAATCAGTGGGCAAACGTGTTCCGTTGGGAAATGCGCACCCGCCTGTTTTTGCGCACTGCCGAATTTTTGTGGCAAGAGGGACACACGGCACATGCTACTCGTGAAGAAGCCGAAACCGAAGCTCGTCGAATGCTTGATGTTTATGCCGATTTTGCCGAGAATTTTATGGCTGTACCGGTAGTGAAAGGTGTCAAGTCGGCCAACGAGCGATTTGCAGGTGCTCTCGATACTTATACGATCGAGGCGATGATGCAAGATGGAAAAGCGTTGCAGTCGGGAACTTCTCATTTCTTGGGACAGAACTTTGCTAAGGCATTCGACGTTCAGTTTATCAATAAGAATAATGAACTCGAATACGTATGGGCTACCTCTTGGGGTGTTTCCACTCGTTTGATGGGTGCACTTATCATGACCCATTCCGATGATAACGGGTTGGTATTGCCACCGAAGTTGGCTCCTATACAGGTGGTTATTATTCCTATCTATAAGAATGCCGAGCAGTTGCAAGCTATCGATGCGAAGGCGAACGAAATTGCCGATAAGCTGCGAACTATGGGAATATCCGTAAAATATGACAATGCCGATAACAAGCGTCCGGGATTCAAGTTTGCCGATTATGAGTTAAAGGGAGTACCTGTACGTTTGGTTATGGGTGGCCGTGATCTCGAAAACGGAACTGTCGAGGTGATGCGCCGCGATACGTTGGAGAAGGAGACCATGTCTGTCGAGAATATAGAGCAGGTGGTAAAAACATTGCTCGACGAGATACAAGCTAATATTTTCCAAAAGGCTCTTAAATATCGTCAGGAACATACGATTACAGTTGACAGCTATGATGAGTTTAAAGAGAAAATCGAGGAAGGTGGCTTTATTCTCGCTCACTGGGACGGAACCACCGAAACGGAGGAACGTATTAAGGAAGAGACGAAAGCGACGATTCGCTGTATCCCGTTCGATGGCGATACGACTCCGGGTGTTTGCATGGTTACCGGAAAACCTTCGGCTCGTCGGGTTTTGTTCGCCCGTTCATATTAAGGGTCTTTATTTGGTAAATGTATAGAAAAGTAGACGACTGTTTGAATTTACTCAAACAGTCGTCTACTTTTTAACTTTCGTTGAGTTCTACCACTGGAATCCTATTTTAACTTGGAACTTATTTCTTGTCCATAGTTCATCTTCAAAAGTATTGTTATAATAGTCTTCACCGGTTAATCCTGTGCATTCATGGTGTATGAATCCTATACCTACGCAAAATTTCCATAGTCGTATTCCTATACTGGCATCGCAATAGAATCCGGAGTATTCGTCTATATTGTATGCATAACCGAGGGATAAACTGACGTATGGTTCTATCTTTTTAGCTACTGGATAGTATCCTTTTAAGTTGATGAATAAAGGTATATTGGAGGTCTCACATAGCCAATCTTTATATCTGTCGTGATAAAACCACAGGTCGCCGTATTCTATACCGATTCCCGCTCCGGCAAACAGGTATTTGTTAATACGTATGCCGTGAGTTGTCGTTAAAGAGAGGCAAATATCGTCACCTGCGTAACCTAAGTAGATGTCTCCTTGATAGCGGGGATATCCTTTTTCGGGAATTTTCTTTTCAGGAACGAATAATGTTTGAGTAGTAGTCGATTCTCCTTGAATGATTTGAGCCGAAGAAAACAGAGGGAGCCATATCAGACAGAATGAAAGGAAGAGTAATTTTTTCATGATGCAATGTATTATTCTGTGAGGGTGAAAGAATCGTTATTTTTTTATGGCGTCAGTATTTTTACTTTTGTTTCCGTAGTTGATAAAGTCGAGCATCCACAAGTCTTCCCGTGTAGCAGGACGTATTTTGCTATAACGAGCAGGGAATCCTTCGATGTTTACTTCGATATATTGGGCAGTCATACGGGTGTTCATCAAAGCACCGACAATGATGTCTGCGTCATGATGTTTTTGAAAGGCCGACAGTGCTAATGCTCTGGCATTTTGAAGGTCGACAGTACCGTCATGGTCGAATCGGAATGTAGTGTCGCATTTTGTTTGGCTTACTTCTAATTCGGCGATTTGGGGTGCAGTGATAACCTCGGATTGGGGATCGACCATACGTCCCTGAGAAGTTTTTTTCTCTGTGATTATTTTTCTGGTTGTTCCTTGTGCGGAAACATTGAGGACATTTGCGAGTAGGATGGTTCCTACCATCAAGTAAGATGTTTTTTTCATAAGGCTGAATTTAATGTTCGTTGCCCGCCAACTCCGATCGGGCATAATAAAAGAAGAAAACGCAGAGTTGTCCGCCTGTTCTGAACTTTAAATATGGCGAAGCGTTTTCGTCGAGTAATTTTTATCGCCCGGTAGCAACACTACTTGTTGTCATGAAAATGATGATACGGCGATATCGACCTGCAAATTAATAAAATTTAAATGAGAAAAAGATGCGGATTATTTGTAATGTGTTGATTTTTAAATATTATATAAAGAATAGAGCACTTTGGAGTATACCTGTTTTTATAAAAAAAGTGAATGATATGCAAGTTTTTTTATTCATTTCAACAATATTCGTTTTTTGATACTGTTGCACCTTTGGCTTCTTTTTTCGGATAATATTTACAATGAAGAGATAAAGAAAGACGGTATGAGTGTAGTATTGTAGAGTATATCTCGATACATGGAATAATGAAAAGGAGTGTCGAATTCTTTCTTATTGCCGGTTTGTGCCCATTTTAGTGTCACACCTTCTTTATCGAAATAGATAGAAATGATATGATTGGACAATATGACCGCTTTTACGCCATCTTTCAATGGTTTATGTTCAGCATCAAACCAAGTGACATTGAAGATGTTCACAAGCCCGGTAGGTTTTAAAATTGCTTTGATCATACCGGTTTCCCATTGATCTTGGAATCTTTGTGCTCCATTGACGTAAAGGAGCAGAATATGCTGTTGGGTAGAAATTGCAGCGAGTTGATAATTCCCGCCTAATCGAATATTGTCCGAGGCAGAAACGGATTGTAGAGGTTCGTAAAAACCTTCAATTTCGTTTGTGCTTATATTCAAATATTCATATAATTTGTCGGCTGTCAGAAAGACTTTTCGCTCTATATATTCAACCGGAGAAAGGGACCAGTTTTTCATTTTTATTTTCGCTCCGCTTCCTATATAGACTCCTGCCGAACTTCCGAAGAGTCTGTCGTCGTGGCAGATTCCTATGCGGCATTCCCGCTCTTTTCCGATGAATATTTCGTATCCTCCGTTAACGGGAACAACGTGTATGCGGTTGTAATCTGTTTCGGGATTGATATATGGGGAAGACAATGTATTCCATGGCGCATGGAAGATTGTATCTCCCTCGGCAACAGTGATGATGCTGTATTGTAATTCGGGAATATGGTAGCCGTATGGATCCGGGTTGCCGGCTCGGAGAAGCAATGCGTGGAAATTTGAAGAGTCGCCATATCCCCATACCACTCCCCATACAGTTTTTTCTACATATCCGGCTTTTGTGATTGTCCCTGTTTGGCTTTGCCGATATACCGGATATTTTTTGTTTTCCCGATTATTTCGATTGGCAATGTCCAACGATAAAGAAGGACGAAACCCTTCTCCCGGGTGTATATCGGTTTCGGTTACGTTGACGATATCTTTTTCGGCTTGATAATTGTAATCGGATAGAATACTGTCTTGGAAAATTGCCTGACGAAAGTTGTCTTTACCTGTGTACCATGTTTGGGCAATGCATTGTCCAATAGAGAATACGCATAAAAAGGTTATGAGGAGCAGACGTGTATTCATACTCATACGATTTGAGGATTATAGATAAAATCTGTCTGTTTCCTCAAAGGTATGAAAATAACTGTAAAATTATCGGGAAAGAGAAAAATTTATCTTTCTATTTGTTTTTCTCTTGCGGATCATTGTACAAAGGAGACGAGTTGGCATTGTTGTTCATGATTTTAGTCCAATCTTTGACCATTTTTTTACTCGTTTTGCAATCGTCGGCTATATTGATAGCTACACCGGAGTAAATAGACGACTCGTCGTTTTTTTTCTTTGTACTCTTTTTCTTTACTTTTGCCATAGTTGATATTTTTAGTCGTTCAATATACCATATTTACCCTTGTTGAAATCTTCGAAGGCTTGAATCAATTCTTTTTGTGTGTTCATTACGAATGGCCCGTATGCTGCGATAGATTCTTTTAAGGGCTCTCCTGAAACTATTAATACAACGCTATTTTTCGATGCAGTGATTGAGAATGTTTCTCCTTCGTATGCAAATAGCAATAAATGGTCTGCTTTTACATCGATAGATTCATTTATATAGATGTTCCCTTCGATGACTAATAAAAAGGTTGTATAATCTTTGGGGAAGGAAAATTCGGCTTTATCACCTTGTGTGAGTCGGGCATTCATTAAATGAATCGGAGAGAATGTCATTGCCTTTCCTTTTTTCCCTGCATATTCTCCGTTATCTTTCCTGATAAAATAACCGCTTAGCTGTATCACTAAACGGTTACTTTATGATAATTTTATTCGATTACAACCGGAATATTGTCACTTGTTGCAGTAGCGCCGCTTCCGTCTGCCTTAGTATATTTTATGGTAACAACAATATATGCCTCTCCTGCTTTGGCATCCTTAATCTGTGTTGTAAAATGATAGCCTCCTTTTACTTCACTTATATTATTATATTTTGCCGGAGTTCCAGCTTCTACCGATGCCTTATTGCCGTCATTATTGGTATAATGAACTGAGAAGGTAAGTTCAACTGCAGCTTCTGCATCACAATCCGGACTAACCTTGGCTGCTATTGTATCAAGATTAATTGTCTGTGTAACCGAAGGTACTACAGGTGCCGGTGTTGTAGTCTCCGGCTCAGCCCCGATACTTATAACAACATCAATAGCTGTTCCTATTTTAACCGAATCATTAACCGAATATCCGTTAATCGAAATAATCTTACCGGCTTCAACCTTGTCATCATTCTTTTCTGTTACTTTTCCTAACTTAAGGGAATACTTGGCAAGAAGTTCTTCTGCTTCAGCCTTTGTCTTTCCTACAATATCAGGGATTATAGGCTTACCAAGACTGACAACAAGATTAATCTTGGCTGTAGAAGGTGTTTCCTCACCAACCTTAGGTCCGTTCTGTGTAATTACATTGCCTTCTTTTATTTCATTGTCATAAGTATATTCAACGCCTACGTTATTAATATCAAAACCAAGGTCTTCCAGTTCTTTCTTAGCGTCCGCTTCTGACTTATTGCTAAGATCAGGCATCTTAATATTCACTTCATTCTTGCCCTTATAAAGCACAACAGTTACCTGTGTTCCCACATTGACTTTAGTTCCTGCTACAGGGTCGGTTGATTTAACTTTACCAATGAGGGAATCATCTGTTGTCTCAACATACTGGAAAGTATATTTAAGTTCTGCCTTGATAATGGCTTCCTCTGCTTCGTTCTGTGTCTTGCCTATTACGTCTACCATATCAACAGTCTTAACGCCCTTACTGATATATACGGTTATTGTTGTGTTTTTATCTACAAAAGAACCGGTTTCAGGATTGGTATCGTATACCTTGTCAACATCATCTTCTTTAGAATAACCATATTCATATTTAAAGCCGAGTTTTTCGTCATTAAGAGCTTTCTTTGCTTCTTCAAGAGTCATTCCGAGAACATCAGGAACTTTTACTTTATCCGATGTATCTTCAATGCTTGTTGTAGGATCATTTTTCTTACCGCTGCTTCCCGAACCGAAATTCTTGGCAATCTTGGTAATCAGAATTACAAGTATTGCAACAATGGCAACCGCAACGGATATGGCAAGTATTGTTATTACCTTATCAATTGTTTTCTTGTTGCCTGCTTCGTCTTCATCTAATTCTTCATCGTCACCATCAATATCATCAAGATTGTCATCGTCACCGTCTTCGTCAATGTCATCTTCCTCTGCAGCTTCGCCAAGGCTGTTCTTTTTATTAACTTCACCGATTGGTGTTGCTTCAATATCCTCAGCTTTGACAGCTGATGATTTTTCAGCTATTTCATTCACTTCATCAGGTGTGATAAGCTTTGTAGGCGCATCGGATGCCAATGGTGCTCCAATTGTAACAAAATCTTCATCAGGTGTTACAAGAGAGCGCTTAAGATCTGCAATAAGATCTGTCATATTCTGATAACGACGTTCTGTACGCTTCTGTGTACATTTAAGAACTATCTTCTCAACACTTACAGGTATCTCAGGAACATATTGTCTTGGTGAAACAATTTCATCCTGAATATGCTGAAGTGCAATTGCTACGGTAGTATCACCTTCAAAAGGTACTCTGCCCGTAAGCATTTCATAAAGTGTTATACCAAAAGAATATATATCACTCTTCTCATCACTGTATCCGCCTCTTGCCTGTTCAGGTGAAATATAGTGAACAGAACCCATAACCGATGAATTAATAGTGTTGGAAGAAGCAGCTCTTGCTATACCGAAATCGGTTACTTTAACTTTGCCTTCCTTAGAAATTATAATATTCTGTGGCTTAATGTCCCTGTGGACAATGTTATGCTTATGGGCAGCGTCAATTCCCTGTGCTACCTGGATTGCAATGCTTACCGCTTCCCTTACGCCAAGAACACCTTTTTTTTCTATGTATTTCTTAAGCGTAATACCTTCCACAAGTTCCATTACAATGTAATATATGCCATTCTCTTCTCCTACATCGTATACATTAACGATATTGGCATGCATAAGGCCTGCCGCAGCCTGTGCCTCAGCCTTGAATTTAGATACAAATGTCTTATCTTCGCTGTACTCAGGCTTGAGCACCTTGATTGCAACATAACGATTTAATTTGTGACATTTTGCTTTATATACATCAGACATTCCTCCCGAACCGATTCGTTCAAGAATTTCATATCTTTCTGCTATAAACATTCCTTTTCTTAACATATTTCCTCCTAAATTATGGTTCTATAATAATTACTGAAATATTATCTTTGCCACCATTCTGATTAGCCATCATAACAAGTTTATCTGCTTTATTCATAATATCATCATGGCCTGACATAACCGACTCAATTTCTTTATCGGTTACCATATTGGTAAGACCGTCTGTACACATAAGGATACGGCTGTTATCTTCTATCTCTATCTCAAAGAAATCCGGTATAACGTTCTCAGCTCCTCCAAGTGCTCTTGTTATGACATTTTTATATTCATTGGTTCTGGCATCCTCTCTGTTAAGTGTACCCATCTGAACCATCTCTTCTACATATGAATGATCTCTTGTTACCTGCTTTAATTCCCTGTCGGCAAGATAAAGCCTGCTGTCACCGATATTGGCAACATACATGGACCTGCCGTATATTACAGCCACAACAAAGGTAGTTCCCATTCCTCTGTAATCCTCTGATGTGGAGGCTAACTTTAACAACTCTTCATTTGTATGATTTATTGCATCGGACATTATCTGCACAGGCTTAGATGACACGGAATTCTTAACACAGTCAATAAATGTGTTGACGGAAAACTTAGAGGCAAGATCTCCTGCCTTATGTCCTCCCATTCCATCAGCAACTATAAACAGGTTCGGCAGGTTACCTACCGGTTTCACCGTTGAAAAAACATAGTCCTGATTCATATTTCTCTGTCTGCCCACATCCGTTAATGCGTATGCGTTCATTAATTAAGCTCCTTTATATTCGTCACTATGTTATTAAAATTGCATTTTATCCCATTCATTCTATCACAAGGATAAAAAAAGTACAACAAGTTAAATTTTAGCAGCATTATCGTCCATATATCTTTTGCGAAGCTGTCCGCAGGCTCCGTCTATATCTCTTCCCATCTCCCTGCGCACCGTAACCTGAATCCTGTTTTTTTCAAGGATATCTTTGAACTTCTTAATGCTCTTTGTATCCGACTGCCTGTAGTCTCTTTCCTTAATGGGATTAACAGGAATCAGATTTATGTGGCAGTTCATTCCTTTTACCAGGTCTGCCAGTATCAAAGCATGTTCGCTCCCATCATTTTCGCCTTTTACAAGACTGTATTCAAAAGTTATCCTTCTGCCTGTCTTTTCAATGTAATAACTGCAGGCATCCATAATTTCACTTATGGAATATTTATTGGCAACCGGCATTAATTTTTTGCGCATCTCATCCGTTGGGGAATGTAATGATATTGCTAACGTAATCTGCAGTCTCATATCAGCCAGTTCATATATTCTCGGAACAAGACCACAGGTTGATACTGTTAAATTTCTGGCACTGATATTAAGTCCGTTTTCATCTGTAAGGAGTTTTTCAAATTTAATAAAGTTATCAAAATTATCAAAAGGTTCCCCGGACCCCATTACAACAACGTTGGATACCCTGTTTCCCGTAAGCGACTGTATTCTGTATATCTGGTCAAGCATTTCCGACGGATACAGATTTCTGGCAAGTCCGTCAAGGGTTGAGGCACAGAACCGGCAGCCCATCCTGCAACCAGCCTGTGATGAAATACATACGGAATCTCCATGGTGATAGTGCATAAGCACACTCTCGATATAATTGCCGTCGTACAGCCTGAAAAGATATTTTGAGGTACCGTCTTCTTTGGATACCTGTACTCTTTTAGGATATAATGAAGCATAAAAAGTGTTTTCCTTTAACTTTGCTTTAAGCGAAGCGGGGATATTAGTCATCTCATCATATCCCGGAACAAGTCTGACATGCATCCATTCATAAAGCTGTTTTGCCCTGAATTTAGGCTCTCCAAGGCTTACAATGTATTCTGTTAATTCATCCAAATCAAAAGATTTGATATCTGTAAGTTCCACGTTATTTTCTCCTAAATAATGCTATGAAAAATCCGTCAAAATTATTATTTTCATCCGGTATTATTTCAAGTATTCCCTTTTTATAATATTTTTTCATATTATCAGGTACCCTGTCTTCAAAATCCACAAGGACATAATCACCATATGAAAGTATATGTTCCACATTACCCATATTTTCTTCATAATTAAGTGTACATGTACTGAAGCAGAATTTTCCACCGTGTTTTACATATTCTTTTGAATTATCAAGGATCTTTTTCTGGAGTTCTGATAATTCATGGCATTTTTCTTCACTTGCGTGATACTTTATATCGGGCTTTTTATTAAGAATACCGAGTCCTGAACAAGGGAGGTCGGCTATCACCACATCTGCTTTTTCAACAGAATCTTCCCATTTTACCGTAGCATCCTTTACAACAGCTTTGATGTTGCAAAGATTAAGCCTGTCAATATTTTCGTTAATCATCATAACCTTATTGTCGGAAACATCCCTTGCCTCTACAAATCCGGTATTATCCATAAATTCCGCTATATGAAGGCTTTTGCCTCCCGGTGCAGCACACAAATCTATTACATAGCTGTCTTTTTCGGGATTAATTGCATAACATACCATCATCGAACTTAAATCCTGCACGAAAAAATCTCCGTTCGCAAAGGTATTTAATTTATTAAGGTAATCAAATCCCTCTATTTCCAAAGCACAATCAGGTTCTTCTATTACTTTTGCACGGACATTTTCCGCTGTAAGTCTTTTAACAAGTTCTTCTCTCGTACAATGGTTAAAATTGCATCTGACTGTCAGCGGTCTTTTTGAATACTGTGCCTTAAGTATTGCTTCCGTATTCTCTTTACCGTATTCTTTCAGCCATTTATCAACAATCCATCTCGGAGTGGAATATTTTAACCACAATTCCTGTGGCATTTCAATTTTGTTCTTTTCTCTTGCGATGGTTCTCAAAACACCGTTTACAAAACCTTTAAGGGCAGTAAAGCCTTTCTTCACAGAAAGTCTGACTGCTTCGTTACATACCGCAAAATCTTTAACGCCTTCCATATATATAAGCTGATATGTGCTCATCCTCAAAATATTGCGTACAACAGGTTTCATTTTATTTACAGGTGTTTTTGAAAAAAGATTAATGATATAATCCAGCGTTATTTTTCTCTCAACCGTTCCAAGAATTGTCCTGCTTATAAAAGAACGGTCAATATTATCAAGATACTGATACTTTTTCAGGACCTCCGGTAAAACTATATGTGTAAATCTGTCTTTTTCGTTTATTTCAATCAATGCGTCAAGAATAATATTTCTGGTATTCACATTCTGGTTCATAATATCATTCCTTCTGTTACGGCTGTGCCTCTTAAAAAGCTTTCCGTATCCATTCTCTTTTTGCCCTCAAGCTGTAATTCAAGGACTTTTATTCCGCCATTACCACAGGCAATGGAAAAAGATTTTTTGGTAACATCATAAATTGTTCCCGGTTCAAGTCCGTCGCACTCACATACAGCGGCTTTCCATATCTTGAGTGTCCTGCCGTTATATACCGTATATGCGGACGGCCATGGATTAAGTCCTCTTATAAGTCTTTCAAGGGTAATGGCATCCTTTGTAAAATCAAGCTTTCCAAGCGATTTGTCAAGTTTACCCGCATAAGTAGAAACGCCCTCCTGCTTTACAGCCCTTGCGGTTCCGTTTTCAATTTCAGCAAGTGTTGATACAAGTGTTCCGGCACCAAGGTCAGCCAGTTTGTCAAAAAGACTGCCACCGGTTTCATCGGGAGCCAGCTCTATTTTTGCCACTTTAAGCATATCTCCCGTATCAAGGCCTTCATCCATCTGCATTATGGTAACTCCGGCTTCTTTTTCACCGTCAATTACTGCCCACTGGATAGGTGCGGCTCCTCTGTATTTTGGCAGAAGGGAAGCATGAACATTTACGCATCCGTACTTAGGAAGCTCAAGAATCTCTTTTGAAAGAATCTGTCCATATGCCACTACCACTATTACATCAGGAGATATTTTTTTAAGTATATCCACAAATTCTGGATTTCTGACCTTTAAAGGCTGAAACACTTCAATATTGTGTTCTAAGGCTTTTACCTTGACGGGGCTCATTGATATTTCCTTGCCCCTGCCTTTTTGTTTGTCGGGCTGGGTTATTACTGCCGCTACTTCATGACCTGCCTGTATTATTGCTTCAAGCGTACTGACGGCAAAATCAGGGGTTCCCATAAATACAACTTTCATATATTACTCCTCGTCTTCGTCATTTACTACTTCCATAAGGCTTCCTTCAACGTGGTCGATATATAAATCGCCATCAAGATGTCCCAGTTCGTGGCATATTGCCCTTGCCAGAAGTTCTTCGCCTTCAATCGTATATTCATTCATCTGAAGGTCATAAGCTTTTGCTTTTACATAATTGGGTCTTGTAACAATTCCTGCTTTGCCGGGAATGCTAAGACAGCCTTCCTGTCCGGTCTGTGAACCTGAAGTTTCAATGATTTCAGGGTTAATCATTATGATGGGTCCGTCACCAATATCAATTACAACTATTCTTTTTAAAATTCCTACCTGTGGTGCCGCAAGTCCCACGCCATTTGCCTCATACATTGTATCAAGCATATCTCCTACAAGTTCTTCCGTTTTTTTTGTAATCTCCTGTACAGGCTTACATACTTTTCTTAAAATAGGGTCATCATTAATTCTGATATTTCTTAATGCCATGTTTTTAACTCCTTTTTTATCTGAAATCATATTGTATCTGACACTTTGAAAGATATTCACTGTGTTCTTTCATAAAGTTATCAATCTCTTTTTTTATATTCTGAAGTCTTTGGTGTTCTTTATCCTTATAATATATCTGCCGGAAAAAAACATCCTTAACTTTATACACCGGGGCCTTGCCCGGTCCTATTATCTTAGTCCTGCTGTCTGCTTTGTCTGTTAGCTGTTTTATCTTTTCTGACAACTCAACTGTCTTTTGTTCGTCCTCTGACGCAATCCTTACAGTCATAAAATTATATACCGGCGGATAATCCATAAGCTCCCTGAAAGCTATTTCTTCATTATAAAAACTCTCATAATCGTGATTGCAGGCATGCACAATACTGTAATGCTCCGGTGAATAGGTCTGTATTACGGCATTGCCCTCCTTATTGCCTCTTCCTGCTCTTCCCGCTGCCTGGGTTATAAGCTCAAAAGTTCTTTCTGCCGCCATATAATCCGGCGAATATAATGATACATCTGCAAGAAGAACTCCCACAAGGGTAACATTTGGGAAATCGTGGCCTTTCACAATCATCTGTGTGCCTATAAGAATATCGGCTTCATGGTTTTCAAACGCCTCTAATATCTTTGCATGCCCATCCTTGTTACGCGTAGTATCGGCATCCATGCGTAAAACTTTATTATCAGGGAAAAGTTTTTTAATTTCCGATTCCACAAGTTCAGTTCCGGCTTTAAATCTTCCGATATGTTTTGAACCGCACTCCGGACATATTTTTATGCCGGGTGTTTCATAACCGCAGTAATGACATACGAGCCTGCCATTCCCATGTTCGGTGAGGGATACCGCACAGTGAGGACATGTAATTACATGTCCGCAGTTACGGCAACTTAGGAATCCAAGATATCCCCGCCTGTTAAGAAAAAGCATAACCTGCTCTTTCATTGACAGTTTTTCTTTCATAAGTTCCATAAGTCTGTTGCTGAACATCGTCCTGTTACCATTTCTCAGTTCTTCCCTTAAATCAACAATCTCTGCTGTGGGAAATCCCGCAAGGCCTACCCTGTTATTTAATTCATAAAGTTTAAACCGCCCCGCTTTTGCATTATAATAGCTTTCAAGCGATGGAGTTGCAGAGCCTAAAACCACTTTGGCTCCTGTCATTTTTGCAAGTTCAATGGCTGTTTCCCTTGCATGATACCTTGGAACATTCTCGCTTTTGTATGCACTTTCGTGTTCCTCGTCGATTATTATAAGCGAAAGTCGGTTAAACGGTGTAAAAAGTGCTGACCGCGGTCCAATCATTATTCTTATCTTTCCCGATTTAGCCATTTCAAAACTGTCATATCTTTCGCCTTTTGACATTTTGGAATTTATAACAGAAACGATATCTCCGAATCTGTTATAAAACCTCATCACTGTCTGGTATGTAAGGGATATTTCCGGTATGAGGCATATTACATCACCACCCCGGTTTATAACCCATTCAATCAGTTCCAGATACACTTCTGTCTTGCCGCTTCCTGTTACACCTTTTATAAGTGATGGCATCATATCTCCATTTTCCATGTCTTTGATTATAGATTCCGCAACGTAGCGTTGTTCTTCATTGAGGAGAATTTTTTCTCCGGACTTTATGGTATTTTTTATGGTGTTTCTGAACATTGTATGTGTTGTTATCTCGATTATACCTTTATTTTCCAAGGTTTTTACAGTTGTTAAATTTATATTTAATTTCCGGGTAAGCAGTGAATAATCAACAACGGGCGTCTTTGCAAGTGTTTCTAAAAGTCTCGCCCTTGCAGTATATCTTTTTCTTGCTGCGTCTTTTGCATATTCTTCTGCTTCTTCTTTTGAAATAAGAAGATGTATTGTCTTTTTCTCGATATTTCTGACTTTTTCTTTTACAGGCATTACAAGTTTAAGTGCCTGATTCATTGTGGAACCATAATGATTTTTTATCCAGTTGGCAAGTTTTATCATCCTTCCATCTATTGTGACACTGTGTCCGCAAATTCCTGTAAGGGATTTCATTCTGGATATATCTATCTCCGGTTCATCACTTATATCTACGACATAACCGGTCCGTTTGGTTTTACCGAACGGTATCTGCACTTTCATCCCGATTTCAAGCTCCGGAAGCATTGTTTCCGGAATTATGTATTGAAATATTTTATCCAGTTGTTCATGGGATATATCAACAATTACTCCGGCAAACTTCACTTTATCCACCCTTTTCTATCTTGCTAAATCTTCCATTGCTTTCTGCACAAGTTCTTTATCTGTCTGATGATATCTTACGCCTTTTATTTCCTGATAATCTTCGTGTCCTTTTCCCGCAAGAACAATTATATCTCCCTTTTCTCCGTGTTCGATGGCATATTTAACCGCTTCACCACGGTCTTCAATCATTACATAACTGCCGGAGGTCTTTTTAATTCCGGTCTCAATATCCTGCATTATAAGGGCCGGGTCTTCATCTCTTGGATTATCGCTTGTAATTATGGTTAAATCTGCCATCCTGCCTGAAACCTCACCCATTTCAAAACGTCTGAGCTTAG
>ERZ779992.1255-NODE-1255-length-14251-cov-2.031770_pt1 | contig 14251 bp, 13 predicted proteins | sample MGYA00511934_ERZ779992 | MGnify/ENA primary metagenome ERZ779992 (study PRJEB29588, sample SAMEA2163248) | human gut metagenome | biome: human gut; feature: human-associated habitat; material: faeces | place: Denmark | collected 2008/2010 ...
AATTCTGTACATTGGCATTTAAAGAAGTCGGTATAGAACTGCGTTGGGAAGGAAAAGGGGTGGAAGAAAAAGGAATCGATGTGAACACAGGCAGAGAATTGGTGGCTGTTGATCCCAAGTATTTCCGTCCGGCCGAAGTCGAGCAGTTGTTGGGCGACCCCACCAAAGCGAAAACAATGCTGGGGTGGAATCCACGTAAAACTTCTTTTCCGGAGCTGGTGAAGATTATGGTGCAGCATGATATGAAATTTGTGAAAAAATTGTATTTGAAGGAGCAAATCGGGAAATAATGGAGAAAACGGCCAAGATATATGTGGCAGGCCATCATGGATTGGTGGGTTCCGCTATATGGAATAATTTACAGAAGAAAGGATATACTAACTTAGTAGGTTGTTCTCATAAAGAATTGGATTTGCTCGACGGGGTTGCTGTGAAGAGATTCTTTGACGAAGAGCAGCCGGAGTATGTGATTTTAGCGGCCGCTCATGTGGGGGGGATTATGGCAAACAGTATCTATCGGGCAGATTTTATCTATCAAAACTTGCAAATACAGCAGAATGTCATCGGTGAAAGTTTCAGACATGGAGTAAAGAAATTGTTGTTCTTGGGCAGTACTTGCATTTATCCGCGTGATGCTCGACAGCCGATGAAAGAGGATGCATTGTTAACTTCTCCGTTGGAATATACGAACGAACCGTATGCGATTGCCAAGATTGCCGGTTTGAAAATGTGTGAAAGTTTTAATTTGCAATATGGAACCAACTATATTGCTGTAATGCCTACTAACCTCTATGGTCCTAACGATAATTTCCATTTGGAGAGAAGCCATGTGTTGCCTGCTATGATTCGTAAAATACATTTGGGAAAATGTTTAATGGTGGACGATTGGGGCGCTGTTCGTAAAGATTTATCGTTGCGGCCAGTGGAGGGTATTGACGGAACCGCTACGACAGGAGCTATTCTTACGGTGTTGAGTAAGTATGGTATTTATCCCGATTATGTGGAATTGTGGGGGACCGGGAAACCGTTACGTGAGTTTTTGTGGAGCGAGGAGATGGCCGATGCTTCGGTATATATTCTCGAACATGTCGATTTCTCTGATGTGAAAGGTGGTAACTCGGAAGTAAGGAATTGCCATATCAATATCGGAACAGGTAAAGAAATAACCATAGCTGCTTTGGCTCACCGGATACGGGAAGTTGTCGGTTATGAAGGGGGGATTCGGAGATGTCGCCCGTTTGATAAAAAAAACTGCAGGATTTGAAGGCGATTTGTATTTCAATGCCGATAAGCCGGACGGGACCATGCGTAAATTGACCGATGTTTCCAAACTACATGCTTTGGGGTGGCATCATAAAATCGAGATAGAGGAGGGGGTACAAAAGATGTACGATTGGTATATCGCAGACCACACGGATTTGTTTCGTTAAGATAGTTCTACCCAACATATAAAAAAGCCCAGAAAGATTGATTCCTTTCTGGGCTTTTTTATATTTGACTTTTACAGAATATGGCTTGGCTCAAATAAAACGAATTTATTTTAAGTCCGTTTTCCGTAATGTTTTTTGTTGAAGATGGTTAGTCTGTCCAGTTCATTAACTTACGGAGAAATGGGGTCAGTTCGTCAGCCATTCGTTGTTGTTGTAAAAGGCTGGGATGCCAGCTTGCTCCGTATCCTAATTCTCCGGTTTGGGGAGTCATATCGAAACGATATACTTCGAGGTCTCCGGCTTTGTGAAGTGTATCGGTGAGTCGGTCGAGCGTATTTTTAACCAGAGACAACGACTCGCCATGAAGCATACAGCCTGTAAGCCACACGATTTTGGCTTTTGGATAATTATTGCGTACTGTTTTATGGAAAGCGAGATAGGCATTATACAAACGATCCGTATCATAACCGGGCGTGCTGGTATCGTTTGTACCGAGGTTTATGCATACGACGTCTGGGATATATCGGGAGAAGTCCCAAATTTCGGAGGAATCATTGAAAAGAGTTTGATTATACATGGCAGGCATACAGTCTGGACTGCCTTCACGTGGCCCGTTATAATTTCGGTAGATACCTATTCCACTGCGAGCTATCGTAAAATGTTGGGCATAGAGGTTTCGGGCAGTGATTGCAGCGTAGGTGTAATAGTGATTTTCCGTTTCTTCGGTAAAGGGATCGGAGGCTTCAACACTCTCTATTCCATATCCGCATGTGATGGAATTACCGATAAATTCGATTTTGCGTTGTGGAAGATTGGGCGGGGATACCAAGTTTTTCCCTTTGTCAAGCAAAAAGCCTTTGAATTCCGGTTGACGATGGAAAGCCTCTATTGCATTCATGATAGTCACGGTGTGAACCGTATCGTTTAGTGCAGTGGCAAGGGTAACGATCGAGTCGGAGGGGGAGTTGAATGAAATTTTGAAAGGGGCAGCGTTGTCGATCTTTACCATAAAAAATCCACTCATGGGCTTGGCATACATTTTTAGAGATGTACCCCGGAATGAAGCCCGTATTTGAACTCCGGGATAATTGAAACGAATAGCATCCGGAGCTTTATGGCTGATACGACCTATGTATTGAATGTATCGGTGCGAGGAATTTATAAACTCTCCTTGCAAAGAAAGAGTTTTCGAGAAAGAGCTGAACCCTGTCCATAGCAGGGCAATAGTAAAGAAAAAAAGTTTTTTCATCGTTTTTTATGAGTATTATAAGGAGACAAAGATAATATTATTTTGTAATTATTGCAATGAGTGAAATCGATAGAAATGCCTCCATTTTTATAAAAAGAAAGAGGTATCCTCACGGACACCCCGTCTGAAATTATAAACATCAAAAATAAAAGTTCTTTATAGAATTAGTTTAGTGTCGAAGGTCTGTTATATGTTATAGAAAATAGTTTACTGGTTCTGTCGCCGTTATTGGTCGATAAATTGGAACTTTCGGCATTGTATCTTACAACGACGTTAATATCTGTGTCACTCGGATATTGAGGTAATTTGAAAGAAATATAGTCCGAGCTTTTGCTATCTTTGATATTCCCTTTTTCATATATGAGAAAGAGAGTATCTGTTTTAGCCTCTGGATTGTATAATTTAGGTTGGACTAGCTTCAAAGAGCTCGGATCACCGTTTTCTACATCATGTTTGACATATGCAAAAGTCAATATCGTGTCGTCTTTGCGATAGCTTAGGAAAGGTTCTACACCATATAGTGTGGGCAATGTGTCACTAGCGAAAGAGGATATAGAATTGTCGAATGTATAGTTTTTACAATCGAATTTATGTACCCCTGCAATCGTGGCATTGTATATACCTTGCGCCAATTGGGTTCCCTGATTATCGAAATCGATGGTCGTGGTAGCTAATATTATGTCGCCTACTTCTAACCTTTCACCTTGTAATTCTGCGCTTGTCGCAGATATACCGGCTCGGTCTATAAACATATAGGAAGTTCCTGTCGAAGTTTTATAGATACTGCCCGTAGAGTATACAGATAAGGTATTTCCACCGTCACCTAAACAGCCGGAAAATGATAAAACGCCACAGAGTAAAATTAGAATAGATACAAGTTTCAATGTGTTCATTATTTTTTTGTTCTTAGTTTATAAATGTTGTTCGTTTAAAAGCCAGTTCTTATTCCCAACGTTAATCCAAAGTTGAAAGGTTTATCTTTCCATATATTGTGTATACTCGAATTATTCTCGATATAATATGCGATATGAGGCCCCAAATAAAGTTCCGTTTGCTTATACAGTGTGAGAGCCGCTCCCAATTTGGCCTGTACAGAGAATTGTACATTTTCATGTTCGAGCTTTTTATACCCAGACCCGGAAATTCCTTCGTCGTGTCCTTCGTCTTTCTGTTGTCCGGTAAGGTAAAAATCAACCTTTCCTCCCGCAGAAGCATAAAAAGATGCTCGTTTCACTCGGGCAAATCGATATATAATATCTATGGGAATACCTAAATAATGTAATTCTTGACTACCGTTTCCGTTGGTTGAATGATATTTGGAGTATAAATAAGTGTATATTATACCTGATTCTAACTCCCAATTTTTTGCCAAACTTTTGGAAACTGTGGCTCCCACAGATAATGGCATCTTGTGGTCAAATTCATAAACTGGATTCCTTCTTGCCGACATCATCATTAGCGGATTTCTCGTGCGAATAGCTTTTGCTGGATTCTTACTGTTTCCAGAGGTCGCATTGGATGCCATAAGTCCGAATTTTAGCCCATTGCTTTTACCCTTTTTCATCGATTCGGTAATTGCAAGATCGGCCTCTTTCAGTTTTTTGCCGTCATTTTCGAAATCTTCTAACTTTTTCCGATAGGATTGTGAATCGTATTGTTCTGATTTCGTATTGTTAGATCTGTTTTCTACTTGGGATTCATTCATTTTATTCGTTTCGACGATTTCAATTTTTGAGTCAGTTTGAGTTTCTTGCTTTGTTTGACTCTGAGACTGAGGCGATGAAACCGGTAAAAATTTGGGTGTCTCTACCGAAGGAGATTCAATACTTGAATGAAGATTTGAAATAGAAGGTTGTGTTATTGTGGGAGCTGTGTAATCCTCATTAACAGCGAGAGGTGCGGATATTTCTTTATCCGGATATTGCCATAAAGCCACCGTAACGATAACACCCATAACGATTGCAGCGGCCGAATACCACATGATACGACGATAGAGGGGTACTTTATTGGGTACTCTTTTAAGCAATCTCGACTCAATACCCGACCACATGGCATCCGGAACATCGGATTCATGTTGTACCAGTTTGGTGCGTATTGCTTTTTCGAAATTCTGATCGTCTATCATTAATAGATTGTTATCAATACCTGTTTACTTTAATTCTTTAATCCATTTTTGCAGCAATCTTTTTGCCCGTGTATACTGCGATCTCGAAGTACTTTCATTGATGTTTAAAGTCTCGGCTATTTCTCTATGTGAATAGCCTTCGATAGCAAACATATTGAAAACCGTCCGAAAGCCCGGAGGTAGTTGCGCGATGAGTTCCATCAATTCATCGGCCGAGATTTTTTCTACGGCAGAGTAGTCGGCCTCTTGCTGTGGTTCTAACGCATTTAACTCGACTCCGTTTCTTAACAGATCGTTTTTGCGTAAAGCCTCTAATGCCGTATTGACAAAAATACGCCGCATCCATCCTTCAAAAGAACCTTCGTAACTGTAACTCCGTATGGAAGAAAAAACTTTGATAAATCCGTCTTGCAAAAAGTCTTCTGCCATTTCTCGATTATCGGCATAACGCAAACACACTGACATCATTTTGCGAGCAAAAGTTTCGTAAAGTAACTTCTGCGCTCGAACGTCGTTGTTTTTACAAGCTTCTATCAGCTCTTTTTCATTCATACCGATTTACTCGGCCTGAGTTACTTCTACATTAAATAGATGTAATCAAACCCTTTTTTGCTGCATGAGATAAAAAATAATATAGCAGTTCTTTGTTAAATAATATTATATCAAAGAACCGCTAAGTGTGGAAATAGGCCAGCCTTCTCACTCCAATTTATGAATAATCAGCCCAGATCTTAATTTAGGTTCGAACCATGTTGTTTTGGGTGGCATTATGTTACCCGTATCCGCTATGTCCATCAGTTGTTTCATCGATACCGGATATAGAGCCAAAGCCATTTTCATTTCACCGCTGTCGACTCTGTGTTGCAATTCTTCGAGTCCCCGGATTCCTCCGACGAAATCGATTCGTTTGTCCGAACGTAAATCTTTTATACCCAAAATATCCCTGAGAATTAGGTCGGAAGATATAGTTACATCGAGTATTCCTATGGGATCGTTATCGTCGTATGTACCTTCTTTTGCCGTTAAGGAATACCATTTTCCATCTATATATAGAGAAAAATTATGTAGCTTTTTCGGTTTATATATTTGCACTCCTTTTTCTTCGACAATGAAATTTTCTTTTAGTTTTTCAAGAAATTCATGAGGGGTAAGTCCGTTCAGGTCTTTTACAACTCGGTTGTAATCGATAATCTGTAATTGAGATGCAGGGAAGCAGACTGCTAAGAAATAATTGTATTCTTCGTCACCGCGATGATTGGGATTTTGCCGGGCTTTTTCATTCCCCACTAGGGCGGCAGCAGCCGTTCGGTGATGTCCGTCAGCAATATATAAACTGGGAATTTGTGCAAATAGTTCTGTAATTCGAGCTATCGTTTTATCGTTGTCGATTACCCAAAAATGGTGTCCGAATCCATCGGGAGCTACAAAATCATATTCAGGAGAAACAGAAGTTTCTTGTTTGATGATTGCATCGAGTTCTGTATTATCAGGATAAGCGAAGAATACCGGTTCGATGTTGGCATTATTGATACGCACATGTTTCATACGGTCTTCCTCTTTATCTCGCCGAGTAAGTTCGTGCTTTTTAATTACTCCCGACATATAGTCTTCGACGCATGCACCTACGACCAATCCATATTGAGTATGTCCGTTCATGGTTTGAGCGTAGATGTAATAATGTTCTTTGTTATCTTGTACCAACCAACCTTTCTCTTGGAACATATTAAAGTTCTCTACCGCTTTTTGATAAACTTCTGGACTATGTTCGTCCGTACCGGAAACAAAATCGATCTCAGGTTTAATAATATGGTAGAGCGACTTTTCATTACCATCGGCTTCTTGGCGCGCTTCTTCTGAATTGAGAACATCATAAGGTCGTGAGGCCACCTGCTCGACGAAATCTTTCGGAGGACGTATTCCCTTGAATGGTTTAATCTTTGCCATAGTAGATAGAGGTTAGGTTAGTTATTATTTATTGGAGAGGATAATCGTTTGTTCACGATCCGGTCCCACCGATACAATTTGGATAGGTACTTGTAATTCTTTTTCCAAAAATGCGATATAATCATTGAACTTCTGGGGAAATTCTTTTTCTGTGTGAATCTTAGTCATATCGGTTTTCCAGCCCGGAAGTTCTACATAAACCGGTTCAATATTTTCTTCAATAGAGTAGGGGAATTCAGTAGTTTCTTTTCCATTTATCCGATAAGCGACACAAGCCTTAATGGTTTCGAAAGAATCGAGAACATCGCTTTTCATCATGATTAGTTTGGTTACTCCATCTATCATAATCGCGTATTTCAAGGCTACCAAATCGATCCAGCCGCAGCGTCGTTCTCGTCCTGTCACAGCACCGTATTCATGGCCGAGGTCTCGTATTTTCTTTCCGGTTTCGTCGAATAGTTCAGTTGGAAAGGGGCCGCTTCCTACCCGGGTACAATAGGCCTTGAATATACCATACACTTCTCCGATTTTACTAGGAGCAACGCCCAATCCGGTACATGCCCCGGCACATACGGTATTCGATGACGTGACGAACGGGTAAGAACCGAAATCGACATCAAGCATCGTTCCTTGCGCTCCTTCGGCGAGGATAGATTTTCCTTCTTTCAGGTAATGATTGATAACGTGTTCGCTGTCAATGATTTTAAATCTTTTCAAGTATTCGATAGCTTCGAACCATTTGGGTTCCAATTCGTCTATGTTGTAATCGTAATTAAGAGAGCGAAGAATATTTTCGTGTTTAGTTTTTGCCGTGGTATATATTTTTTTGAAATCGAGGAATATGTCGCCTACGCGAACACCGTTTCTACTGATTTTATCGGAATAGGTGGGGCCGATACCTTTTCCTGTGGTCCCGATTTTGGAGCTTCCTTTCGCAGCTTCATAAGCCGCATCGAGAATTCGGTGTGTGGGTAAAATCAGGTGAGCTTTTTTTGAAATGTAGAGGCATTGGGTGAGATCGTGTCCGCTTTCGGCTAAACTTTCGGCTTCTTCTTTGAACAGAATAGGATCCAAAACTACGCCATTCCCGATGATATTTATTTTCCCTCCTTGAAAAATACCCGAAGGAATAGAGCGTAAAACATATTTTTCGCCTTTGAATTCCAGTGTATGGCCGGCATTGGGGCCTCCCTGAAAGCGAGTGATTATATCATAATTGGGTGTCAATACATCAACGACTTTACCTTTACCTTCGTCGCCCCATTGCAATCCTAAGAGAACATCGACTTTCATAATTTGAGTGTTATGTAAACTTTAATTCGGTTTATTTCTTTTCGATTTTATCTTTTTTGTTTTTGTTGCTACATCGGCTACAAATGCCATAGACATACAGGGTATAGTACGATGTATTGAATTTATTGAATTTGCGAGTATTCAAATTGGACATCAAATCCAAATCTTTTACTTCCCTGACTTTACCACATTTCATACAGATGAGATGATGATGGTTGGCATTATATACTCGTTCATACTGTGCCAGATTACTCCCGAATTGGTGTTTGCGCACTAAGTTGGCTTCGAGTAACAGATCTATCGTGTTATAGACCGTGGCTTTGCTTACTCTATATCCATTTTGGATCATAGCTTCATATAGAGTTTCTACATCGAAGTGTTGAGTTGTCGTGTATATTTTCTCCAATATAGCAAACCGTTCCGGGGTTTTTCGTAAATTCCGGGATTCTAAAAATTGTATAAACAACTGTTTTACAGTTTCTTTTGATTTTTCTTCTGGCATGGTAAACAACCTATGTTACAAATTTAGCTATTTTTGTATTACAAGCAAAACAAATTCAGTTTGAATCGTATCTCGAAAATTCTTTGAACAGTTCCTTTTCTTGGTTTAATTCATCGAATAAGTTACTGTATAACTCATTGTTCTCGAATGAGTTTTTTAAATACGACAGAATATAGACAGAAAGTTTGTCATGATGCATGGCTTGTTTGAGATAATTGACGGCAGGAAAAGCTAAATTGACATTTGGGTCTGCCACTTTTTTTAGTGCGATATCGGCTATCTGCTCGAATATCGAAATGTCGTTTATTTCGTGGTGGTCGATAAGCCAAGCTGGCGCTAACTGCAATCCGGTATACTGTCGTATCATCTTGTCGGAGAGACTCCATGACAGTGCTTTTCGAGGTGCGAATCGGAGTCGGCGGAACAGGCTTTTACAGCATATATCGGCAATTTCGATATTGGGCATATTCGTGACCCACTTTTCTGCTTCATCTTCGTTAAATTCATCTGAGGGGTAGAGCATAGGCGCCAGCATCATCGATTCACGCACGGCGGTATCGTTCCACAAAGCATTTGCCAGTTGAGCATCCGCCGGTATCTCTTCGGCTATTTTTTTTAACAGGGGTAATGTTAGTCCAAAGTTTATTTTGTAGTTGGCTCCGAGATTTCTCATGTTTTGAGAAACGATCCCGTTCATTGCCTGTCTGAATTTAAGTTTTATGTCTTTGATTCTTTGTTGCATGATGTGTAATTGAAATTTGTTGCAAGATACAAATTAAAAATAAGCGAGTAAAGATGTTTTGTAGAAAAAGAGCACCCCGATATATCTGGCATATATCGGGGTGAGGGTAGTATCGTTGTATCGATTATTTACAAACAACGGGTATAGACGTATAGATAGGCAGAGGAGAATAGTCTTTGGAGTATCTCAACATTTGCTCGGCATATCCTTCGTTATAGGAGATTTGTATGTCGGTTATATTTCCGTTCTCGTCGGTGATAGGTGTATAGACCGGATTTACAAATCCTTTGTACGGAGCTATGTGTAGGTTTTCATATCGAGCCAATACCTCATTGTGCAAATCTTGGTCGACAATTACTCCATACTCCTCGACTAAGTTTTTACCGCTTTCGTAATCACCTTCCGATTTTATCCGTTGTACTTCGGCCAGTAATTTACCGAACAAACTCCGTAGTTTTTCATAATCATTGATGACAACGTAAGTTTTTCCATCACGTTTGGCAAATTCCACGACATTGTCGGCTTTACCATGTTCGTAGGCCCAACGGGCGATTAATTGGCGATTACGCATGTGCGACTCTTCTATGTTTTTTCCCGGTTCTATGCGGGTGAGCTGAGTCATGAGCCCGTTCATCATGTATTTGTAATAAGCTGCTTTGTAAGCATCTTCCGAAGGAAGAAGACCTAATTCCAATATTTTGGGATCGGCCATATAATATAGAGCGAACAAGTCGGCACGAGCTTCTTCCAATGTGGAGCTATATGCTTTTAATGCATCGGGATCTACACCGGGTAACAATTTACCGGATCCATGACCCAAGCATTCGTGTAAATCGGTGTGAAGGTTGTCGGCTTGGAAGAGGTAGTTATTCATCAAATTCCGTTCGGTATCGCTCCATACGAACTCATCGTTGAATCCGTTACCTTGCGCGGCTTTCTCGTAAGCCTCGGTAATGTTTTCGATCGTTACCGATTTTGATCCGTGAATGTGGCGAATCCAGTTAGAATTGGGTAAATTGATACCTATGGGGGTGGAGGGGTAACAGTCTCCGGCTAACATGGCCGCTGTGATTACTTTGGCTGAAACACCTTTTACTTTATCTTTTTTGAATCGAGAATCCACCGGAGAATTGTCTTCGAACCATTGAGCGTTATCGCTGATCGTATGAGTCCGTTCCGATGCTTCGAGATTTTTAAAGTTGACGATAGATTCCCAGCTCGCTTTCATGCCCAATGGATCGCCGTAAGTTTCGGTAAAGCCGTTGACAAAATCTACTTGGGAATCGAGATCTTTTACCCAGAGAATGGCATATTCGTCGAATTGTTTCAAATCACCGGTTTGGTAATAATCGATGAGTTTCTCGATGACTTCTTTCTGTTGTTCGTTTTCTGCTACGCCGGCAGCTTTTTCGAGCCAATATACAATCTTCTCGATAGCTTCGGTATAGAGTCCGCCCACTTTATAGGTTTCTTCTACGATTTTTCCGTTACGTTTTACTAAACGACTATTCAGTCCGTACGAGATAGGAGTTTCGTCTTTGGGATTTTTCATTTTGTTGTAAAACGCTTCTGCCTCGGCCTGAGTTACACCATCGTAATAATTGCATGCCGAGGTGACGATGAGGTCTTCACCGGCAGCTTGATTTACTCGTTTGGGCATGACCGAGGGATCGAAAATAACAGGAGTCAATGTATTGAGTAGATCGTCTACACTTGCACCAGTAGTTAGAGGAAGTGTTTTAGGGTCGAGCGATTTAACAGCTTCGGTAAAAAATTCTTGTGAAAATTCGGGAACAAATTTGTCACAGCCGTAGTGATGGTGAATTCCATTTGAAAACCACACCCGTTTCAGATAAACTTCAAAATTTTTGAAATCCTGACTTTCGCGGTCTCCGGTATAGTTTTGATAGATTGCTTCGAGAGTGCGGCGAATGGCCAAGTTCCATTTTCCGTTTTGGTCATAAAGTATATCCCGGCCGTATGCCGCAGCTTCGGAGAGGTAATAAACCAATTCTTTTTGTTTTAAAGATAATTCCTCGAATCCGGGAACTTTGTAACGCAGGATTTCAAGATCGGCAAACGATTCTACGGTGTAATCGAAGTCGTCTTTTTCCTGTTTGGTAGCACAAGATGCTAAGATAAGCAATGAAGCCATTGTACAAACAATTTTTTTCATATAACGTGATTTTTTGAAATTTGGTTTATTCTACATACAAGACTAACCCTTTCAAGTATTCACCTTCTGGGTGATAGATATTAACCGGGTGGTCGGCGGGTTGAGTCAGTTGGTGTAAAATGCGGACATTGCGTCCCGATTGTGCTGCGGCGCTGAAAACAGCCAATCTGAAATTTTCTTTACTTACTACTTGCGAACAAGAGAATGTGAATAATATTCCTCCCGGACGAATTTTTTCGAATGCTTTTGCATTCAGTTTTCGATAACCTTGCAAAGCATTATTCAATACTTTTTTATGTTTTGCAAATGCCGGTGGATCGAGAATAATTAAATCATATTGATCTCCCATAGTATCCAAAAATTTGAACGCATCTTCGGCAAATGCTTGATGCCTATTATCTCCGGGGAAGTTCAACTCTACATTTTTGCAGGTCAGATCGATAGCTTTCGAAGAGCTGTCGACCGAATGTACCAATTTGGCATTACCCCGCATGGCGTAAAAAGAGAAACCACCGGTATAGCAGAACATGTTTAAAACCGATCGTCCGTGAGCGTAGCGTTCGAGCAAGGCCCGGTTTTCCCGTTGGTCTACGAAGAACCCGGTCTTTTGCCCACGAACCCAATCGACATAAAATTTCAGTCCGTTTTCCGTGGCGATATTAGGAGCGTCGCCCCCCAACAGATATTCGTTTTCTGCATCAAGTTCTGCTTTATAGGGGAGAGTAGTTTCCGATTTGTAGTAGATATTGTCTATCGCATTTCCCAGAACCGATTTCAACGCTTGGGCTATTTGATGACGGGCGTAATGCATGCCCGGTGTATGAGCTTGCATGACAGCTGTTTTATTATATAAGTCGATGATAAGCCCCGGTAAATTGTCTCCTTCTCCATGTACCAATCGGCAGGGATTTTTATACTCTCCGTTAAGGAGACCGAGGCTTAATCGCACATTATATGCCTCTTGCAATCTTTTGAAGTAGAATTGCTCGTTTATTTCTTCCTGTTTAAAAGTCAATATACGAACGGCAATACTACCGATTTGGTATTGGCCTATACCGATAAAATTTCCTTGATGGTCTGTTACCTCGACGATATCTCCTTCTTCTGGTTGTTTCTCAAAGCGATATATCGCTCCTGAGAATACCCATGGGTGGAATCTGTGGAACGAGTCTTCTTTCCCCGGTTTTAATGTTATTTTAATGTAGTCCATAGTCTGTTACTTAAAGAAAAATCGGAATATATCGTTTCCATTAGCATAAATCAATAATGCAAATAGGAAGAGCATGCCTCCCATTTGTGCGTATTCCATAAATTTATCGTTCGGTTTCCTTCTTGTAATCACTTCGTATAATAGGAATAAGACATGTCCTCCGTCAAGAGCAGGAATAGGTAAAATATTCATGAAGGCTAATATGACCGATAGAAATGCCGTCATGCTCCAAAAAGCCTCCCAGTCCCATGTTGCCGGGAATATACTTCCGATAGCTCCAAATCCTCCTAAACTTTGAGCTCCTTCTTTGGTGAATACATATTTCATACTACTTACGTAGCTCTTCAATTTGTCCACTCCCAATTCTATCCCTTTGGGAAAAGATTCCCAGAATCCATAATGTTCTGTGACTATTGCATAACTATCGCTCAAAGGAGCAATGGCTATGCCTAATCGTCCCAAAGAATCTGTCATGATTTCTGTCGTTTTCACTTCTGAGCCTCGGGAGTAGACAACCGACACGCTGGTGTTAGGTTTGGATTCCAGTATTTTGTGCATTTCATTTAGCGATGATGCCTTTTCTCCATCGATCGATTCTATATGGTCTCCCTTTTGCAGACCGGCTCGTGCTACCCCGGTGTTGGGGGAGGCTTCGAACACGACAGAAGGAATACGGTATAATGCGAACAGTTCTTCTTTATCGATCAATCGTAACATAAAGTTTTTGGGGATTTCGATAGTTACTGTATCGTTATCTCGCAAAACTTTCACCTCTTTGGCGTCTACTATTTTTTGAAGGGTCTCGCTCGACATATAATTCAAATCGACACCGTCGGCTGAGAGAGGAATATCTCCGTTTTGGAATCCTATGTTTTTTGCCGACTCACAGTATTCCATGCCGGCGTAAGCGTTTTTGAACGGTATATAAGATGTTCCCCATGTATAGATGATCATCGAATAGATGAAGACGGCCAAAATGAAATTAAATACAACGCCCGCTACCATAATTAGGAGCCTTTGCCATGCCGGTTTCGACCGAAATTCCCACGGTTTGGGCGGCTGGCTCATTTGTTCTCTGTCCATCGATTCGTCGATCATGCCGGCGATCTTGACGTAGCCGCCCAGCGGCAGCCAGCCCAGACCGTACTCCGTGTCGCCCCGCTTGAACTTGAAGAGCGAAAACCACGGGTCGAAGAAGATGTAGAATTTTTCGACGCGGATCTTGAAAGCCCGGGCCATCAGGAAGTGCCCGAGTTCGTGAATGCCCACGAGGATCGTGAAGCAGAGAAAAAGTTGAGCGATTTTGATAAGAATATCCATTGCTTAAGCGTTCGTTTTTCAGTTTGTTTTCTATGTCAGGTACGGCGGTAACCCCGTTCTGTCTTTACCTGTCGAAAACATTTATTGTAAGAATGTTCTTTGCCGATAATCAGAGCCGCAGGTATTCGGCGGCCAGACACCGGGCTTCGGCGTTCGTTTCGCCCAGGTCCCCGAGGGACGGCACGGCTGCGAACGAGGATTTGCCCAGTGCGTATTCGATGCTGCGCACGATCTCCAGATAACCGCACCGGCGGGCGAGG
>ERZ779992.1258-NODE-1258-length-14238-cov-2.549038_pt1 | contig 14238 bp, 10 predicted proteins | sample MGYA00511934_ERZ779992 | MGnify/ENA primary metagenome ERZ779992 (study PRJEB29588, sample SAMEA2163248) | human gut metagenome | biome: human gut; feature: human-associated habitat; material: faeces | place: Denmark | collected 2008/2010 ...
TTATTACATTTTGTTAATTGCTTATTATTGAATTACATTTTTAAAATTGTTATATTACTTATAAGTTACAAACAAAATTTTAGAAAATGAGAGGAAAATTACGATATGGAAATTAAAAATTATAATAATGACATTCCTGATGATTATTATGAAGTTATGTCGATCCTTCAAGATAGAAATGGAACTTTAATTACATTAGATGGTATTAATAATGAAGTAAAAATTCTTTTTGGAGCAGTTGACTCAATTTGCGATACTGATGAAGGATCAAGAATGGAAACATATCTTAACGGTAAAACAAAAGAACTAAATGAATATCGAGCAAAAAAATTCTATGGAAATCCATTTTTTGTCGCAACAGCTGAGACTGATTTTACCTTATGGTTAAAAAAAGAAAGTTGGGGCTTTTCAGAAGGTGTAGGACATTATCTAATTATAACTCTTAATGATATTGTTGATATTGCCTCTGCTTTTCCACCACAAGAAATCATAATCAATAAGAAAAAACAATAATAACTTTAATCATTGATTTTAAATAATTAAACATTTATCTATTTATTTTGTTATAAAATCTTGAATTGCATTTATCTAGTTCTTCCTTTGGTGGGGATAATTTTGTGAATGTATCAAGATTTTTAAATTCTTCATTTTTCTTTTGTGCATAGCTAAACGATAGGAATGTTGAATCATAAAGCTTTTGATTTTTATAACTTAAGTCCCTTATATTTATATTAAGGGATTTTTTTATACCTTTAGTTCTAGTATCATTTTCATCTTCTTGGGTTATTCTTGTGGATAGTTTAAAATACCAGAAGTTATCAAAGAAGTTAGTCTTATCATTTTTATTGAAGAATCTAAGTATCTCTATGTAGATAAGTCGTCGACAAGTAAAAAATGTATTAGTCTTATCTAAAGGGCATTTTTTGCATAAAAATGAGGCCTTGCTACTAAAAAAATGGCTTCATTATCTAGTTTTTTTATTCCAGTATGTATAGGACTTCCTAACACGTCTCATTCCAACAAGAACGTAACACATATTATCTTCTAATTCATAATTTCTTTGATTAATTTGCATTTCCCTTATAATATTGTGCTGCTCCAAAATAATATTTTTTAATACTCTTTTTAATATTTCCTTTATCATTTCAAGCATTTTATTGGCAACATCTATTTTACTTAAATCATTTTTACCTGATGAATTTATTCTAGTATTATAATTTTCTTTAATTAAAGCTAAACTAGAAAAAACATCATTTTTTCTTGATTGAAATTTTTCTAAAGATAAATTCATACCAAAAACTAATGAATCTAAATACGCATAGCGACCTTCCCAAAGAGCTAGATTAATATTGTTTAGAAAAATTATTAATGAATCTGGGGCACAATCTCCGATTATATTTTCTAACTTTGAAACTGTTTCACAATATACTTGATGTTTATTCATCATAGTTGCTAAATTCTTTAACATTTTATTTATTTCATTTACATTTTTATTAAAATCTATAGAACTATCAATTTCAATTAATTTACGTTTTATTTCATCAACAAAATTAATTATTACTAAATTATTTTCTTTTCCTTCAGTTAATTCTTGTATTCTTTTTTCTGTTTTAAATACTAAATGTCTATTTCTAACATAAACTTTTATTATTTCATGCACTTGGTTAACAAATGTATCAAAATTACAATCATAATCTAAATCGATATGTGTTGTTATTTTATGATTTGCAAATATTTCAGCAACATATTCTTTAAATTCATTTTTTAAATTATTTATTAAAATATTATATTCCTCATCTAATTTATTTTTATCTTCAAAAAAGGAAAAACCATCAATTAATCTATTAATAGATGTTGCATATTTTTCTTCTAAGGAACCATTTAAATATTTTCTATTACCCCTTATTTTCATTAAATTATTTACTAAACATTCATAATGTTTATATAATGTAAATCTTTCATTATCACTCATAACCATTCTCCTTTACTTAACTTTCTTCCTTGGAACTGATGTTTCAATTACTAAATTTCCATCTAAAACCATTTTATTTCTATCTTCAGCATTTTTCATTAGTTCTTTTAATTCTTCAATATACTTTTTATTTAAATGATATCTATTTATATCTAAGTTAAAACCTTCATTTATAGAGTGAACTCCAATAATTAGATATGTATCAAAAGCTATTTTACAAAAACTAATTGATAGATTAGAACCATTTATAAATAGTAGTTCTCCAGCTTTTAAGTTTCCATCTAAAACTGTACGATGATTATTACCACTTTTAACTTTTTCAAGTAATAAATCTATTTTACTTTTTAAACTATTATCAACATTATCTAAGTCTTCTTTAAAATAGCAATTACCTTTAATATCATTTAAGAAAACAACTTCTGGTTTTCTAATCTTTTTATCTATATGAAACATATTTAATAATATTTTTAATTTATTAATGGCATCATTTATTATTTCATCAAAATATTCTTTATCTTCTTCGTTATATAATTCTTCAAGGCTTTGAATATCTAATAAAGCTTCCATGTAATAATCATAATCACTTCTGCCAGCAAGAGAACTTATAAGGGTACATGCCATAAGATAAATTTCTTTATCTTCATCAGTTAAAAAACTTAATTTTTCTGTTTCTACTATAACTGGTTCAAGAGCTTCTTTTCTTACTTCAGACTTCTTTTCTTTTTTTATTTCAGCTTTTAATTCTCGTTTTACAGCAGTTTTTAAATATTCTTCATAACTACTTTTTAATTCTATCATTAACTTGCTAGATAAAGAAGTATAATTTATTAATTTTAAATCATCATTACTTATAGCAAGTTCTTTTAGCCTTGTAGCTTTACTTAATTGATTAAATAAAATCATTAGTAATTCACTATCTCCGCCATTTTGAAAATTACCATAAATATCAAAATAATTACTTAGTGGTTTTAAACTTTCAAAATCGCATTTCCATAAATCTTCTGGAGTTTTATTTTCACCATTTTTCTTACCTTTAAAGAAAATGGCACTACCCAAAATTTTAATAGCTTCTTTGTTTGTTAGGCAATTTTTACAAATTATTGATATTAGTGTTACATAAAATAGTGGAAAGTCTTCAATTGCACCGATAGCTTTTTCATTATCAAAAGCCTTAATTTGACTATCACACGTATAAATATGTGTACTTAATATTTCAATATGTTCTTTTAGTCCTTCTTTAGCACTTTTAATATCATATTTTGTTAAATCCCCAAGAGCTTCTTTTAACATATTTGTTAATTCATTTGATTTAGTGTCTTTTAGCATTTCAACATACTTTTGAAAATCTAATGGCCAAAGTTCTAACATATTTACAATATTTTTATAACCTTGCAAATCACTAATCATATTACTTTTAACATTTTTCATATATTTTTTAAATTTAATAAACATATATATCCCCCTTAAACAAGTGTTTTTCTATCTTACCACAAAATGCCTGATTTTGCAAGAAAATATTGACTTCTATTAGGAATTATCCTATAATAAAAACTACTTTAGGAGGGGGTACTCATGAGTTTATTTTCTAAGTTTTTTAAAAAATCTAAATTAAACCAAGAGGTTTTATGTCTTGTAAACTTAGAAGATAGTATTATCATGCCTCCGAATAGCTTTTTTGACAACGTTAAAAATAAAGAACTTTGTGAACAATATTATCAAGAATATAAAAGAATTTTATCTAACAAAAAAACAATATTAAGTACTCATTTAAAATTAATAGAAACTGATGATATCAGAGTTTACATAGATATTTTAACTAGTTTAGAAATACATATTCATGATATTTTAAGTAACCCAAGTAACAAGGAATATAACTATGAATATGTAACCAATTTACTTGCAAGACTTAATGGTTATGCTCACATTTTAAAGGCTATCGAAGAAGAATCTTTCTTAAGAATGGCAGCTTTATCAAGTCTTAAATCTACTCCATTTTTATCTCACAATAAAAAGAGTGCTATAGATAATGAAATATCTAGATTACAAATTCAAATATTTAACGCTCAGAAAGATATTGAATTAATAAATTTACAAACTAACTCATGTTTTTCAATAATAGAAAATTTAAATTTAGAAAAAGATCCTAAATATTATAATGATTTACGTGGAAGACTCATCGGTTATATTCCTGAATTTATACCTGACTCATTAAAAGAATATGTACAAAATTATCAAAACAAAAATTATCTTACGTTAATGCAAATAAAATTAGAAGTATTACTTTTTAAAAATAAAAATATATTAAAAGATTTAGAAAATGAATTTGATAATCTTTTAGAATTTACACATTTAGATAGAACTGCAAGAATACATTCTATAAATAGATTAATTACAAAATATATGGCAATCAAAGAATATAAAAGAATTGAAGATAAAGAACTTCTTTATAAACTAGTAGAATTTAAAGTAAATTCTTACGAAAAAGATTATGGTAACCATAGAGATATTTTACATGATTGTGCAAGGTCTAAAGAAGAAAAAGAAATAATGAAAGAGGTATTCTTTAAAAAAGTAAGTACATTTATGCAAAGTAATTGTGTTTTTGAAGAATATAAAAGATTTGATTTTTCAAAAAGAGATTATAGAATATTAGCTAACTTAATAAATAATGCTGTAAAAAATAAATATGGTGTTTTTGATTATGGTAGAATATTATGTTCTCCAGAACTAACAATGTTATTATTTTCTATTAATAATCCTTATAAAATGCAAAGTTTCTTTAAAAACTTTCAAGTAAGTTATTGTACATATCTTGCAGCTACATCTTTAAGAAGAAATATGTTTGATTTTGAAGAATATATTCCACTTGAAACAGTAATGCAATTAACCGGAGTGTTTTTAAAAAATCCTCATCATAAAGAAAAGATTTTAGAAGATAAAGAACTTTATGATTTATATAAAATTTATGATTGTTTATTATATAATGTGCAAAAGGTTTTACCATATTCTAATTGTACAAATACTGATAGTCAACATTATAAAGTTTTTGATGGTATTACCAAAATTAATATTAACGGACAAACAATCTCATTCTATCCAGATCTTATAAAAACATATAATAAAGAAATGGCTAAAGGAAGAAAGTTAGTATTTCCTAAATCGCTAAAAAAATTAATTATTAATGTAGATAATATGTCTTATGATAGAGAGTTTTTAGAATATTATGAATTTGAATTAAATGAAGGGCTTGAAAACTTAACAATTTCAGAAACTCTTACGTTTGCAAAACCACCAAAAGTATTAGAGCTACCTTCTACTCTTGAACACTTTACGATAACCATAAAGCCAGAAACTATAAGATTTAGAGATTATACAAACTCTAAACTTATAAATACAAAAAGCAAATTTATTAGCTTTATAAAAGAATTAAAATATGTACAAAAAATTCCAACAACTGACCATTTTATCAAAAATCTTGAGTTTAAAGGAAAATCTTCTATTACAACGTTTAGTTTTGATGCTGAACTTCTTTCATATCGTCAAAATATTGATTACGAAACAATATATAAAGTTTTTCAAAAGAAAATAAAAGAAATGTACGAAAAACTATATGAAGTAGTTCAAGCATTTGAGTTAGAAATTCCTAAAGAAGAAGCAAATTTTGATAATTTAAAAAAACTAGAAGATGAATTATATAATTATGTGCAATCACATTATGAAAAATTAACAAGTTTTAATGTGGAATGTATATTTGGTTTCTTGAGTTTATTAAAAATAATGATTACAGTAAACGAGATGAATTATTAAAAATATTAAAAAATAAAATTTTAAAATACACTTATCTTAGTGAAGCATTACCAATTGATATGGGCGAAAAATATAAATTTGCGGATTATGTTAAATCGTTTTTAAAAATAAAATTTAAATTGTTAATTGGTACTCTTTCTGAATCAAATGAACCACTTATTGATGATGACACTCCAAAAGATGAAGTAGAATTATTTAAAGATTTATTAATTGATTATTTGAAAAATTTTGTAATTTATATTTATAAAGATAAAGAATTATCAAAAAAAATAAAAGAAATAATTGAAAAATATCGTGGAGACTATAGTTATTTTGAATACTTATTAAGAAATCCATTTTTATTAAAGCTAAAATTGTCAATTGAAGACCCTAATTATCATGATACTATATTGGATGTGTTTAAAAAACATAAAGTAAAAACACCTAAAGAAATAATTGATAAGGTGAAAAACAAAAATCAAGAAGATTGTATTTCTTATCTTCAATTGATGAAAATTATTATAAAAATTGAAAACATATCTACTCCATCAGAAAGTAATTTTACTTTTAATCCCTATCTTGATGATTTATCTCTTATATATAAAACAGCTAAATCTAAGCTATATAATTATAATTTTGTAGAATATGAAACCTTTGAACTTGATGTTAGTGAAAGCCAAAAATTAATTAGAAAAAAATAAAATTGACAATAACTATGTTTTGTTGTACGTTGTATATAGCAAAGAAAATTTGCATAAATTAAAAATGGAACATCCAGCTTTTTCGCGAGATTGGATGCTACCAAATATTGGTTTTGCATCTAAACCAACCTCGTTGATTTAGATGTTTTTCATTTTACAATTATAAAAACTACAAAGTGTTGCAACACTTTGTAGTTTTTAGTTTTTCCTAAATATAACTAATTTTTGTAGGAAATAATTTATAATAAATATAATAGAGTCTATAATAACTTTTATGAATGTAGCATTTAAATGTATATAATTATAAACCTTAGTTACAAGTAAACCAGAGATTGTAATATTAATTATAACAAGTAAGAAATATTCTATAAAAGCTTTATAATTTCTTTTCTTTTCATTTTTAAATACATATTTTTTGTTAACAATATAATTAACTACACTAGATATTGCTCTAGCAACATAAGAAGATAATAATATTGCATCAACAAATTTATCTTTTATAAAATAAAGTATTATGGAAAATGATATTATATCAACTATAAAAGATAATCCACTAGATAGTAAATAAGTAAATACAGTTTTATACTTATTTAAAAAATTTTTCATTTAAAACTCCATTATTAAAGTTATTGGACCATCATTAGAAATGTTAACCATCATTTCTGCTCCGAAAATACCTGGTTTAGTTACAACATATTTATTCATTTCTTCATTAAATGTTTTATATAACTTAATTGCTTCTTCACCATTTAAGGCTTTCATATATGATGGTCTATTTCCTTTGGTGGTATCTCCATATAAAGTAAATTGTGATATTGATAATATTTCTCCACCAACATCTAGGATTGATTTATTCATAACGCCTTCTTCATCATCAAATATTCTTAAATTAGCTATCTTTTTAGTCATTTTTAAAATATTATCAATTGTATCCCCTTGGGTAAAAGAAACTAATAAAACCATGCCATTATCTATTTCATTTACTATCTTTTCTGAAACACTAACACTACTTTTTTTACTTCTTTGTACTACTACTTTCACTACATTTCCTCCTTAACGTCTATAACATTATGTATTTTTCTAATACTTTTCATTACATTATCTAGTTCTTCTTTATCTTTTATTCTTATATTTAATTCATACATTGTTTTATTATCAAATTCTTTTGTATTACAAGACCTTACAATACAACCAAGTTTACCTACTTCTGTAATAATATTTACTAGTAAATCAAAACCTGATGCAACATAAACATAAATATTAGTAAAGTAATAATTACTTGCATCCATATTCCATGATACATCTACTACTCTTTCACTATTATTTGGGACATTTGCACAACCTTTTTTGTGAACACTTATCCCTTGAGCTTTTGTAATAAATCCAACTATTTCATCACCTTTAATTGGCATACAACATTTAGCAATATTAACCATGATATTAGAGTTTCCTTCAACTAAAATATCGCTCTTATAATTGATTTTAGGTATAGATAATTTTCTTTCAAATAAAGCATCATCTACTTCATGTCTATCTTCTTTGGTTAAATTAATAATATAACCTGCCGTAAATCTTAGTGAACCAATACTTAAATAAATCTCATCTAAATCTTTAACTTTTAAATCTTTAATTAATTTATCAATTACTTCTGGAGTTAAAACTTCATTAAAAGCCATCTTACGTTTTCTAAGTTCGGTTTCTAAAATGTTTTTACCTTTTAAAATATATTCTTCTTTGTCTTGTTTACTGAAGAAAGCCTTAATTTTGTTTCTTGCTTGATTAGTTTTAACAAATGAAAGCCAATCTTTATTTGGTGTACTATTATTATTTGTTTTAATATTAACAACATCATCGTTTTTAAGTTCATATGAAAGTGGCACAATTTGGTCATTTACGATTGCTCCAACAGTGGTGTCTCCAACTCTAGAATGAATTCGATAAGCAAAATCAACTGGAGTTGACCCAATTGGTAACTCAACAACATCACCTTTCGGTGTATAAGTATAGATTAAATCACTGAAAATATCTGCATTAACAGCATTTTCAAAATCAGCATCAGTATCATTATTACTTGATTCAATAACATTTCTAAACATTTCTAATTTTTGTTCCATCACATTTTGAATCTTTTTAGTACCTTTTTCTTTATAAGACCAGTGACTTGCAATACCTTTTTCAGCAATTTCATCCATTTCATAGGTTCTTACTTGAATTTCAAAAACATGTCCTTCAACCCCAAAAACAGTGGTATGCAAACTTTGATACATATTTTCTTTTGGACTTGCTATATAATCTTTAAATCTCTTTGGCATCGGTCTAAATCTAGAATGAATTAAACCAATAACTTGATAACAGTCAGCTTCTTCTTCAACAAATATTCTTAAAGCTAAAATATCATATATTTTATTCCATTCTTTACCATTAGATAATTTATTATAAATACTATAAACACTTTTAACTCGGCCCTTTATTTCAAATTTAATTCCAGCATTAGTTAAAATATCTATAATACTTTCTTTCATTTCTTCTAAACAATCATTTAATTCATCAACTGTTTCATTTAATCTTTCTAGTATATCATTGTAAACATCTGGTTTTAAATAGTATAAAGATAGGTTTTCTAACTCACTTTTAATGGAATTAATACCTAGACGATGAGCAATTGGCACTAAAACAGACATTGTTTCTTCAGCTTTTTGCTTTTGTTTAGATGGATTAATTGCCCAGTTGGTACGCATATTATGTAATCTATCAGCAAGTTTAATATACATAACTCGAACATCTTGGGCAAGTCCAACTAATATTTTTCTTAAATATATAACACTAGATTCATTATTATCAGGTAACTCTAACTTATTAATTTTAGACACACTTAAAACAATCTTAGCTATATCTTCTCCAAAATCATTAACTAAATCTTCATATGTTTTATTACCATTATTGATAACTTCATGTAAAAGTGATGCAATAATGGTAGTATCATCAACATTTAAATCCATAAGAACTTTTGTAACTTCTAAAGGATGAGTTATAAAATCATCTCCAGTAAGTCGTTTCATTCCCTTATGTTCATTATAGGCATATTCATATGCTTTTTTTATTGTTTCAAATTGTTCCCTTTTTTCTAGTCTTGGAACTAATTCTTCAAAATTAATTGTATCTGGCAAAATAACCACCTTCCAACATATATTTATTATATAACAAAATTGCATTTAAATAAAGGAGAAATTGTATTACATGAAAAAGAATTTATTTATAAAATCAACTTTAATCCTTATTCTAAGTGGTTTTTTAACTAAAATGCTTGGATTTATTATAAAAGTAGTTTATACAAGAATAATTGGAGAATATGGGATAAGTTTATTTACTATAGCAACCCCAACATATTCATTATTGCTTACAATTTCAACCCTAGCAATACCTATTTCAATATCTAAATTAGTATCAGAAAATAAAGGACGTTCCATAAGAATACTAACATCTGCAACTTTTTTAATTTTATCAATTAACTTTTTACTTATATTAATAATTTTCTTAACTAAGGACTTTATTGCTACAAATTTATTAAAAGAACCACTTGCATCCCCAATACTAATGGCATTTGCTCTTACACTTCCTTTTGTATCTATTTCTGCAGTATTAAAAGGATATTTTGCAGGGAAACAAAATATGGTTCCTCATGCTACAAGTAATATTTTAGAACAAATAGTAAGATTAATTATTATTGTAACTATACTTCCTATACTTATGAAAAAATCTGTTATGTATGCGGTACTTGGTTTAATACTTTTAACTATTTTATCAGAAATTTCTTCTATTATAGTATTTTTATTTTTCTTGCCAAAACATATAAACTATAAAACTAATTTACTTCCTAGTAAAAAGCATACTAAAGATATTTTAAATATTTCTCTTCCTACTGTATCTAGTAGAATTATTGGTAATATTGGTTACTTTTTAGAGCCAATTATTCTTACTAATTTACTTTTATTTTCTGGTTATACAAATGCTTACATTTTAAGAGAATATGGAGCTTATAACGCTTATTCTTTAGCACTTTTAACTATGCCGGGATTCTTTATTGCAGCCATTTCTACATCATTGTTACCAGAAATAAGTAAGTTTCATGGAGAAAGGAATTCTTCTATGGTTAAAAGAAGAATTAAACAAAGTCTTTTATTTGCACTTTTAATTGGAACATTTTTTTCATTTATAATATTTACTTTTAGAGATAAATTATTATTTACTTTATATAACACCACAAATGGTTCTGATTATATCAAAATACTTGCTCCATTCTTTGTACTTTTTTACTTAGAAGGTGTTCTTACATCTGCTTTACAAGCTTTGGGACATGCTAAAATTGCCATGAACATAACTTTATGGGGAGTTATTTTAAAATTACTTGTTATGGCAATTTTATCTTTATGTCACATTGGAATTTATAGTTTAGTTATTGCAGAAATAATAAATATTTTGTTTGTTGTTTTAATCAATTTCAAATATTTAAAAATATATGTTTAAAATATTTGAGTCTCAGTGTTTTTATATTTCATTTTCATATAAACTTTTATAAATTTTACTTTTCTTTAATAGTTGTTTATGTGTACCACTTGCTACAACTTTACCATCATCAATTAAATAAATAAAATCAGCATCCATTATTGTAGATAATCTGTGAGCAACTATTATAATTGTATGATTTTTTACAAGATTATCAATTGCTATTTTAATTTTGTTTTGATTTTCATTATCGAGTGCACTTGTGGCTTCATCAAACAAAATTATCTTACTATCTTTAAGTAGCGCCCTAGCTATTGCTAATCTTTGTTTTTGACCACCCGATAAGTTAATTCCACCTTCTCCAATCATAGTATCATACTTATTTGGAAGACTCATAATATATTCATCTATTTCTGCTAACTTACAAGCATTTCTAATTTTTTTTAAAGACATATAAGGATCAATTATTTTTAAATTTTCAAGAATAGTTTTATTAAAAATAAACGGTTCTTGTCTAATAATAGCTATATTTTGCCTTAAAGCATCTTCTGTAAAATCTTCTATTGGGATATCATCTACTAAAATAACTCCAGCATCCGGGTTAAAATATCTAAGTAGTAAATTAAATATTGTTGTTTTACCTTGTCCACTTTTGCCAACTATAGCAACTTTTTTACCCGTTGGAATATCTAAATTAAAATCCTTAAATATTTCTATATCTTCATTTGGATATTTAAAAATTATATTTTTAAATACGACATTTCCTTCTATATCAGTTTTAGAAATAATACCAAACTTTTCATCTTCATAAAGTTTATTATCAAGTATCTCACTTAATCTTTCAATTGATACTTTCATTTTTTGTATACTAGTTGATAAATTCATCATTAATTCAATTGTATTCATAAACCTATAAATATAATATGTCATAGCCATAAAGAAAGCAAAAGAACCATTTCCATTAATAATAAGAAGGATACAAGTAGTAAATATAACAAACTCTAAAATACTATTTAAATTATAAATCCAAGCATTATAATTTCTTTCTATAATCATTTGTTTATTAATTTTAAAATATATATTTCTAATTATATTCTTAAAATTATCATTCATACTTTTTCTAATTCCTAAAGCTCTTATTTCTCTAATACCACGAACAGATTCACTTACATCTGCAACTGCTCTATCTTTTTCCTTATTTATTTCTTTTTGTTTTTCCTTAATACTAGGCAAATACTTACGAGAAATAATATAGAACAACACTAAATATATTATTACTTCCAAAGCTACTATCCATGAATTAAAACAAATATAAATAAATACAATTGCACAAGTAAGAAGGGATATTGTTATTCTAAGAATTTGCCTGAAAGAATCCGCTATCGTAGATGAATCATTAGTAATTCTATTTATAAATTCTCCACTAGATTTTTCCTCAAAAGCTCTAGCTGGTAATAACCCTACTTTTTCATAAACTGCATACCCAATTTTTTCCATTATATTATTAGCACACTTTTCCATATAAATTCTACCATATCTATCAAAAAATAAATTATCTAAAACATCAATAATAAATATTAAAAATAATACTGCTATTGCTAAGCCAAATGAACTAATTCTAGTTTTATCTATTGCAAGTCCGATTAAATAACCATACAAAGTTCCTGTCGTAGAGGTAATAAATAAAAGAATAAAAGATTTAATAAAAAGTTTCTTTTCTCCACCACAATACTTTTTAAAAAATCTTATTATTTCCTTTAACTTCATAATTACTCACCCTTTTTAATCTTTTGTTTTAAATCAAATAAGACATTTAATGCTTCCATTGGTGTTGTATTTAAAACATCAATATTTTCTATTGTCTCTTTTATTATATCATCTTTTTTAACATTTGTTTCAAAATCCATAGTAAGTTGTATTTTTTCTTCTGGATTTTTCTTTTTAGCATTACTTTCATATTCATTTAATATTTCATCAGCTCTTTTTAATAAAGAATCTGGCATTTTAGCAAGTCTTGCTACATGAATACCATAACTTTTGTCAACAGCACCATTTTTAACTTTATGTAAGAAAGTTATTTCATTACCATTTTCTACTGCACTAACATGAACATTTTTAATATTTTTATATTTTTTATCAAGTCTTGTAAGTTCATGATAATGAGTTGAAAATAAAGTAAATGATTTAATATTATCACTGATATATTCTAATATTGCTTGAGCTAGACTCATACCATCATATGTTGCTGTACCTCTTCCTAATTCATCAAATAAAATTAAACTATTAGCTGTAGCATTATGAATCGCATTTCTAGCTTCTTTCATTTCTACCATAAATGTTGATTCTCCACTTACTAAGTCATCACTAGCTCCAATTCTTGTAAAAATCTTATCAATAATTGGTAGTGTTGCAGATTCACAAGGAACAAAAGACCCCATCTGTGCCATAATAACTATAATAGCAAGTTGTCTCATAAATGTTGATTTACCACTCATATTAGGACCAGTTATAAGTAAAGTATTTACACCATTATCTAATTCACAATCATTTGGTACATATTCAAGTTTACTTACCACTTCCACAACAGGATGTCTACCATTTTTAATATCAATAATGTGTTCATCTGTAATATTTGGTCTAACTAAATTATATTCTTCACTACAAACAGATAAAGAAACTAAAGCATCTAATTCACTTAAAACATCTGCAGTTCTATTTAAATGTGGTACTTCTTGTTTTACTATATTTTTAATATCACAAAATATTTTATATTCTAAATCTATAATATTTTCTTCAGCATTTAAAATCATACTTTCTTTTTCTTTTAATTCTGGAGAGATATATCTTTCACAATTAGTTAAAGTTTGTCTTCTTTCCCAATGATATTCATCTTTAACTAAATTCTTACTTCCATTAGGTATTTCAATAAAATAACCAAAAACTTTATTAAAACCAACTTTTAAACTCTTAATGCCAGTTTCTTCTTTAACCTTTGCTTCAAAAGCAGCCACAAAATCTTTACCACCACTACGAATATTTCTAAGCTCATCAAGTTCACTATTAAACCCGGTCTTAATCATATATCCTTCTTTTATAGATATTGGTGGTTCATCAACTATTGAAGCATCTAATAGTTTAAATAATTCTTCGTGAGTCTCAAGTGAATAATCAAAACCTAAAGTAGTAATTTTTTCTTTAATCATTGGCATTACTTTAATACTATTTTTTAGTTGTAATAAATCTCTAGCATTTAGGGAACCATTTATTACTTTACCA
>ERZ779992.1259-NODE-1259-length-14234-cov-2.864588_pt1 | contig 14234 bp, 8 predicted proteins | sample MGYA00511934_ERZ779992 | MGnify/ENA primary metagenome ERZ779992 (study PRJEB29588, sample SAMEA2163248) | human gut metagenome | biome: human gut; feature: human-associated habitat; material: faeces | place: Denmark | collected 2008/2010 ...
ATACATTTACAACAAGAATGTGCGAAGCCGGAGTAAATATAAAGGTCATTCAAGACGCACTCGGACATTCAGATATTTCAACTACACTGAACATCTATGCTGATGTTACAAAAGAAATGAAAGCGGAAGAGTTCAAAGGATTGGATAGCTACTTCAAAGTATAATATTGGACTTCACATACAGAAAGAGAACATACAGAGTGTTGTGTGTTCTTTTTTCTTGTTCTGAAGCAGGAAAAGATAAGGCTGCGTTACTTTGATGTGGATTGACATTGTAAATAAGAGAAGTTATAATTTCTTGTATATGACTATGCTCTTGCATATACTACTATCGCCCTACATCATTTACATCATATTTTACATCATTTGCCCGCAAAGTGACTCAAAGTAGAGCAAAAATATGAAGTATGGGGGATAATTGGAATATGGAGAATTTAATAGTATTAACACCAGCTTGGTCGAGTATGAAAGAACCACAAAAAGGGTCCCAACGATGAAGTCGCAGAAAGAGTAAAGTGCCGAAAATAAGGCGTTTCAACAGTATTGATACTACGTGGTGCTACATTTAGTGCTACAATATGATTAAAAACTAAGAACCCTTTTTCAGAATGAGAAATTATTTTGAAAAGGGGTTTTTGAGCTGTGTAAAAAAAGTATGAAATAAATAGTTGTTTTTTTCTAGAAAATAGCATAAGATAATAACAATAGGACTCCCTGCACCTCTCACATATGTGATGTGTCCCATGGGGAGACATTTTTATTTTAGGAGAGAATTGTATCGAAAAAAAGAAAAAGAGAAAAACAAGAGCGGAAAAGTGAAAGCCAGCCAACATGTTTTATAATGCATTGGATTCTTTCGCAGAAAGGGAAATAGGCATGAAAAAAATTTATTTATTATTATTTCTTTGTGCATGCATTACGTTGTGTGTCAGAGTAAATGGTGGAATATTCATTATCCAAAGTTAGAGGGCGAAAAAACAGAGTCTTGTAATAAAATCATTCTATCGCATATTAAAAAACTGATGGGAGAAATTGATTTGAAACAAGAAGTTGCTATCACATTAAATTATGATGTCAAAACACAAACGGATAAAAGAACAGATTTTTGAGCAAGAAGATCAGTTTTACTTAGAAGATGGAGATATAAATGTTCGGTTAGCAATTCCGGCTGGGTCATATTATTACCAGTACGTTAAGGTGGAAAAGGCACATTACAAAAATTGACAAAGATAGACACGTATGCTATACTGAACAAAAAATAGGGGAGGACGTTATGTATAAGATTGTTATTTGTGACGATGATAAAAATTTTATTTCCTATATGAAAGAAATGCTTTTGCGATGCGACTTGAGTGAGCGTCAAGTTACCTTTTATGAAGTTACGTCGGGGGAAGAGTGTCTTCTTACAGTAGAGAGAATGACATCTTGTGACTTGATCATTCTTGATATGCAGATGAGTGGAATGGACGGACATGCCACGGCAAAGCATTTTAGAAAATTATTTCCGGATTCTTTATTAGTATTTTGTTCTGGTGTATCAAAGCCTACGGATGAATCATTTAAAACCACGCCTTTTCGATATTTGCGGAAAAATTATGGAGATGACAAAATGTTATTGGAGTTGACCGCAGTAGTAGAGAAAATGAAGCAAATGAAAAAAAGAACCTATGTAATGGGGAAAAATCATATGAATATAGTGAAGGTGTATCCGGATGATATTTTATACATAGATAATTATAAGCGCGGAAGCGAAATCCATGTGCAGGAGAATTATAAAGACTATTCATTTGAGGATAGGATTACAACAAAAAAGAAGTTGGCAGAGCTGTATACGGATTTGAAGGGATACGGTTTTGAATATGCCCATAATAGTTATATTGTAAACTTAAATCATGTCGTTAAATTAAAAACAGAGGGTGTGATAAAACTATCAAATGGGGAAGAATTGAATGTTTCACGTTCCAGAATGCCAGAGTTCAGACGGGCACTGGCTGCGGTAATGAGTGAAAAATATAAATAAAAACGGAGGATAAAGTGAAGGTATTAAGTGTTGTAATAAGCTGCATCATCGATGTGTATTTGTTCCATTTGTTTTTTCAAAATTATTTTGGCAAGAGAAAGTTCTTTGCTGATTCAGTATTAAAAGAAAAGAGCTGTCAAATCGGCATCGTTATTCTATTAACCATATGCAACCTTTTGGGGAATGGGGATGTTAATATTTTAATTACGCCTGCATTATTTTTCTTGTATACGGTTTTAGAATTCCAAGGAAAAGTATGCTATCGTTTGTTATGCTTTGCTACGATGTTTTGCGTTTTGTATGGATGTGAGTTTTTATTTATGCTTTTGGTACATCCGGACGCATCGGATTACAAAAATTCTACATTGATTATGATTTTGATGCTTGTCATTAAATTTCTCACCTATATACTGGTTCTGATTACGAATCAAGCAATAGGCAAACGAAAAAGAATACAGGATTCCAAAATATTTATTATGTATATGATGATTCCGGCTGCAAGTTTATTTGTTATGATAATTGTATTCTATTCGGGAGCAGTTCATCATATGGCAGGGTATGCGAGCGCATTCCTTGGGTGCAGTTTTGCGGTCTTGTTTTTGGGGAATGTAATGAGTTTTTATGCATTTGAACGGTATTCGGAGCGCTTATATGAGACGATGGAACAAAATATCGTAATTATAAAGCAGAAAAAAGACTTGGAATATTATATGCAGATATCGGAAATTGACAAGAAACAAAAGGAACTGATTCATAATATTACGAATCAGATAAAAATGATTTATGTCTTTGCAAAGGATGGAAATACGAAAGCGATTTTAGAGTTGACGGATAGTATTGGTGAAGAAATGGAAAAGGATTCCAGGATGGTGTACTGCGACAATCCGGTATTAAATTCATTGTTAAATGAAAAAAGACGGGAAGCAGGGAAGCAGGGGATTTATACAGACTTTTATGTAGAACCCGGAGTCCTATTACAGCATGTGGCACCGATGGATTTGATTTCCATGCTTGGCAATCTTTTGGATAATGCGATTCGTGCGGCTGCGGAGACGCAAGGGGAAAAGTATATTAAGAGTTACATTTATATGAAAGAAGTAGGCGGTTTCTGCGTTATAAAAATCACGAACCCATTTGAAAATATAAAACATACGCAGGATGGAGACTTTGCTACTACAAAAAAAGATGATGGCATGCATGGAATCGGACTTCATTCCGTGAGGCGGATTGCAGAAAAATATGGTGGATGTTTGATGTGTACGGCAGAGGATAAAACATTTGAAACGGTGTTGCTAATCTCTACTGATGAAGAAATATAACAAGAATCTGATAGTACTGCTTAGAGTGGCCTATCAGATTTTTTTTGCAAAAGTGGCCCCTCATTCTGCCAAAATTGTCATTTCTATTGAATATTTTGTTGAAATATGTATAGTAAAAGGCAAAAAAAGAAATATGTGCATTGGCTACGTGTTTCAGAAAAAAGGAGAATGATAGTTATGAAAAAAAGAATTGGTAAAAGTAAATTTGGTATTTTGAACTGTTTAGCGTTGGTTTTAGTAACGGCAACAGCGAATGCAGCATGTGCTTGGTATTTTCACCAGCCGGAATTTCCAAAAGAAGCAAATGCGTTGAGAAAGCATTACAATGATTGAAAAAATTGTTAATAAACTTTTGGATACTCAAATTAAGAGTGGTTTACTAAAAGATGAAACAATACCAATTTACCGCTACGGTTATACTCTGTTGATAGAAGTGACGATAAATGTAATTCTGTCACTGGTCATTGGTTTTGCCTTGGGGGAGATTGGTATTGTAATATTGTTTAATCTGATATTTATACCATTACGGGGATTCTGCGGAGGATGGCATGCTGGAAAGTCATGGCTGTGTACTATGACATCCGCAATTGTTTTATTGTTTTCAGTTTTTGTTGGGAAAGACCAATTATTTCAATATGGTACAAATTTGTGGATGATATTGATGGGAATATCCTGTTTGACCATATGGTTTCTGGCACCTATGGATAGCGAAGCCAAAAGACTGTCTGATGAAGAAATCGTCTATTATAAAAAAGTAATCCGAGGAATCTTGTTTGTAATACTTGTGCTTTTTGTACTGTTTGTTTATTTTAATATCTTTCGACTGGCAGGAGTTTTATGTTATGTAGTCTATGTACAAAGCGCTTCCTTGTTATTTGCATTTTTGATAAATGATAGGAAAAACAGAAAATAGAGATGGAGGAAAAGAAAGTGAAAAGAGCGAAAGGGAACAGAAAAGTAATTATTAGTGGAGTGTTAGCGGGAGCATTGTTATTTGCATCCGTATCTGAAATTAATTTAACAAAAAATGAAATAAAAGCGGATGCTGTATCTGTAAAGGCAGATATTACAAAGGAATTGACAGAAAAGAGAAATTCCTTTGTTAAACAGTTTGCATTATCCGATGGAAGTTTTACGGCAGTTGCATATTCGATGCCGGTTCACTATAAAAAGAAAGGTGTCTGGAAAGAAATTAATACGACACTTGTGAAATCAGGAAAGAAACAATATAAAACAAAATCTACAGACTTATCGATTAAAGTGTCCAAAAAGGCGAATAAAAAGTCAATGATTTCCTTGAAACGAGGATCTGCTTGCTTATCCTGGTCATTGAATGGGAAAAAGATGAAAGCGGTGAATGTAAAAATCAGCAATCCCAAGAAAACCAAACAAACCGATGTATTAAATCAAAATGTGGTTTCTTATCCAAAAGTGTTAAAAAACACAAGCATCACCTATAACATTTTCCCGGAACGTGTGCAGGAAGTTATTACCGTATCGAAAAAGCAGAAGGCAAAGAAGTGGACGTTCAAAATCAATGCAGGAAAAATGAAAATCAAGGTAAAAGGAAATCAGGTATATTTCAAAACGAAAAAGGGCAAGAAAAAATACCAGCGTCTGCATACAATTGTGACCGATGCCAACGGAGTTTCTACTTCTAAAGTAAAAGTGAAATATAACAAGAAGAAAAAGACACTTACCGTGACACCGTCAAAGAAATGGTGGAACAGTAAAAAGAGAAAATTCCCGATGGAGATGCGAACCAGTTATCTAACGGATAAACACAGCAGAAATGTAAAAGTAGGAGCAGCCTACAGCGGAGCACCAAACGGAACATTTACCTATGATAAATCACTGCTTTTACAGGCGAATAAATGTATTGGATTTGTTCAGATGTCAGCGATAGCGGATTTGAAAAAGCCGAATGCACAGATACGAAGTGCAGCGTTACATATCAAAAATAAAAAGACATTAAAAATGGGAGCAGGAAAAACATTTGATATTTCTGTGCACAAAGTAAAAGATAAATGGTCTGCGAAAAAGCTGACGTTCAACAACCGTCCGGCTTATGAGGCAGAGGCAGCAGCCAAGACCGGCATCCAGAAAAAAGGAAGTTATTCATTGGATGTGACAGCACTCGTGAAAGGATGGCATCAGGGGGAGAATAATTATGGTGCCGCTCTGGCTGCGGAAAACACAAATCGCACGGATCAGGCGGAATTAGACAGAAATCCGTATTTTACCGTGAATTATGAAGTAGTAGGATTTGATGGAGCTGTTCAGTTAAAGGAAAATGCGCCAATTACCAGAGACATTATCAAAGAAGGTCAGGAAAACTATTTTTACTTTGACACGAAACCGGGCATTGCGTATGAGGTATATACCGATTCTGCCATGGATACGCAGGCAACCATGTATGACGAGAGCAAAGAGCGGGTTGGCTATGCGGATAATACCGGAACAAACAAAAACTTTTCCTTTGTGGGTAGTTACAACAAAAGACGTTACATAAAGGTTAGTACAAAAAACAAAGCAACCGGCAGTTATACGCTGCATTTGAAAAAACGTTTTGCTATTCCGGAAGTGACAGGGATAAAAGGACAGGACAGTTATACACTGACATGGCAGCCGGTCGAGCATGCCAAAGAGTATGTTGTCTGTATTTACGATGGAAGCAGAAAAATTGGAGAAACGATTGTGACCGGCACAAGTTATGAGTATCTGTATACAAATGATACAGTTAGAAAGACACTTGGATTTACCGTTACGGCAAGAGAAAATAAAACGCTGACCGGAGAATCCTCACGTATGGTTTACAACACGGCAAGCCAGTCGGAATGGGTTTATCAGACACCGATGGAGAAATCACGTAAAAATGCATCGGTCGTAACAGCAGGTGAAAAATTATATGTACTTGGCGGTGAGAATGAAACCGGCTCACTGTCCTCCTTTGCTGCATTTGATACGGAAAAGAAAACATGGGAGAGTTTGCCGGATTATCCGGGAAATGTCTCCGGTATCTGCAAGGCAGCCATGATTGCAGACAACAAAGATATTTATGTAATCGGTGGACAGACAAGCACAAAGACAGATGCGAAAGCATTGAAAAATGTCTATGTATATCATACGGAGAGTAAGCAGTGGCAGAAAAAGGCAGACATGAAAGAGGGAAGAACGAATCTTTCCACAGCCGTTTGTGACAAAAAAGTATATGCTTTTTCAAAAGCAGGAGCTACAGACCGGGTGGATGTTTATGACTTAAATACAGATACATGGGAAACAACCGTTATGCCGGGAACCAGTACGATTCTCGGAGCGGCAGCCGTAGATAATCGTGTGTTTGTTTTGAAAGAGAAAGAATCAAGTTTATTTTTTGAGGAGTATCTGCCGGAAGAAAATACATGGGAAGAGCCGGGAACGGTGTGTCCGTATACGGTTTCTGACCGTTTTGCGGCACCGGTAGTGATTCGCGGTAAAATTTATCTGGTAAAAGAAAGTGAGACAAAAGACGTTTATGTATACGACGCTTATCTGGATGAGTGGAGCGAAGTATCTGCCATGAATCTGAAGAAACAGGAGTCTGTTTTAGCGGCCTGTGGCAATGAGCTTTACAGCATAGGTGGTGAAATGACAGGCTTTGGTGTACTGGATGTGGTTGAACAGTACACCGTCAAAGTGCAGACGACCAAAAAACAGATGGAAGTCAGACAGGGCAGTCATTATGAATTGCAAATCAACGCCGGAAACTTAAAAAAAGGACAAAGTAAAGTCGTTACGATTTCCGTAAATCCAAAGGAACTGGAGATTCAAAACGCATCTTCTTTTGCTGAGGAAGATGATTTAAAAGAAGGCGCGGAGGGCGTTACGCTGTTAAAATACCAGCCGAAAAAAGGTGTAATGGTCTGGAAATTAACCGGAAGTCTGGAGCGTGGTGAATCTTGTGAAACGTATCAGTCCATTCCGATAGAGGCAAAAAAAGATGGTAAGACGGAAATTGCTTATACCATGACAGAGCAGTCATAAGAGACAGGGAGGGAGAAAACAATGAAACAAAAGCAATGTGGGAAAAAGATAATATTTGTGGCGGCTGCAGTAATTTTATGCGTTTTCGCTGGATTATTTTTACTGCAGAGGAAAGAGCCTTCTACAAAGGGGCAGGGGGATAAGCTTTACCGGTCCCTTTCCAAAGATGACCAACAGGTGGCAGACGTATATGCTGCCTTGTATGAAACCGACAAAGAAGAAGTAGCCAGAATACAGAAGAAGACAAACGACTGGGAAAAGACAAATAAACAGCTGGAAAAAGAGTTTTTTACAATTGATGAAAATATAAAGTACCAGATGCAGAAAGAAGGCTACCGCTTAGAAGATTTGGAAAAGGCGGAAAAACTGTCGGTACAGACCGGAAAAAAAGCGATGGAACTGATTCGGGCAAAAGGAAAAGCCTCGGACAATCGGAAGTGGTCCGATGTGGTAAAGAAAGAGGAACTGCAGGCGGCAGAAAAGACCGAGGTTCCGAAATAAAAAAGACATAACAGGAAGAAGAGGAGTTTAAATTTATGAGAGACTTAAGAGCAGTGATTCACGGAATTACAACAGCAGTTTTGTGTGGCGTGGCAGTTTTCTCCTGCAGCACCATCAGTAAAGCTGCCGGAGAAACTTATCAGACAGCAGTGGAGGCAGCCTATGGAGATACTTTCCGTGGCGTCTATGAGAACTATCTTGCCGGTTCCCCGTTAGAGGCAGAGAATCCGGACGGTGTTGATACGGCAAGCGGACGGCTCATGCTTTCCCGTACCGACCTTTCCTTAGAAGGAACGGGCGGGATGGACTTGGAGCTCAACCGCTATTATGACAGCAACGAAGCCAATCTCGGACATGCAACCGTCGAATATTTAGACAAACTCGAAATTGACACGGTATGGGTTAAATACCGGACACAGGACAAAAAAGAGCACAAAATCCTTGTCAACCGTGCCCTGTTATCCAAACATAAAAAAGCGTTAAAAGACCTCTTAGTTTCTTATGAAGTGGGCGAGGCTCACCGCAATGTAGAACAGGATGGGGAGGATGCGATTGAAACCAAAACCCAGCGGACGAAGATTGTCAGCCGGGAAGGGCATGACGTATACGGGATTGCCAGCGGATGGCGCTATGACCTTCCGTGGATTGAAACCGTAACACTGGCAGAAGAAGAGGGCTGGGGAAAAAATCCCGCTTATCTTCATTATGGAAGTGCCGGTGTGATTGGGATTGAAACGAATGCCGATGCGGCAGCAAAAACTTACGCAATCCAAGGACTGAGTGGCTACTCTTACGAAGATTTGAAATTGGAGGATTTTAAGCAGACCGTGGATGGCATTTCCTGTACCTACCTGCTTCGCGATAAAACCGGACTTCGCACCTATTTTAACGAAGACGGTGTTGTTGTGCTGCAAAAAGACGCCCATGACAATGCCATTACCTATACATACACCGATGCCATTCATTTGGCAGCCATTACCGATTCTGTCGGACGAAAGATTGTATTCCATTACGAGGGAGACGGTGATGATAAAGTGCTGAAAACCGTTACCGTGCAGGGAAAAGAAGCGGCAGGTGGCGTAACCAAGAAAACGATTACTTATGAAACGGAAGGAAAAACATACACGCCGCACCACGGAGATGTGTTAAACGGCTTTGTGCTTACGGCGGCAACCGTCGATGGAAGCCGGGAAACCTATACCTACCGGACCGTGGAACGGCTGATGAATACCTCTGGAGCGGGAATCGCTTCCCAGCGAGTTTCCACCAATCAGAGCTATCTTCTCACAAAATGTAAGGCAAACGGCAGTGAGACCCACTATGAGTACCGTGCCTGCTCGCTGCGCGGTGAAAAAGAAGTGGGAACCGGGCAGAAGAGGGATGTGGTGACGGAGCAGTTTTATGTCACCAGAGAGTATGAAAAAGACAATAAAACCGGAAAGAAATCAAACGGTACAAAGTATGACTATTTCCAGAAAAAAGGAACCGACGGACTCCGTTCCTATGACGATTTCAGGGAGCGGGAAAAAGACGATAAGGGCAACTGGAAAACCGCTTATGAAGTCTGGCAGTACGGAAATGACGGACTCCGCACGGTAACGGTTGTCAGCAGCTTTAATCCGAACAAATATAAAACCAACAAAAAGTATTACGATTATACCTATAAGAAATCCAAAATCAACCCGGATACCTTAAGGCTTAAAAAGGATACCAAGAAAAACGTCAGCCTTTATGTATATAATGAAAATAAACTTCTTACCAATGAGATTCACTATGGCAAAGAAAAAGAAGAAACCATAACCTCTTATGATAATAACGGCAATGGTTCTCTTGTGGTACTCGAAACCGACAAATCGTATGGAAAGAGCGGCAAAGCAGTTACGACAAAACAAGGGTATACTTATGACCGCTGCCGAAACGTTTTAACTGAAAAGGCAAATGCCGCTTATCAGAAAAAGAATCAGGGAAAAGAACACCTTTACACGACAAGCTATACATATCCGGCAGGAACATATCCGGATTCGGACGGTGCCTTTGTCTGCCCGGTGCTTACTCAGGAATCATACAGCGGGGCAAAGACCAAAAACCGCATGGTAAGCACGATGGCGGCAAACGGTGTGGATTATGCCAGCATATCCGAGCAGAAAAGTGTAAACGGCGGTGCATACCGGACACTTACCAAAACGGATTTTACCTACGATGAACATGGCAACGAAACACGGGGCAGAGTTTATCCTTCCTACGATACGGACGGCGAAAAAGAAGTAATTCAGAATGACTACACCTTCAATGCACTGGGCCAGCAGACCCAGACGAAGGTCACGCTTACTTCTGCGAAAAACCCATCCGATAACCGAAGTTATGTGGAAGAAAAGACAACGTATGATTCTTTTGGCAACGAGCTTTCCTACACCGATGAAAACGGACAGACCTCCAAAACTTCTTATGATGAGGAAACCGGTGAGGAAACCGAAACCATCCGTGCCGTGGGAACCGCGTATGAATCCAAAGACAAGGAATATACCTCCGCGGACGGTTTAAAAACCATGACGGTCGATGCTTACGGACAGGTTAATATCAGTATTCAGGACGGCTTTGGCAACACGCTGATAAGCAAAGATGAGGCAGCCGGCACCTGGACCGAAAGCACCTATGAGTATGGCAGCGAGGACAACGGCGGAAGCGAAACCGAAGAGACAGAAGACGATGTCGACGAAGAAAAAGAAGAAACATCCCGTCTTCTGGAAGAAAAAACATACACATTTGAGCCGGACGAAAAGAAATTCATTGTCAATGAAAACGGAGAGACCGTGGCAAACTTTTACATGACCGGAAAAGGCAGTGAACTGTTAAGCGGCAGCAAACACTTTTATGACGACCTCGGCAATGAGATTGGAAGTGCTGAATTTATGAATGGAGAACTGGATAAAGCCCACTGCACTTCCTTCCAATTCAGTAAAAGTGAGACCGAAGTAACCGGCGAAGAAGACGAGGCACAGACGATTACCACCGGTTATGAAAAGGAAATCAATCCGTCTTCTTATACCGAAGAAGTTGACCCGGCAAATTTTTACGACCAGTTTAACGATTCGGTGTTAAGTGAAACGATTACAAAAACCGTAACGGATGCCGAAGGCAACAACCTTTCCCAGACGACTACCTATCTTCGGGGAAAAAATAAAACGGAAACCGTTACCACCTATGAAAACGATGACTTTGGCAGGACGGTCAAAGAAAACACGATTCAGAAAAAATATCAGGATGGCAGATGGCTTCCGTCTTATGAGACAGAGGTTTCTTATACTTACGATGAAAATGGAAATGTAACCGAAACCGAGACCAAGAGCCGAAAAGAAGGAGAAACCGACTGGCAGACCCAGAAAACAAAAGCCGTCTATGACAGTAAGGGACAGGTTACAAAAGAATACAGTCCGCGCGGCGTCAAAGAGAACGTGGCGGCAGCATATACTTATGACCTTTTGGGACGTAAGATTAAAGAAGAACTTCCGCAGAACAAGACAGACGGAAGTGCCGGTTACCAGACCGTAGTAAACGAATATGATAAATCCGGCAATCTCGTGGAAACAAAAGAGCAAATCGAGGGTGACAAGAACAAAGAAATCGAGTATACTTATGATAAACAGGGAAATCTCGTTCAGGTGAAAAGCAGTCTGGAAAATGAAAAAGCACAGTATGTCCAGTATGTTTATGACGAGCAGGGCAACAAGGTGCGCCGGTTTACCGGCATGACCGGTCCTTTGACGGTAACGGTAGCGGCAGTTGAAAATGCCAAAGACGATGCCGGTAAGGATACCTTTACCTATGGCGGTAAAACGTATGCCGTTTTGGTAACCGGGAAAAAGAAATCCGATACCATCCGGGAAACAAAGTATGTGTATGACACGAAAAACCGTCTGGTTTCTTATACCGACCCGGAAGGAAGAACGGAAACGTATACTTACGACTGCAACAGCAACCTGACGAAAACCGTAGATAAAAACGGAAATACTTTGAAAAACACATATGATAACCAAAACCGGCTGACTGAGAGGACAGCAAAGGAGAAAAAGACCGGAAAAGAAACCGTACATACTTACCGTTACAATGCCTATGGAGATGTGGCAGTACAGGATGATACACAGTTTGTGTATGGCGATGTATCCGGCCAGGTCACAAAAGAAACGACCAAACTGACAAAAAATAAGGATGTCGTAAAGAATTATACCTATGACAGTAAGGGGAACAAATCCACTTTTTCCGTAAAAGCAGGAGAGGATACCAAACTTTCTCTGTCGTATGAGTATGATGGCAGTTCCCGACTGATTTCCGTCAAAGACAGCGAAGGAAACCGGGCTGTTTCTTATGCCTATGATACGGAGGGAAGCCTTAGCGAAAGACAGGCGGCAAACGGACTGAAAACCACGTATGGGTATGATTACCAAAACCGCTTAACCTCTATGACAAACGAGACGGGAAAAGGTGTGGTTTCCAAGTACAGCAGTACCTATCTCAAAAACGGACAGAAAGCAGAAGAAGTTTCTACCGTTATGGATAAGAATGGAAAGAGCACGAAAAAAACAGCAGCCTACACCTATGACATGCTTGGCCGTATTACCAGAGAAACAAAAACAGGAAGGGAAGATATTTCCTATACCTATGACGCCAACAATAACCGGAAACAGATGACAATCGGAAACAAGACAACCGCTTATCAGTACAACAAAAATGACGAACTGCTCCGCACGGATACGTTGCATACCGACACGGAGAAGAACGATGTGGTAATTTACAAAAATGATAAGAACGGAAACCAGCTTGCTACCGTGAACCGCTCTGAAATTCCGGCAGAAGCAAAGGATACGTCTTACATCGATGTCGATGTGACGCTGGGAGACAATCAATTGAACGATAATGTAGTAAACCATTATAATGCTTTGAATCAGCTGACCGAGACGCTTACGAAAAACTATAAGGTAAGCTTTACTTATGATGCCGAAGGACTTCGTACCGGAAAGACGGTAAACGGAGAAAAAACGGTTTATGTCTGGGACGGAGACCAGGTGGTAATGGAACTGTCAAAGGGAGGAGCCGTACAGAAACGTTACATCCGTGGAAATGATTTAGTGTATGCCGATAAAGGAGAAAATACGGAGAAAACGTATTATGTCACAGACATGCACGGCAATGTGGTGCAGCTTTTGGATGAATCCGGAAATGTCACAAAGACGTATGAGTATGATTCCTTTGGAAACGAAGTAAAACCGGAGAAAAAGGATGAGAACCCGTACCGTTATTGTGGGGAATACTACGATAAAGAGACGGAGGAAGTTTATCTGCGGGCAAGATACTATGAGCCGGGAGTAGGAAGATTTATCACAAGAGATACCTATACCGGGGAAAGTGATGAACCGCTGAGTCTGCATTTGTATACATACTGTGAGAATGATGGGGTGAATATGGTGGACCCGAGTGGGCATAATAGGGTTATCCCTGGTATGCCGACAATAGACTTAAAAAAATACAAAAAAAATATTGGGTATAGAAGATATATTCCATATACTAATAAAAAGGTATGTGGTGAGATATATACATATATTACAAAACTTATTAAGAAAAGGAAAATAAAAAAGAAAACAAGGAAATTTGATGGCGAATTGAAAAAGTTTAAGAAGGCATTTGTTAAAAATAAATCTATGTATAAAAAGGTTGCAAAAAAAGCAAAAGTGCCGGCACAGTTAGTGGCAGCAATACATTATAGAGAGAATACAAGTGATTGTTTAGGTGGAAAATTTGATTCTTATTTACACAATGGAGATATGTTGGGGAAAGAAACAGTTAATGAGCCAAAAGGAATATTTTATCCCAAAGGGCAATTTGTTCGTGCAGCCCAAAATGCAATTGATATGAAATCATCTTATCGTGGTAGATATAAATTGAGTGCTACTTCTAAAGACTTTGTAGGAATGTGTTCGTTTGCACTTACATACAATGGGAAACCTGAGTCAAAAAGAATATGGCAACATAGCCCATATGTTTTTAGTGGAACTAATATTAACAAAAAAGGAAAATATACAGATGATAGTGGATATGATCCCAACGTGGTTGATAAACAGGTAGGTGTATTTTTGTTAATTGATAAAATTTATACCATAGGTTAAATAGTTAATTTATATAAAGGAGTATGCATTATGTATAATAAGAAAGTTATTTTAACAACGGTAGGAATTGTAATTTTACTTGCGGCGATAGTCTATGTTTGTAGTAGGATTTCCCCATTGATTGGTAATTATAGTGTTGAAAAGAATGAAAAAAAGGTCGAAGCAAAACCAACGATGGACACAAAATCACAAGAAACAAAAAAGTCTCAGGGGA